>OGZV01003134.1_pt1 | contig 11609 bp, 25 predicted proteins | sample 1576861 | NCBI WGS metagenome assembly OGZV01 (sample SAMEA3541501, study PRJEB24748) | human gut metagenome | biome: human gut; feature: human-associated habitat; material: faeces | place: China | collected 2012
TAGTCGCTTAACCTCACAACCCGAAGATGTTTCACTTCTGATTGCGAAAATTTGATCTTTAAATTCTTTACCGTCAAATGCTCTGTATACTGTTTCCATAAATGATTATTTTTAATATTTATAACTGAGATACTTTATATTCGATAATTTTATAGATAATGTCATCTAATTCTAAGTTCTTTATTTTTTTATAAAATTTGAACAAATCTTTATCCAATTGGAAAATTTTAGCACTATTGGTTGCAAATCCCAAATCGCTAATCACTTCAACACTTGCAACGTATAAATCGAATAAATTGTCCGATGAACTATCTACTAAAAAATCCGAATAATTATTTTGAAATCTTGAAATGATACTATCTTTTTGTTTAACTTTACTTTGATAAAATGCAGCTTTGGTTAGTTCTGATAATAAATTCGCTATAGAAATTCTATTAGCGGATAACGTAAGTGGGCTATTGTAAAATGTCGGATATGTTGTTTTAATACTTTCGTATTTTTGATTTGTTTTATAAGCTGTCATATTCTTATATTTTATTGTTCTTATGTATTTATATAACAAATAACTCTAAATTATTTAGTGATAATATATAAAAAAATAACAAAAAAAAGAGGAACCCTCTGGTTCCTCCTAACATTAGATAACTCTTTATCTATTATATGATAGATAATTTACAATCCCTTCCACATGTAAATTAACTATCGCACGTTTGCCTTCCTCTGAAAGCATGAATTCTACATCTTCTTTATTATCCTGGAATAAGTTCTCAGTAAGAACAGCAGGACATTTTGTTTTATAAAGAATAGTAAAATTCTTCTCTTTATCCCGATCTCCATCGGTTTTATCAGTTCTTAATTTCGTACTAGGTGGAAGCCATGCCTCAGCAGCACTATATAATAATTCCGCTAATTCATCGGATTTAGTTTTCCCCACACTAGTCCAAGTTTCCCATCCACGACCGGTTAACCATTTATCCCCATTTCCAGCCGCATTGCAGTGTACAGAAATTAATATAACTGATTTATCATTGTTATCGCAGTATTTATTTGCTCTATTGCATCTTTCAGTTAAACTAATATCTTTTTCCTCTGGAACCAATATAATACTATTAATACCTTTATTCCCGAGTTCACGATGTATTCGTTTAACTATCTCTCTAGTATATTCATATTCTTTCAATCTTCCATCGGGAGATTGTTTGCCCAATGTGTCAATTCCATGCCCATTATCTAATAATACTAACATTTTATCTGTTTGTTAATTTGTTTGTTGATTTATCCTTTATCCATAAATAAAATTCACATATGCAACTTACCGCACCCGCACATATACCTATCAACAATATAAATATTAAAGACATTGTATATAATAACCCTGGCAACCAAATCCACCAAGTCAATACTAAAATTATAAAAATCGTTGTTTCGCTCATATATTATAACTATTTGCTAAAAATATTTTGGTTGTAATACATTCTATAATAACTTTCCAAATACATTAATTCTAACAATGTCCACATAATTTTATATTTTATTTATCAAGTATCCTCAGAGGGACTCGAACCCCCAACCCCTTGATTCGTATTCAAGCATTCTTCCATTGAACTATGAGGACATTTGTATAACTGTACCCCAGGGGGGACTCGAACCCCCAACCGAAGACTTAGAAGATCCATGTTCTTCCATTGAACTACCGGGGCTTACTATTTTTTAGATATATATCTAGACATGCCATTAACTAATTCGCAACAAATTTGTTCAGTTTGAGGAATCCATATGATATAATAGTAATCGTTATAAGCATAATTATCTTCGATGCCTATTATAAATCCTTTACATCCATCTCCCACTTCACAATCTTTATAAATATTATTCAATATTGATTTTTTAATACTTTCGCGAGCTTGAAATTTATCCAAATCTTCTCCGAAATATTGGATGCATTCTATTTCGCCATTAATATCATCGTTTAAATATCTAGTTAATATCATTAATATTTATATTATTTATTTATAATAATAAGAAGAAAATCTGGCTCTAAATACAACTCCTCCATTAAAATATCTTCCAATACACATCGCGGTTGATCCAATTCAATAGCTTCATATATCAGAGATATCACATACATTAATTCATTCACAGTTTCAGAATAAGTATTATGGTCGCGCTTGATAAGATAATTAATTATTTCTTCCATATTATAAAATGTTTTAAAATATTATATTATAATATATTTATTATATCTATAAAGTTTAGTTTATTCTGATTGAATCCAATAAAAATAAGGGAAAAAATTCATAACGAGGATTGGTCAATATTTTATACCCCCCAGTATTGTAAATATTAGATATCTTAATAAACCCAAATTGTTTATCCAAAACTATAACTTGCACTTCTCTATTGAAAGATATAGATTGTAAAAACATATCATCAATGTTTGTATTTTTATATTGCTTTATCGTATATAATATATATCTCGACAATTTATACAAACAATATATAATTGCTAAAAAAATTACTATATTCATCGAATATGTGTAAAATTCTGATACCATATTTATAATATATCTATTTTATAATTATGTAACATTTTCAAGACAAAAAGGTTCATCTTTAAATGTTAAATGTTTATTAATTAGTTTAAATATTGAGCCGGCTGGCAATTTAACCCCGCAATTAATATATTTTCTATAAATTGGGGCATTGAACATACCATCTATACCTTCCGAATTATCGAAATGCTTATAATATATATTATCTGATGTTGTATACCACGAATCTGATATTCTATCGTATTTAGGTTTAGAATCGAATAACAATTCTTCATTATTTCTATTTACTGCAAGATAAATCATATTACTTATTTTTTTTAATATTCTTTAATAATTTTGAATTCAAAATAGATAAAATGCAAGAATCCAATGCATCCTCGTAATTATCCCATTTTCCAGCATCATTTGGGCCGGAATAGTTATAATCCGCAATATAGGTGCCGTTATTTTTATGGATTTCCCACCAAAATCCAGACGCAGACCCACCAACCATAATATTAATATTATATACATTTCTCAACCACTTTTGAACATCGTATAAACGTGGTGCTGGGGTACTTTTTTGAATGATTGATAAATCATCAACAATTACTAACTCATGGTCATTGATATAATATACGTTGGTTGGAATTTTATAACCATTTTTTCGAATGATTTCAGCAACTTCTATACTAACATAATCTTTTCTATCCATGTTATATTTATTATTAATTATGAAATAATATATTTATTATTGAACATATATTTAATGTTGATTATATTAAAATAAATAACAAATTAGATATGGGATATGTATATTTAATATACGATACTGGCAACAATTTATATAAAATAGGAGTTACGAGAAACAATGATAATAAAAGAATAAAGAGTTTACAAGCCGGAAATCCGACAGAATTAAGAATAATACATTTATACGAGTGTGAATATCCATTTAGATTGGAAACTATGTTGCATAATAGATATAAAAATAATAATGTATTAAATGAGTGGTTTGATATGAAAGATTCAGATGTTATTGATTTTAAAAACATTTGTGATAAACTTAACAATCAAATACGTATATTAAAAGACAATCCATTTTTTGCCAAAAATTTACGATAAAAAAACGTATGACATATGTCATACGTTTTTATATAAAATATTTATAATTAATTATCAAAAGTAAATGTAGCTAATACACATTTCTTTTTATCATCACCATCATCAACCAGTGAAAATTGGTTGAAACTTACTCGAACGTTTAACTCCACTGCGTTGATTGCGGCAATCATTTTATCAATTCTTTTATATACTCGTTCTGTATTATTTTTCCACCATTTATAATCGTATTTTGATTTTTTGAAATATTTGAATTTATCATCTGTGTTAAATGAAACATTTACAACTACAAACCCATTTTCCTGAAATCTACTGTTCTGTGGGCAAATTGAAATGTCATCAAAATCAGTTAAGTGCAGTTTTTTAAATACCGGTGCTAATTTTTTGAAGATTTCGTCTGTTTTAGCAACTGCGCGTTCAAAAATAAGTTTTTCATTTACCAACTCCTGAATCTTATTTGAGATGTAATTTTCGTAATTTGCTCTGCATTCTGCAATTGTTTTCATAATGTTATTTTTTATTGTTATGTATATATATAACAAATCCCCATAAAATCTTTAGTGATTTATGGGGATTTTTTGTTAATGTATGTGGTAGCTATATGTTTTGCACCCATGATTATTTTTATTTAAAATGATTTATCAATTCCTCAATTGATGCTTTGTGACTATTATAAAACCAAGCAGCTTGACATGACATTCTCGTGGATGGTTCGTTTCTTACCTCATCTATATTGTTATCATAACATTTAAACCAATGATTTTCTTCGGGATAAACGAACCACTGATTTTCATCAGTATCATCCTGTAATGCTGCAATTGCTAAAAACAGTTCTTCATTTTCCCCACAATCAATACCGTCAAAATCGCAATCAGGTTCCATATCAGAATAGTGTTCATCCACAAAATGTGGACTTGTATAATAAGTTCCTATTCGGGTATGCAGAGAATCGCAAGTATTATCATATTGATTGCAATATCTATATCCCAAATCAATTACCTTTTGGATTAATTCAGGAGTTCTTTTATGAATATAACAATTTTGCAAAAACATATATTAAATTTTCTGATTTTTAGGGTCAAATCTATTATAATTAAAATCAACATAATCGAAATGGAGTCCTAATATCCAAAAATGCCAATTATAATTTTTATCGACTCCCTTCGTTGCGCCATTTGTTCTAAATCCGAATTGTTTCCACAAAAATGGATAAAAGTAAATAGAGAAATTCCTATCTTCAAACTTATCAGTACATTTTTTACTCTTCCACCAAATATCTATTATTTTCATTTTATGTATAATTTTTCATTATTAAGAATGTCAATTGATTTTTTCACATCATCTTCGGTAATTCCCTCATATGGGTCAGTTTTTACAAAGTGTTCAGCCTGCCACAATAACATATCAGTATCATCGTCTAGAATTAAATAGTTAGTTAATTTATCTACTCCTAACTTTTCATAATTCCATCTATATTTATATATAATATGTTGAATTTCCTCACCCCGATGAATAGTAACATATTCATCTTTGTATTTAAAATGAAATCTCGGTGTGATATCAATAACATAATCTGCTAATATAAATGGGTCATTATCCCTTCCAGATTCTTCTATACTTTGTAACGTATGCTCCACATCCATAAATCTCCATGACGAAGAAATTACGATTTTGGCACCAGTAGCATCGCAAATTTGTTTAACCAACTCCATTTTCTTACCATTCAAGGCGTATCTTGATTCTTCGTTAGAAATTACTCCATCAAAATCCAAAAAAATTAGTTTCATTTTATAAGTTTTTTTGTAAATTTATCAAATTCTCTAACAAAATCGCTTAAATTGTCTGTTTCCAACACATTAGGTGAGATGTTAGTTGTATCTAATACTATATTAATCATTTTTCCAATTACGTCTTTTAAGTCGATATTATTTTCTTTAAAATATATCATATCTTCTCTATCGTATCCAAATTGACTATAGTGTTTAACTCCTCGGTGTTCTATTATTACTGTACAAAATGTAAATTTTTCTATACCTTTATTAGGTAATAGTATTTTCTGGTTTTTTATATTATAATTTATTGTTGCTTTTGGAGAAGTTATTAATTCCCTGTCCAAAAAGTTTTCAAGTCGCATTTCGTAATTATTAACGGACATATTATTTGAGTTTTATTAATGTTTAACTACACTTAATTCGTATATAATATCATCTGCTACCATAGATGATGTTTGCAACCAATCTTCAATTCTATATTTTAATTGTTCGTAAAATTTACTTTCTTTGAATTCATTTCGATTTCTTTCTTTAATATATTTAATTATAAGATTTCTGAATTTATCCCAAGTATAATCCGGGACATAATTTAATATATCAATTTTATGTTTATTTTTTATTTTATTTCTTAAATCTACTGATATATATTTATAAGATATCTCTCCCATAAATATAATATTATGACAATTATAAGATGAACCTAATGATTTAATCGGATATATTTTTTTGAGTATACGATATGTAATGTTATCGAAAGATATCTCTTCATTAATATTCACTTCGTTGGGAATTTTACATACGAAATTTTCATTTACGTACAAATCTCCTGCATTTTCTGAATAATTATATTTAAACATATTGAATATTATTTAACTGGATTAATAGATTTAAGTATTTCATCCCAATGCTCATTAACTGGATATTCATGATATAAAACATCCACTATGTATGAAAATGCATTTCCTTCGATTTCATCGCATAATTTTAATGATATAATACCATCAGCGCTACCCCATACACTTCTTGTATTATTTATATATGTTATTGAATAATTATCTTCATTTTTCTTCAGACATATGCAGCCATTAACTCTAATGTCATTTTCTTTAGTTTCAATGTATCTAAAAATCCAATAATATATTCCATCGCCGTATTTGAGAATTACTTTATATATTTTTCCCGATTCTAATTTAGGAACCTGGTGAGAATTTTTATCGATTAATTCATCGCCTTCTGAAAAATCTCTAATATGAATAGGTTCTTTAATATGAATGGGTTCTTTAATCAATTCAATATCCTCGGAACTGTTGCCTAACTGAACTTCAGTATAATCTTTAAATGAAAGAATTGGCTGTCTGCCATTAAATCTTACCCCGATAACTTCTGTTTCTATTGTTCCTAACGGTCTTATAATTTTAACTTTTGGGAACTTGGGAAGATTTTCACATATGTATTGCAATAGATTTATATCACTTTTCATATTATTGGTTTTTTAAAAAATTCATCTACTAATGTCTTCCACTCCAATACTTGATTTTCCAAATAATAACCACCCATCAAATTATTTTTCTTGGCATAATTTTCAAAGTATTCGAATGCCTTAATTTCTCCTTCATTGCATGGAAATACTTGAAAATTTCTATCTATCAATTCAGTTAACGAACATAATGTCGATGGCTGAAATACATAAAAATCGATATCTTTTAATTCATTGTCTAGCGAAATGCAGGATTTGCTCATTATTAATCTATCTATTCCGCATTGAATATAATCAAATCTAAATATCCAAGTCTCAAGATTACACCGTTCTTTTGGATGATTTACTAATTTATATAATTTTCCTTCTTCTAATTCAACACCATTGATATTCATACTGTTTTCATTTTATTATTATTTTTATCCTCTTATGTATATATATAACAAATCCTCATAAAATCTTTAGTGATTTATGAGGATTTATATCATTTATTATTTCGCAATAGTGTAAATTAACTGAGATGAATTTGTTTGAGAAGATGCGTATGCTTTTGATTCTTTATTATATAGATTATTAGTTGTGGATGGTTGGGACGTGAAATCAGAAGCATATACAATTTTATTTGTGTCCCACCAGTTGGTATTCTTATTATTACAAAAAGGACAATAATTTGCAAATGGAGAAAGAGCACTCCCGCAAACAGGACAAATCCAACCAAATAATCCACTAATCTGTTTAGGGTCACACTCTGATTCACTAAATTCAGATTTTTTCAGTTTAATATAATCTTCTAGCGTTTGCAGCTCGTCAAAATTGACATTATCAATAGATTCACATATCCTTTCTAATTTTTCATTTTTCATAATATATATATTATTTAATTTAATTAATCATCATTATAATTAATCCTACACAAATAATCAGCCAAATAATATTACTTACGATTGAAACTTTAAACCATCGCTTACCTAATACTTCCCATCTATTTAATTTCGAAGTTACTCCTTCAATTATCTCTTTTCTAATAGGAAATAATTTTTTGTTGGCGTCATCGACTATAATATCTTTTATATCATTCATAATTTGTTTAGAATACGGATCTAGACTACTCCGAATACTTTCGCCGTCATTATAACAAATTCGAACAATTCCATTATATAATATATTTTTATCTGTGAGGTATTTGATTTTTACGTCTATTCCAGTATTTTTTAAATATGATTTGTATAAAGATTTAGCGCGAGATTCAATTTCTTTTTTATTAAGTTCACTTAATTTTTCTATTTCTTCAAATTGCTTAGCGTCAATAATTGCTACTTTATTATCCGGTATTATCCTGTAATATTCCATTTTTTCATTTCGTTTTTATAAAAATCAACTAGTTCAATAATAACATTCATATCCAAGTCTTCTTCTTTATATCCATCGGGCAATTGAAAATCCCTAACCAACTTAATGTAGTCCAATACAGCAATATCGTACCATTCTATGCCACAATCAGGACACAATTTATCATCCATATCATATGGATATAAACACATATATAATGGATTATATCCAGTACTTGCTTTATTCTTTGCAAATAGTTCGATAAATGTAGGATCATCAGATACTTCTTTAATATCAGATTCGGACACATCACTCATTATTTCCGAGTATTTGCCCAGCACTTCGCCCGCATTAAACTTAATATCACTATTTATCAAAAAGTCGATATCTTTATCATCTGCGATAAAAATCCCAGTTAAATTACCATAACACCAGTCTTGATCAAATTTGTAAATTTTTAGCATATTATTCAAATTTCATTTTATTCATAATTTGCTCATAAACACGATTTTTCAAATCATAGTTTTTTACTAAAAGATTACGGATTTCATTTTCGGTAATTTCTTTTAAATCCCAGTGTTTAAATCTATTTTCAATAACTGCACGCACTTCTTGTTTAACTGAGTCTTCGATCCATCCTCTAATATCTTCTTTAGTAATATGCAATTCATTATGCATATAATTTCTAAACATAACCCATTTATCGTTCTTTTCAGTCATAATATATATTATTTTAAATTTGAAAATTTTGAATAAAACAATTTAACTTGGTCTTCGTCTGCGTATATAAAATTATCTTTGTAACCAACTATATTTTCCTTTTCATCTTTATCATTTGTTCTTACAATTGTATCCTCTTTAATATTATATTGGAACGTAGATAATATTCCCGGTCCGTATCCGTTGAAATATGATTCGGAGAATTTACTAAACATTACGATAATTTCGCCATTAGTAAGCACATCTCCTGGGTTTGGTTTAAAATTCAAATTATTAAATCCAAACATATCGATTAATTTAGATTTTATATCTCTATATTCAGATTCTTTATATAAATTTCTGACTTGCTGAATATTCAAAGAAATATATTTTATAATACTCATAGCTTGTTCATATTTTCGTAAAACAATTTTTTATTTTCATCGGTCGCATATATATAGTCTCCTGCATAACCAACCATTACAGTTACGCCGTTTAGACAGGGTTGTTTTATTTTTTCCATTCTGCCAGTTTTTTTATCATATTTGAAAAATATTTTCATACCCTTACCCAGTCCTACACTTTCAGAATCTGCAAATCCATCAAACATTACAATATTATTCTGAGATTCCAATATATCTCCTCGCTGTGGATGAAAGTCCAAGTTTTGTCTTCCGAAAATCAATTCAATTTTATTAATTATATAATCTGGGATTGATCCGGGATTGTTTACATTAGCTTCCCAGAGTTTGCGAGCAGCTGCTACATTAATAACAACATCAAATTGAAAAATACCTCTATTATACATAAATCTAATAATTAATGAGTTGTTTGATAATTTTTATTGGATTTTTTTATACGCCGCTTAATATCTTTTATATTATGCGATATTTTCGTTAAAGCTTTGGAATAGTCTTGTATCATATATGCATATTGATAACAAAAATGATCCCTCGGCGCGGCGCTCGATGCACTTGAGCAGGATGCCGCCGAACGCGATATTCCGTTCGTGATCGTGTCAGTCGCAGAACCGATGATCGAGCGCATCGAAGCGGTACGTCCGGGAAAATTCGCCTTCTCGCACGACACCGAGGACGGAGATGACTATATCTATCTTGCCGAAAAGCTCTCGACGCTCTCCGGCAAAAAGCTCCAGAGCAAGCGCAATCTTGTTAACCGATTCAAGGCAGCCTATGAAAACCGCTGGAGTTATGAAGATATGACGAAGGACAACATCAAGGATGCTTTTGCGTTCCATGTCCACTGGTGCAACCTGAACGGCTGCGCCCATGAGCGCGATTTTGAAGGGGAAACCTGTGCGATCGTGCAGGCTCTCCACAACTTCGATTATCTGAATCTGCGCGGCGGCCTGCTGCGTCTGGACGGCGAGGTGATTGCTTTCACCTTCGGCTGCAAGGCAACGCCGGATATGTATGTTGTCCAGATTGAAAAGGCCGATCACACGATCCAGGGCGCATATCAGATGATCAATCAGCAGTTCGTGCAGCGCAACTGCGCGGATGTGATGTATGTTAACCGCGAGGAAGATCTTGGCCTTGAGGGGCTGCGCAAGGCAAAAAAATCCTATTATCCCGTTATGCGCGGCGTGAAATATATGGCTGTACCAAAGGAGTGAGGATAATATGATCCAATTTGCCGAGCAGCGCGATCTCCCGGCGATTTATTCACTCTGGGAAACCTGTTTTCCGGACGAAGGTGGATTTAACGGCTACTTTTTCTCACATCTCTATGAACCGCAGCATACGCTGCTGCTCATGCAGGAGAATCCCCTGTGCGCGATGCTCCAGATGCTCCCGTACACACTTTCGGTCAACGGAGAGCCGCGCGAGATCACCTATATCTATGGCGTATGCACGCATCCTGCCCACCGCCGCCGCGGTTATGCCGCCGAGCTTCTGGAACGCTCATTTGCTCTCGATAAAGAAAAGAGGAGAGCGGCTTCGATACTCATTCCGGCAGAAAAATGGCTGTTCGAGTTTTATCGTCCGTTTGGCTATACCGAGACATTCTATCTCTCGCGCCGCTCACTGACGCGAACAGCAGGGGAGTTCGAACTGCCGCGCCGTCTCAGCGACGCGCACATCCCGCAGATCAATGCACTCTACGAAGCCTCGTGCCCGCCGCTTCATATCACGCGCGGCCGGGAGGAATGGAGTCGGCAGATCGCAATGTTCGATGCGCTCGGTGCCGGCGTTTACGGCTGGTTTGACGGAGCCGCACTCACCGCTTATGCTTTCTGCTGGGAGGATACCGCACAGGAAGCCATCGGACTTACTGCAAACCGGGAAAGGGGACTGCTGAATGCGCTCAGCCGTGAAACACTCACTGTCACCGCCCCCGGCTCAGAAACCGCCCTCGGCGTTGCCAAGTGGCATGATAGGCCGTGCGCGGATAACGGATATATCAATCTTATGCTCAACTGAAAGGTGTGACAGCAATGGTATATGTATTACTGGCTGAAGGCTTCGAGGAAGTCGAAGCGCTGACCCCGGTCGATCTGCTCCGGCGCGCAGGCGTTGAGACCAGGCTCGTCGGCGTAACCGGCGAAACGGTCTGCGGTGCGCGCGGCATCAGAGTCGTGACCGATCTGCCAATGGATGATATTGACCTTGCGCAGGCTGACATGATCGTGCTGCCGGGCGGCATGCCCGGTACGAC
>OGZV01003147.1_pt1 | contig 11569 bp, 13 predicted proteins | sample 1576861 | NCBI WGS metagenome assembly OGZV01 (sample SAMEA3541501, study PRJEB24748) | human gut metagenome | biome: human gut; feature: human-associated habitat; material: faeces | place: China | collected 2012
GTCGCTTTTCGCACAAATTTTATAGCAATAAAAAAAAAGACTACAAGGACAGCTTATGCTGCACTGTTTATCCTTGTAGTCTTTTTTTTATTGCTAAAATGTACCAAAAGAAAAGCATTTTTGATTATATTATTAATTTTATAAAGATATTTTTATATTCTCATTATATTTTTTTAAACGTTTTAATAATACCGCTAAACGTTTAAAATTTAATTCTGTACCAACAAACTTTTTATTGTTAATATATGCATTGTAACCTACTAAACCACGTCCCATACATAGGTCACCTATACAATTATAATTTTCATTTTTGCATACCCATTTGATTATATCTTCTTCATCCATATAATCTAATTTAGGTGCTTTTGCTTTATTAGCACCTCGTACAACGTAGCAAATTCTATCTTTATTATGATAATAACTACTATTATAGAAGGTTACATATTTATATTTCTTCTTCATTTCCATTATAAATTCCGCCAGATATTGCTTTCCTATTTCAAGATAGCAAACTCTAGGATTTATCTCATAGATGCACTCAAATAACCTTTTATAAAAGGCTTCATATTCAAAACAGATATGCTCTAAATCAGCCTTAGTATAAAAAGTATTTAAGTTACCCAAATTCCATGGTGAGTCTGTAAATATTATATCAGCATTATGCATAAAATTGGGTAGCTGTTTAAAGATGTCATGCACCTTTAAAAAATTATTATCATCTACTGTGATAATAGAATTATTATTTATGTCAAAATCTTTATAAGCACCGCCATAATCCCATTTACTCACCATCAATCATCTCCCAACTTCTAGAATACCGTTGATTTTTAAATAGTTCTGCAATACCTGTAAGTTGTTTCAATCTGTGTACTTCTTCGATTTCCATACCTAGTTTTTCGGCAATTTCAATATCACTTACACCTTGTTCATGTAAAGCCCTTACTAAATCACTCATGCGTTCAGTTTGATGAACACCACGGGCTCTATTAAATTGAACAGTTGCTTCCATTCTTTTAGTTATATCATGATTTAAGACTACAATAGGGATTTCATCTGCTTCTAAATCTTTAAATTTGGTATATCTGTGGAATCCATCAATAATCACATATTTTTCTAAATCTGGATCCCAAATTGTAACTACCGCATAACAAAATCCATTTGACATAATTGACTCTTCAAGTAACTTCATATTATTTTTAGGTACTTCATTTGGATTATAATTATTAGCTTGTACCTTATCTATTGGTACAATTATTGGTGTCATGCAAGGTAATTTGATTTCACCTTTTTTACATTTTATTGTTTCCATTATAACAACTCCATCCATTTTTTTATTGTTGCTTCCCTTGGGTCAGATTTATTATCTACTGGTAAATTATTCTCATAGTCATTCAATACCAGCTGTCGAACCTGCTGTCTAGCAACATAATTATTTTCTAAGTGTTTTGCAAATCTTTTTTTAAATATTTCTTTTTTCTCTTTATCTGGATATGTTTCTAAAAGAAAATTTCTATAATCAATCCAGCTTTTAAAATTCTTTGGTAGCTTTCTACACTTCATCATAACGCTATCTTTTGCATACAGATTAGCTACACTTATACCTTTTAATCTTTTAAGTAACCTATTATAGGTTTTTGGTTCAAATTCTGGTAATTCTACAATAGCTTTAAAAGATTTTTCATGTATTAAGCTAGATACTCGTATTTCCTGGAGTGGCATTCCTTTTTTCCACATCCAATCATATATTTTGTTATATCTAACCTTGTTATCATAAATATAACGCCATATGTCGGAAAAATTCCAATCATATAGCGGATATGCTGTTATACAATTGTTTTTTAGCTTAGTAGTCCAATACCAATCTTTATATCCAGCATTTTTAGAAACAGCTCGCCAACGATTTGGGCTTTCTGTTGCCCTTAATCCCACAAAAAAGCAAGTGTCTTTTCTATGACTTTGAAAATTATCTATAACATCATAAAATCCAAAGCCTTTAACTTTATTTCGTATAGTTATTGTCTTTTTATCCCATGGTATATTTTGTATAGCCCTAGGATCTTTTGAACGCATCCATATTTTATGTTTTCCTTTTTCCCAACAGATGAGCTGAGACTCACTTAAACTAGTCGCATTAGTAAGATGAAAAGGTATTTGATACCATAATGGAATACTATTTTTAGGGAACATATCAAACATGATATATTTAACCTGCTCAATAGTATTTTCATAATCAACTTCTTCATCCAAAAAGAAGATAGAGGCTAATCTATTTCTACGATTTGCTTCTGATAACACTAGATGAGCTAATACTGTGCTATCTTTTCCACCAGATATACTTACGCATATATTTTCAAAGTACTCAAAGACTTTACTAATGCGTTCTTTGGCAGAAGTTAGCACATCTTTATTTATATAAATCTGCCTTAACATAAAATTCCTCCAACATTTTTATCCATTCGGAATACTTATTATAGTACACATCATCAACTTTAAACCCAGAGTGAATAAAGGTTAATTCTTGTATGTTAGATTTTTTTACAAAATCATTAAATATCATTTGTCTTATTGGAAAATCTACAACAAGACATTCATTACTATTTATTATATCTTTGTAAGTTACCACATTTTCTTTCTTATATCTGCTAGTTCTAGCAACATAATATTTATCATCTGTTACCTTTTTCTTTTTACCTGCAAATAAATGCAGATTTCTCGGAATAGTATTTGGATCTTTATTTCCTAAATTACTAAAGAGTTTTTCTTTTTCTTTTTCATATGCTAACGACTCTTTATTTGTAGGAGTAGCATCATATATTTTATCTAATTTAATATTTCTCTTTTTTATTCCAATTGGATAATCTTTCAATAATTCATAATCAAAAGATTTATTTCTATATCTTCCATCATCAATAAAATCTAATAGAATCATAAAATCATTTAGATTATCAATTATAGGAAAATATTCAAACACTAGCTTATGACTAGTTTGATGACAATAATGATGCGCACAATTATATGTTAAATCATTTCGTTTTTTTACTCGCATACATTCATCAAAAACTAGGAGATAATCATTATTTATCTTTTCTAGCAATGGATAAAATGTACGATACATAATAATTTCACTATACTCAATAAACTCTGCATCATATTCTATTTTTTGCCATTTATCTGGATAAAATATGATTACATGTTTTATACTATGTTCTTTCACATAATTTTCAATTATAGTTTTTTTATCTGCATAACTATAACCGATATTTATTATGCCACTATTAAGATACATTTTTTTCATATCCTCCTCTTCAACAGTACGCCACCTAGCTATTTCGTCTTTAAAAGACTTCAATAGATTTTCTTTATTTATTAAACAATTTGTTATAAAAACATCTATGGTATATTTACAGCATATATCATAAATATTTACTATTTGATTTTGACCAATACGATGAACTCGATCTTCTGCTTGTAATCTAGTAGCAAGGTCAAAATCATTTGAATAAAAAATAATGTTATGGCAAAATTGAAGATTTAAACCATAAGCACCACATTGTTTATTAGCTAACATGAATTGCGTATCATTTTTAAATTTCTCACGATTTGCTTGCCTTTTTTTGGGGCTTACTTTACCTGTGAACTCAATATAATTTTTATTTTCACTTTGTAACAATAATGAAATATCATTTATTTCATCTTGATATTTAGCAAAGATAATACACTTATCTTCTCCGATATCTTCTAAAGTTCTTTTTAAGCATTGTATACGTGGATTATTTTCCCATGTATACATATTTTCTGTACGCATCCGTTTTTCTGGTGCAGATAATACTCTCTTACCAGAAGTGATATGTTGCAATGCAGAAAAGAGTTTAAATATCGTTTCTGACCGCCAATCGACCACATTGAAGAGAAATAACTCCTTTGTTAATCCATATTCTTCTTCTTGTAAATCATCCAAACAAAAATATCGCATATGATATTCCTTTGGTTTAAGTTCTTTTAATACCTCATCTTTTTTGATTTGGTACATATATGGAGCTATCTTTTCTGTTAGATAGTCCACATTTAGAACTCTTATAATTTGGTCGGTCGTTATTTCCCTGCCACTTGGAAGCCTTACTTTTTTATATTCCAAGTGGTTAGCGGCAAAGCTATAAAAAGACTTGTATCCCAATATCCGCCAATCTAAGATATACCATTGGGCGAATAAGTCCGCTTCATTCTTAGATATTGGTGTACCATTCAATATCATCTTATATTTGCAAAAAGATGATATTTCTATAATACGTTCCGTTCTTATGGCCAACTTATTTTTTACAAGGTTGCTTTCATCAACAATTAGATAAACTTTGTAATTTTTTACTAGCTCTAACAGTTGTAAATACAATTTATCAGAGCTAGAAAGGCTTTCGATACCACGAATTATTATATTATTTTCGACAGGTTTTTGACCTGTATGTTTTTTGATATCCTCCCTTAAATTGTTTTTTACAGAACAAGGGCAAAGCCAAAGTACAACATTAATTTTGCCCTTATCCATTTTAGTTTTTATTATTTCTAGAGCAGTTCTTGTTTTTCCAGTTCCCTGCTCCATATATAAAGCACCAACTTTAAGCTTAGAAAGTTTATCTACAGCTTTAGATTGGTATTCATATAATTTAGTTTTTAAAATCATAACGCTTCAGCTTTCTTTTTAGCTTCAACAGCATCATTGAAATTTTTAAATCTACCTAGAAATTTTAGTGTTCCATTTAAATATATACTAGCAATCCACAAATTCCTGTTATTATCCCAACAAACACCTCTAATAAAAGATTTTCTATTATTTTTATTTGGTTTTTTTATTTTTTTTCTGGCAATACAAGCTTTTTCTTTTGTAATATAAGCAAAAGAATGTTGTATCTTTTTATTTCTACAACCACAAGATACTTTTCTCCTGGATAATAATTGAGATGTGTACACTTCTATAATTTTTCCACAAATACACTTACATTGCCATTTTCTTTTTCGTTTACCTATACATTTTATTATTTTTAAATCTCCATATATTTCATTTATTTTTATTTCTTTCATAATACATCACTCCATGGGCTAGATGAAAAACCTAGAGGACGTCCATGAGGAACGCAACAAAGAGCTCTAGCTAATTCAATAATTAGTTGTGTTTTACTTAAATCATTATTTTGTGCAATATCTTTTAAGGCATCTGTTTCATCATTTTGATATGTGCCTTGATTTTGCACTTTAGAAAAACGATTTAAATAAAATATAATATCTTCTCTATCAAAACACTCCCAATTATGTGATTTAGCCATCTTTTCAGCATAATTTTTTAATTCATCACTTTTTTTATAAATAAGTTCTCTCAGACTATCAGAATTTTCTTTGATTTTAAAATACCTATTAGCACTTATTTCCTTAATTAAAATATTTATTTGAGCATCTAATTCTACTTGTTGTTTATTCATAATAAAATCTCCTTTTAATATACTTAATATATATATCCGTATATATTTTTTATTTTTGGCATTAATAAATAAAAATACTAGATATATCTATTATTTCTTCAATTTGTTTAATAGATATAAATGCTACTTTTTTTTCCACTAACTCATCAATATCTAAATCGATAGGTAATTTTCTTATACTATCTATTGATAAATCATTTAATGTTTTTTCTAAAATTTCAGGAGTATATTTATAATAGTTCTTCGTTTTATGAGCTTTATACCAACTAAGTTGATAACATATAACAGCTTTTGCTACTATTAAAGCTTGTTCTGCAGTAAATAAAAGTTCATCATCATAAAACTTATCTAGCATATTTAATCCTGTTTTAGAACTATTATGCTCTTTTAACATATTTTCCATTTTTTCTATGACCATATTTATCTTTTTTATTTTCACATCACCTCTTTCCCATCCATCCCAAGTCCTTTTCTTTATATTAAAAACTTCTGCCATTTCCTCTCTGCTTTTACCAAGAGATTTTCTTAATTTTCTTATTTCTGTTTCCATATTATAGAATACCTCCTAATTCTAATAATTCTTGGATAAGACTATCGTCATACCCATGTTGGTAGATTTCTTCGCCGTATTCACAACCACAAGAATATCCTCTACCGCAAGGTCTTTGCCCTTGTACTCGATAGCTGTCCACTTCTTTATCTGTTAACTCCAATAATTTGATGCATTTATTACAATCATAAGCATATGGAAGGGCTTCTCTTGTAGTTTTTGTAGCAACTATCTTTTTATTTTCTTGTTCATCGATAAAAGCAATATAATAGTTACTTAAATCTTTATCTACCCAGCCAAAGTAAAATCCATTATCAAACCAGCTGTATTCATCACATTCATTTACTTGTACTTTGAAATGGATTTTATCTTTTTGATTATTAACATTTATTTTTTTTACCTTCATGATAATCACCTTTTTATTTTATTCTTTAATATTATTATATTACATTTTTATGTAAATGTAAATAAATAATTACATAAAAATGTAATATAATAAAAAATAAGCCCTACTACCTAGATTTTTTTCTAAGAAATAGGGTATTTTTAGTAACAAATAAAACTAAATTTAATCATCTTTTAAATCATCTAAAATATCTCTAGATGAATTTAAGATATCTTGAAGCTCTGTATTTTTTTCTTTTTTTATATCAGCTTTTTTTATTAGTGTTTTTATATGAGAATTTTCTTCTTCTTCTGCTTTAGATAATATATCTTCTGCTGGTGGTGTTATCTTAAATTCATTTAATTTGGCAAAATCTCTTATTTCTTCATAATATCTTTCAGGAACAAGCATTATACCATTTTCCCATTCTGCATGTGGTAATCTTTTGGCTTTTCTATATAATTCATCACTTCTACACTCCCATATAATACTTATCATATTTTTATCTTTATTTTTTGCCACCCAACGGAAACATTCTTTTTCATATTCTCCATTTATGGCTTTTTTTCTAATAGTTTCGTCCCAAATTATAATTGGGACTCCAGCCAATAAAAGTTTATTACCGACTTCTGCTATTCGATCATCAACATCTCTTTTGTATGGCACTGTTTCACGATACCATACTTTACCAGACCAATCATAATGTAGACTTTTTACAGTGTTGATTATGATTTGGTCTTTTTCAGATTTTACTTTTACTTCATTAATTTCATCATCAAATATTATTTCCGCAACGACTTTAGTTTTTTGGTCATTTGGATATACTATAGCTTCAGCTTTTGCTTTATCAATAATACTCTTTTCTTTTGGTTCTTCAAAATAAAGAGTGCTTTCGATTAGTCTTTGGAACTGAAAATAATCTTTTTCTCTATGTTCAATCCAAAAACTAGCTTTATCTTTAGATAAAATAAAACGTTCAGCTTTTTTTATAACATCTTCATCCATTTCGATGAAATACATGCCTTTTTTTGAATTAAAGGCATAATACATAATTAAATTTTTGGTTATTTTACTTCTTATTCTATTTGCCCATTCTACCTGTTTAGGACTTCCAGATAACGGAACGATTTTATCAAGCTTTTCGCTGAAAGTTTCAGCTATGCTCATTATTTCATCTGCAAACAACTCTGTCATAATATTTTCTCCTTTACTTTTCCCACAAGAAAAGGTATACTTGAAGTATCTCGCTTGTGAGATATTGACAATCACTTAAAAGACTAGGTAGCGGTATGATACTACCTAGTCTTTTTTATTTTCCTATTACTAATTTTACTTGTTCCTTTGATAATTCTCTACGTACATAAAAACCATTCTCATCAATTTCTATTTCATAGAAAGATGAACTTATTCCCATTTTATAAACTGGGATATTCTTATAAATCACAAAATCTCTATAAATGCTTTTAGGTTCTCTCTTAATAAATTTATCTCCTAGACTATTTGTATAGAAAGAGAGACTAACTTTATTTTCTGTCATTGAGTTTGATAAATATATATATTTCAACATATCTTCATCATTAAACAAGAAGTCAATCGTTTTTTTTACAGCTTCTTCAAGTGTAGATTTCTCGATTAGTTTAATCAATTTTTCCATAGCTATAATTCCATAATAACTACTGCTACGAAAATCACTAGCAATATTATCAATGATGTCATTTCTCCAATCAGTATATTCAAGTTCGTTACTTCTTCTTTTAGCAAATGACATCATTTCATCTGTAGCTTTTTCCACTATAAATTTACCTTTTATCTTGCCATTAATACAGCTATCTATTACATAAATAATTACTTCTTCCGAGTATGGTTCTAATATTAATGGTAGACATATCTTACCTTCATTATTTTTATAAGAATTATTTAAACGGAATATATAGTCTATATAGTAAAATGTTTTCTCTATTGCTTCAAATAAAGTTATGTTTTGTATTTGTTTTTTTAATTCTTTCCATAAATTATCCAAATGTTTTATAGAATCATCTAATACAGGATTATTAATATCTATTTCACTATAATATTTATAAGTAAGTTCTTCTTCATCTTCATTTAAATTTATGTTTTTTATTTCAGACAAATTATTTACTACAATCAATCTTTTTTCTTTTCCGATTTTTATTCCTTTTTCTATTTTGATTAATTTAATCATTTTTCTTCTCCTTTATTTCTGTATTTCTATTTCTAAATAACTTTTTTTAGTATATTCATTACCATTCTCATTATCATATTTAGGATTTTTTATACAAATATGATAATTATTAGAGTCTATATTTAATTTTCTTATATATGCTTCATTTTTTAATATGATAAATTCTTTTGAGAATATATCATCTCTATGATTAAAAGATGATATAAATCCAAAATTTTTAGTTACTTTGCAATAAATTCTATTGCTATCATTTAGAGAAATATATTTCAATATAGCTTTATCGTACATCAATGCTTCCACGATGTATTTTTTAGCAATATTGAAAGCATCTTTGTTGTTAGTAGCATAAATATTTTTAATATCATCAACGATTTTATCCATAGCAATTTTTTCAAAATAGAAATCTGAATAAAAGTCGTGTGATATTTCTTCTATCCAATGATTTTTCCAATAATAATAATCGTATTCTGGTTCTTCTTCTGCTAATTTTAGTATATTACTAGGAACTTTTGATATTTCCCAATTACCTCTTATTTCTCCATCTGAACAACTTGTAATTTTATATACAAGCATTTCTTCTGTGTATATCTCCATAACCATTGGAATATATTTGTTTCCATTTTCTTCGTATGACTCATTCAAAATAAGCCATAGAAAATTCTTATTCAATATCATATCTATAACTTCAAAAAAACCTTTATTTAAAGTTATTATTTCTTTTTTTAATTTTTCCCATAGCTCTTCTTCTCTAGTATTTGTATTTGGTAATATAGGATTTTCAATATCTAAAATTTTGCCTTTATAGGTAATATATGGCTTCTCATCACCATTTCCTTCATTTTCTTTTATTATTTTTTTAAGGATTTCACTATTTATTTTTTCTACATTATACATTTGTTTAAAATTAGAACCATCTTCATAAAAATTATATACTACTTTCATTTTGTGTTCTCCTTTATATTAAAAAAGTTTTTCTTCTTTTATCATTAAATTTATTTTCTTATTTACATAATAACCACCTTTTTCCTTTGTTCTTTAATATCATTATATTACATTTTTATGTAAATGTCAATAAAAAATTACATAAAAATGTAATTCATTATTGACATTTATAACAAGAAAAAAATTCTATCTCTAGACTTAATTCTAATTAATAATAATTATTAATATCTAAAATATTATATAATAAATAAATTTTATGCATTATTATTCATCGTTAAATTTTTTATATAATAAATTAATAGCTTGAATTTGACTTTCTTGAACTGTATGGGAGTATATATTTAAAAGAACGTCAGGACTTGACCAACCACCAAGTTTTTGTATATCTATAATAGCCACTTTATTATGAATAAGATTTGTAGCAAAGGTATGTCGTGTTGAATGTATATGCAGATCTGTAGGTAATCCTAATTTTTTTAAACGTTTTTTCATATTTTGGAGTAAATTATTGGGATTATACATATCTCCTTTAGTTGTGCAAAACACTAAATTATATTTATTGATATAAATATGTTTTTCAAAATATATATCTTGTTCATGTTTCAATTTTTTTAGAGCTAACATTATTTCTTTAGGTATAGGTATTACTCTTATTGATGTTCTGTTCTTTGGTATAGCTTTTAAAATGGGTTTATTATTTACTACAACTAAAACTTGACTAATAAAAATAGTATTATTATTAAAATTTATACTGTCCCAACTTAAACCTAATATTTCTGACCTTCTAGCTCCTGTGAAAAACAATAGTATATAGGCTAAATAATATCGATAATTTTGAGCATCTTTTAGAAATATTTGTTGCTGTTCTTTACTAAAAACACGTTTAGGAGGATTTATTATTTTTATATTTTCTGTATAAGAAGCTACATTTTCTTTTACAATACCTTCTCTTATTGCTTGGTTAAAGCAAGATATTATTAATGCTCTAATTTTGTTCACAGTCCAATTGGATAAACCTTTATCATTAGTTTTCAATATTGATTTATTTCCATCTGTTAATAAATATGCAAAAAATTTTTGAATATCCATTGTTGTAATGTTTCTTATATATTTTTTACCAATATTAGATGGTCTAATGTGAACATTTATATACGTCAAACATACATTTCTAGTTGTTATTGCGTGTTTAGGATATTTATATATCATATACCAATCTAACATGTAAGTTCCAAAAGTAATATTTTTATTTTTCATACAAACACTCCTTTAATTTATATCTAAATAAATTATAAATTAAAGGAGTGTTCTTGTATAAATAAACAATATTCTAAATTATCTGCTAGTTATTTTATCATATTTTTTTCTAAAAAATCTATTAAATGATTAGTATCACATGTCTGTATCTTTGAAAAAGCCATTTTATGAAATAGTTTACATGGATAATAACCTTCAAATTTTGTTATGCCATATCGGTTATTTTTTTGTGGTTTTTTTTGAAAACCTATCCAAAACTCTAAGCTTTTATTATCTAAATTTATGATATAACCATATTCACAAAATAAGCTATTTTTTATGAAATCATTAGAATTAGTCATATATTTTAAACCACTTTTATAAATATTTAGATTGCCTTGAAAATCTCTTAAAGCACTATACCAATCTATTAAATCATTTTCTTTTTTTACTAATGTATATACTGATTTTTCAGGTTTTTCTATATTACATTCATTTAAATGTTTCCATTGCTCTTTTGTTGGTATATCATCTTCACTCACAAGAATTAAATTATCATAAATTTTATTTAATTCTTGTAAAGGTGTTTCTTTTACAAAATTTATAATATTTTTACCTAAGTAAGAAAAATAACTATCACAATGATTATAAGTTAACTTATCTTCTCCGTTTTTTCTAAATCCATATATTCCATTTGTACTCATAATTATATCGTCCTTTCTTTTGCGATTATTTTTTTGTCGCTTTTCGCACAAATTTTATAGCAATAAAAAAAAAGACTACAAGGA
>OGZV01003150.1_pt1 | contig 11557 bp, 6 predicted proteins | sample 1576861 | NCBI WGS metagenome assembly OGZV01 (sample SAMEA3541501, study PRJEB24748) | human gut metagenome | biome: human gut; feature: human-associated habitat; material: faeces | place: China | collected 2012
TACTAAATTACAAGCCCCTGTTGTACATGCTTTCAGAGGCAAAGAATGGGTCGAATGGGACAATCCTTATGATGTGGGCATGACAGGTTTGCTTGGTTATACATCCGGTTACCGTGCTATTGAGCAATGCGATACACTAATCATGCTAGGTACCGATTTCCCTTATCGTCCATTCTATCCTGAAAATGCTAAGGTAATTCAAGTAGACATTAACCCATCCGCTCTTGGTGCACGCGTTCCATTAACACAAGGTATCATTGGTTCTGTAAAAGATACCTTACACGAACTACTTCCTCATCTTACACAACGTGATGATACAGAATTCATCGATACCGTTCGTAAAGCATACACTAAATTCCGCAATGATTTGGACAGCTATGCTGTTGCAGAACAAGATGGTGTAGCAATTCACCCTCAATATTTCGTAAATCGTCTCAATAAATTGGCTGCTGATGATGCCATCTTTACATTTGATGTGGGCACCCCTGTTATCTGGACTGCACGCCATATTAAAACGAATGGCAAACGTCGTATCATTGGCTCCTACAACCATGGTTCCATGGCCAATGCAATGATGCATGCAATAGGCGCTCAAAACGCATGTCCAAATCGCCAAGTTATCTCCCTTTCTGGAGATGGCGGTTTTACAATGATGATGGGTGAAATGTTGTCATTAAAACAATTAAATCTCCCTGTAAAAGTATTCGTGTTCAACAACGAAGAACTTAGCTTCATCGCCATGGAAATGAAAGCTTCTGGTTACTTAGATTATGCTACAGACTTCGTAAATCCTGATTTTGGTAAACTTGCTGAGGCAGCTGGTATCAAAGGTATTAGCATTACAAACTCTAGTGAAGTTGATGAAAAAATTAAAGAAGCTTTGAACTATAATGAAGGTCCTGTTATTATCAATGTCCGTGTTGATAAACAAGAACTTGCTATGCCTCCAAAAATTGCATACCAACAAGCAAAAGGCTTTAGTAAATACTTGATCAACGCCATCCTTGATGGACGTGGTACAGAACTTAAAGAAATGGCTAAAACTAACTGGATGAAATATAAATCCTTATACTAAAATCTGCCAAAATAATTAAACTGCAAAACTTTCAAAAAAAGGTGTCATCAAACGATGACACCTTTTAATTTTAATTAAATCAACTGAGTTAGCCAAATAACGACATTTGTTCGTCTTCTGGCAAATCACCACAGCATTTTAGTTCTTTCATCGTTTCAATGATGGTAGCCGAAACCTTACAACGACGTTGCAAGTCTTTTAACGATGTAAACGGTTTTGTTTCCCGTTCTTCTACAATCGCATCAGCAACGGTTTCACCAAGTGAATCGATAGCTAAGAATGGTGGTAATAGTGCGCCGTCCTTAATGCTAAATCGGCGAGCACCGGAATGTTGAATATCTACGTTGATAAATCGATACCCCCGTTGATACATTTCCATAGATACCTCTAAGGCGGACATCAAATCCTTTTCCTTAGGGCTGGCACCACGGTCAAGAGCTTTAATACGATTAAATTCTTTCAATTGTGTATTCAAATCACCTGTCATGATCCGTAAATCAAAGGCTTTTGCACGAATGGAGAAATAGGCAGCATAAAATGCTAACGGATGGTATACCTTAAACCACGCAATACGGAATGCCATCATAACGTAAGCAACCGCATGGGCACGAGGAAATAGATAGGAAATCTTTTTACAAGACTCAATAAACCATTCAGGAATATTATTTTCTCGCATTTCTTTTTCAAACTCCGTAGTCGCTTGGCCTTGTTTATTTCTCTTTTCAATGCCCTTCCCTTTACGAACATTTTCCATGACGAAGAAACTATTTTTCTTATTCATGCCACGATGAATTAAAAAGTTCATTACGTCATCACGAGTAGAAATAGCTTCATTCAATTTACAAGTACCATTTTTAATGAGTTCCTGTGCATTATCGAGCCATACATTCGTACCGTGGGAGAAACCAGAAATACGAACAAGATCAGAGAAGGTTTGTGGCCGTGAATCTTCTAGCATGCCCCGTACAAATTTCGTACCACACTCCGGTACGGCAAGGCTAGCTACTTGGTCCCCTTGCAATTGTTCAGGCGTCAATCCGATACCCTCTGTTGATGAGAATAGGCTTAGCGTTCTCGGATCATCAAAAGGAATCGTCTTCGCATCAATACCGGTCAAATCCTCCAGCATACGAATAATCGTCGGATCATCATGGCCCAGAATATCGAGTTTTGTCATACGCCCTTCAATAGAGTGATAATCAAAGTGAGTCGTTAATACGCCACTCTCTTTTTTATTGGCCGGATGCTGAATCGGCGTAAAATGGTGCACATCCATATCACGAGGACATACCATGATGCCACCCGGATGTTGGCCTGTTGTATTTTTTACATTTGTAAAACCTTTTGCGAGGTGCTCAAGGAATCCACTGCGAGCCTGAATATTTCTTAGCTCTGCATATTTCTTTACATACCCAAATGCAGTCTTATCTGCAATGGTACCTATCGTACCAGCCTTAAATACATTGTCACGACCGAACAATTCTTCTGTGTACTTATGAGCCTTCGCTTGGTAGTCACCAGAGAAATTCAAATCGATATCTGGAACCTTATCGCCTTCGAAACCAAGGAAGATAGCAAACGGAATGTCATGGCCATTCGTTTGTAATGGATGACCGCAATTAGGACAGTCACGACGCGGTAAATCGAATCCACCGGCGTATTCACCATTTTCATAAAATTCCGACCACTTACATTCAGGGCAAATATAATGCGGTGGCAATGGATTAACCTCTGTAATCTCCGACATGGTCGCTGCAAAGGACGAACCTACAGAACCACGAGAACCTACGAGATAGCCATCATCTAGCGATTTTTTTACCAGCTTATGAGCGATATAGTAAAGCACGCCATAACCATTGCTGATGATACAGTCGAGCTCATAATCTAGGCGTTCTTGTACAACACGAGGCAATGGATCACCATAAATCTTCTTCGCATTTACATAACACATTTCTGTGAAAGCTTCATCGGCCCCTTCGATTTTAGGTGAATATGTGCCATCTGGCACTGGTTTAATGTCTTCAATACTATCGTTGATGGCCCGTGTATTCGCAACAACAACCTCATAGGCCTTTTCTTCACTCAAATATGGGAATGAAGCTAACATTTCATCAGTAGTACGCAAATGTAAATCTGGTTGTTCATCCGCATCAGGGAACCCACAAGCGGTTAACATAATCTCACGATATATCTTTTCCTCTGGTGTTAAATAATGAACGTCACAGGTAGCACATACACGTTTATTGAGGGCTTCGCCCAATTCAATAACCGTCTTATTCATATCGATAAGAGCTTGTTCATCTGGCACGATACCCTTGCGAATTAAGAATGTATTGTTGGTATGTGGTTGAATTTCAAGGTAATCATAGAATGATGCAATCGTTAATAGCTCTTCTTTGGAGGAACCTTTAACAATAGCCTGCATCAATTCACCTGCTTCACAGGCAGACCCTATAAGAATACCTTCACGATGCTCTTCAATGATAGAACGAGGCAAACGAGGTCTCCGTTTATAGTATTCCAAATGGGATATGGAAATCATTTTATACAGATTACGTAAGCCCACCATGTTTTGAGCTAACAAAATAATGTGATAACGAGGTGCTTCATCTTTTCGTTTTACAACGTCTAAGGATAATTCCTTTTCTAAATCCGCATCATCAACGAGATATCCTTCAACGCCATAAATAACCTTAACACCTAGTTCTTTACCAAGTGCTTGTGCTTCAGGAAAGGCTTGTACAACACCATGGTCCGTAATAGCGACCGCAGGATGGCCCCATTTTTTGACAGTTTTAAATAAATCCTTAATCGATACGAGTGCATCTTTATCACTCATCTTAGTATGGAGATGAAGCTCAACACGAGAATCTGGTCTGTCTTCTGTCCGTTCATTTGTATTGTCTTCTTCGATAGCTTCGATACTACGTATATATAAAATATAGTCCTTATCAAATCGATCATCAAAGTTGACACTACCTTGAACGCGCACCTTTTGCAATTTCTTTAATTGTTTTAATAAGGCATCCCCTTCTTCTGGACTATTCGTAAATTTGATAAACTTCATACTGTTCGTATCATCTACGATACTGCCATTTACGATACTTTTACCAGTCCTAGTATCGCGTTTATCAAGGCCAACGAATACACCTTCAAAAATGACACTTGGTGTTTCTACAGTGCCCATGATGCTGGAGGTCGCGCCCTCAATGCGTGGACCTAAAATCATGCCCTCATCAGTTGGTGCATCCTTAGGCGCGCGTTGTGGATATTTCTTACCCCCTTTGTGTTGATGTCCGCTATTAGCTGAAGATGTAGATGATGAGCTACTAGATATAGATGGATTTCTTGTAGTTACAGACTCATACGATGTGGGGTCTGGATTAAAATAGTCCAATTCCACTGCATCCATAAATGGCACAAACTCATCGGCATAATCAATTTCATCATCGTTATTGCCAGCAAAGGACTTTCCTCTCTCTGGCATGTTTTCTTCTTCTAATTTTTGTCGATACGCTTCAACGTCTTCAATAAATTCACCTACACCACAACCACCGGCATAGTAGTACGGTGCAAATTCTTCATCATCGTCATCTACCTTCCACGCAAAGCAGCAAGATGTAGTTGCCTTGGTAGGAATTGTATCAAAGGAAATATTTTTTTCTTTGTACCAAGCAGCTAATCGTTCTTGTAATGACACTAATGTTTTAAACGCTGAATCTGCTGCTTGTATGGTTACCTGTTTATCATCACAATTCACATAGAATGCAGGTTTACTATTCTGTTTTGGTACTACTCGATAACGTACTTTCATTTTTATCCCTTATACCCACAATAGGTCAAACATAAATCCCTAAATCGCCACATATCCCCTTTGCTTGTGCGACTATCTAATATCACCTCATATAATCCTTTTAAGAGTGCTTTTAAAGCCTTTATAGAAATACGAGAACTTGCTTCATAGGCCAGTTTTATAGGGTACGGCTTATAAGAGGCCCCATTTTCTTTACAAAAATTTTCTACCTGTTTAGCTGTCATACCTGCAGCACGACATTCGCTTACCAATAATTGGAGCCGCAACTGTCCTTCGATATAGCCCATAGCACGATCGATTTCTTTATAGCTAAACATAAACGGAAATAATTCTAATAAGGTATTCACATCTTGTTTTAATAAAGCTTCTTTAAAGGTAAAGATATTTTTAGCTCCATAATTACTGCTATGTTCCATTAAAAAGGATTTATCTATTTTCTTATGATTACCTAATAACAGAAAATATCGATCAAACTCGGTACGCATAAACGCAACTGGCACATCTTGCCATAACTCCAATAGATGAGATAGATAATCGTGCCCATCAGGCGTTAGCGTATATCCATTAGAGGTGCAATACTGACGAATCCACATCAATAAATCGTCACCTTCTAATCGCTTACATTCCTTATTAGGAATAGTATCTAATATCTTTTTATTTTGTTTTAATCGTTTATCCACCATATCGTGATAGATAATAAGTACTGGATTATCACCGGTATAATTCATCAGCAACTCGGCCAGTGCATCCCATTCTTGACTCTCTTTTTGGCCTGCTTTTTTCAAGATAGGTATATTGATAAGACAAAATACCTTGGCATCGCCAAATAAAGAATCCTCCATCAATTGTTCTGATATTTTAGAAGGACCTGCTTCATCATGCAACACGCGCACATCAAGATTTTTATGAGATAAGAAAAACTTTTGTTTCTCTTCTTCTATAAGTTGTGGTTCATTACCATAAATTAGGTATACTTGATTCATCACCAGTCCTCCTTTCATAATCGATAGTCCGGAATATATTGATAGCCCCATAAATGAACATGTTCTGCATCGGGATCAATGTCTCGCATCGCTCCTCGAGGCATGCTAACAAGCACGGGATGATTCAAATGTAATGCTACAATTTGATTCATCATATACGACTGAGAGGTAATCAAAATAGTGTTCCTCATATCATTTAATTGTAGTTTTTTTTCACCATTTTGTCTATTATAGACCATCACAGACGATATATCATTTTTGTATAAAACAGTATTTTTGCCCGTCGATTGAAATCGTTGAACAAGAGCATTTTTTAATGGAATACCAAAACTTTGGAGTCCATTTCTTACGCGAATTTCACTGGCTTTCATAGGAATAGCATCAGGCGTATCAATATATACCATAGCCGTTTTTTCATAAGGCTTAACAATGATGAATGCATTTGACTGTTTCATAGGTACAATATGCAAAATCGTTTCATTCCTATATAAGATGCCACTATAAGCTATAGCAATTATGCCAATTCCCATAAGTACAATTCCTTTTGTGAAAGTTCTAAATTTAAGCTTTAATGAGACTAGGTTAATATATAGTAATCCCACACATCCATAGTATAACACCCCTAATGTGTAAGAAATGGTACCTATCCACCATAGACATATAGAACTGTTAGCGAGATGCGCATTTACATATAAACAGATAGTTAATATCCAGTCGATTACGTTCCACACCATACCTATTGGTATAAGTAAGGATATTATGGTACAACCAAATAACATAACAATAGCTATATCAAGTAAAGGTGTAATAATAATAGCTGCAAAAAGACTGGCTAAACTCAAATAGTGAAAGTAATAGAGCTGGAACGGTATCAATAAAAGTTGTGCACTGATGCAGAGTACTAGTGGAGCTTTCACAATCGGTGGCAATACTGTGATCCATCGATATAATGGCATGCCAAATAATAAGATCCCATAGGTAGCTCCAAAGGATAGTTGAAAGCTCACGTCTAATATAAGTAACGGATCATATAGTAAAAATAGTATAGCCGTCACTGCTAATCCTTGCTTCGCCGTATACATACGGCCCTTTACATAGGCTAAAGCAAGCCAAATTCCCATTATGGTAGAACGCACAACAGGTGCACTGAAACCAACCACTATACAATAAAAGATAGTTAGTATAATACCACCCATCATAGCATAACGTTTGCTGATACGACATACTCTGCATAAGCCATATACGATAGAAAATAACAGTGCAATATGGGAACCCGATATAGATAAAATATGAATGATACCAGTGTAGCCAAATTGACGTAGCACATCTTGACCTAATTCTCCATAATGGCCTCCTAGAACTAATGAAATTCCAAGCCATTTGGTTGTATCTGATAGATACTGCTCCATCAATACTTCAATAGCACTACGCATCGAATTAATTATGTGAAGACACCGTTGATAATAACCGATATAAGAATCTATCTTATACTGTTTTAGAGCGTGTAAATCCACCACCTTATAGGTACCATCAAACATGGCACCCATATCTTCATTACGAATTGCCTTATTTCGCTTATCAATAGTGCCTCTCTCTTCTGTCAAATAGAGAGATTTAGGCGTACCATAAACGATAATCGAATCCCCCATATGAAGATGTGTAGAATTTTCTTGTATTGTTACTCTAATATGCCCATCGGCCTTAATATGCACGCCTTTTGCCGTATCCTTGTGTGGCACTAACCCTAACAATATAGCACTAAATGATCTATATTCTTTTCCATCAATCACTTTTAAATCTACCGGAGAATCAATGAGTAGTGCATATTCGCCTTCTTGTGATATAAAGAATTTAGTGTGCCCTACATACTGATTAATTTGATGGTTTACATGTAAAAATGATATGCCACCTAATGCACATGAGACGATGCAGGTTACAACTATATATTTAATTGACAAAGACGATTGTAACCTATAGCGAACCACAGCTTTAACCAATGTATATAGTAGATAGCCAGCAGCACCAAACATACAATACCAACTCGTATCGAGCAATACATAATGCGAGCTATAGGCACATAAAATGCCTAGTATGATACCACTTAGAATATAATGGGCTATCTCCGAATAGGTGATCAGCATATTCAGTGTCAAATAAATAGGTAAATTAGACTGTAATTTTATCGCGTATCTTCTTAAATAATCCATCGCCGATACCTTTGACGTGCTTGATATCCTCTATAGATGTAAAAGCGCCCTTACTTTGACGATACTCTTCAATCCGTTTTGCCATGGTTGGCCCAATTCCAGGCAGTGAATCGAGTTCCTTAATGGTAGCCGTGTTAATATTAATCTTTTGATTTCGTAGTAATGACTCAGGATTCCCGTGAAAGTTAAATTTAATGTGAATATGTTGTCCACCTGTCACTGTCTCTGCTAAATTGATGGACTCTACATCTCCATATGGTAGTACACCTCCAGCCCCCTTTATAACATCGCCAATTGTCGAGCTAGATGCCACCTTATAAAGACCTGGCGATTGAATAGCACCCGTCACATACACAATAGCATCTGTACTTTCAGTATGTTGTCCAGGTTGAACTACACCATTATTAGCATGAATAGAATTACTTTCATGATGATTAATGCTATTCACGTCTGACGTATTAGCCGCTAATACAGACGAATCTGGCATTGTGGGGCTTCCTTCTGTTATAATAGGCCATAGGAAATAAATTCCTACTAAAACACACAGGATTATTATAATCCACTTATGTGACACAATCATTTGTTTCATATGGTCACCTCCTACTATTAGAGTTTCCATATACAACAAATAACTCCTACTTGTGACTCTATTAGTCACATAAGCAGGAGTTTTCAAAATTATATCGAATTAAAGGAACATACTTTACCGGTATATCCTATTACTATGTTAAGGAGTCTATAATGAATCAAGAATTATTACGTAAATACGCCCGTACTTTATTGCAGTCTGGCGTTAATTTACAAGAAAAGCAAACACTCATCGTATCTGTTGATGTAGACAATAAAGATTTTGCAGTCATCGTTACGGAAGAAGCCTATCAATTAGGTGCCAAAGAGGTTATCATCAATTGGCGTCATACCCCAATTACACGACAACGCTTATTACATGCTGATGCGTCGGTTCTAGAAACACCGGCTAAATGGATCCCTGTATATTACGAGCAATATGTAGAGGAAAAAGCTGCCTTTTTATCACTTATCAGTGCCAATCCAAAGGCGTTAGCAGGAATTCCTACAGAGCGCATTAGCCTAAACTCACGCAATCTCAACAAGGTACTATCCTTCTACCATACAGCCATCATGAACTCATCCGTAACATGGTGTGTAGCCGCTGTACCAACAGTGCTTTGGGCTGAACTTCTTGGCTATGAAGGATCAGATGAAGAAAAAATTGATCAACTCTGGCTTACATTACTAAAGTTATGTCGTCTCAATGATGTAGAGGCAAAAGAAACATATGCGCATCACATGGCTAAGCTACGCCATCGTCGCGAAGCATTAAATGCTCTTGAATTGAAAGCATTGCGATATACATGTGAAAATGGCACAGATTTACTTCTCGAATTACCAGAAAACCATATTTGGCAAGGTGGCGAAGAGTTCTCCAAAGAGGGTATCAAATTCAATGCCAATATACCTACAGAAGAGGTGTTCTGTGCACCTCAATGGAATGGTGTAAATGGTAAAGTAGTTAGTACAAAACCACTTATCTACCAAGGCAATCCTATTTCTAACTTCTCCTTTACCTTTGAAAACGGTAAAATTGTTGATTACACGGCTGAAGAAGGATTAGATATTCTTAAAGAACTCATCGAAACAGACGAAGGATCTCAATATCTTGGTGAAGTAGCCCTCGTGGATCACTATAGCCCTATTAGCCAATCCAATAGAATTTACTATGAAACATTGTTTGATGAAAATGCATCCTGCCATTTAGCAATCGGAGCTGCCTATCCAACTTGTCTAAAAAATAGCGATGGTTTATCTGAAGAGGAACTCAAAGAACGTGGTCTCAACCACTCCCTCGCTCATGTAGACTTTATGATTGGTCACGAAAACATGAATATTAAAGGCATTACCAAAGACGGCCAACAAGTAGATATCATGATCGACGGCCGCTTATTGGTATAACACACAACATATAAAAGGGATGGTACATCCTCCGTAAGCTCCACCGGCCGGGTCTGACTCCGGCCTTCGGCCTCCGCAGGGCCAAAGGCGCTTTCGAAGGATACACCATCCCTCTTTTATCTATTATAGTGTTATTTCCAATACGCGGCCCGTCGATTGATATTCAATAATATCTACACCGGCCGTCTTTAGCATACGTTTTGAAGCCTTAACCTCTTTAGTATCTTTGTACAAATCATCTCGATAAATAACGGCCTTTATGCCGCTTTGAATAATCGCCTTTGCACATTCATTACAAGGGAATAGTGTTACATAAATCTTAGACCCTTCTAAAGAACCACCGCGATAGTTTAGAATCGCATTTAATTCACTATGAACGGTATAGAAATATTTATTATCATCTGCCGTATCTCGTTCCCACGTAAAATCATCATCACTACAATTTAAGGGCATGCCATTATAACCGATGGATAAAATCTTGTTGTCATTACTGACGATACAAGCCCCCACTTGTGTATTAGGATCTTTGGATCGTTGCGCAGCCAAAATAGCAACGCCCATAAAGTATTCATCCCAAGAAATATAATCGCTACGTTTTGCCATAATAACCTCTCTAGACAATAAAGCCCCCTTCTACCTATGTAGTTGGGGGCTTTCATTATATTAACAAATCATATATAGAAATATTATTTTACAACGATATTCACAAGTTTACCTGGTACATAGATAACCTTAACGATTTGTTTACCTTCTGTAAATTCTTGAACACGGCTAGATTCTTTAGCCAATGCTTCCAATTCTTCTTTCGTAATATTCACAGAAACAGTTAATTTATCGCGAACCTTACCATTAACTTGAAGAACCACTTCTACTTCGTCTACTTTAAGAGCAGATTCTTCGTATGTTGGCCAGTTCATAGTATGAACGGATTCAGTTTCGCCAAGTTCATGCCACAATTCTTCTGTCATATGTGGTACAAACGGAGCTAATAACAACACGAGATTATGTGTTAACTCATTAGCAAGATCAGCATTTACGGATTCTACTTTGTCCTTGTGTGCATACATAGCATTAACAAGTTCCATAATCGCACTAATTGCCGTATTAAAGTTGAAGTTATTATCTAAATCTTCTGTAACCTTTTTGATAACACGGTGTAATTCACGGCGTAATGCCACTTCGTCTTTTGTAAGGTCACCCGTATGATTTTCTTTTGCTGCTTGGTCATACGCATCAACAATACGCCATACGCGACCTAAGAAACGATAGGAACCTTCAACACCTTGGTCACTCCAATCAAGATCGCGATCAACTGGTGCTGCAAACAAGATGAATAAGCGCGCTGTATCAGCACCGTACTTATTGATGATTTCTTCTGGAGAAACCACATTGCCTTTAGATTTAGACATCTTGCTGCCTTCTTTAAGTACCATACCTTGTGTCAAAAGGCCGCGGAATGGTTCGTTAGCTTCGATAAGGCCTAAATCATGAATAACTTTCACAAAGA
>OGZV01003160.1_pt1 | contig 11512 bp, 4 predicted proteins | sample 1576861 | NCBI WGS metagenome assembly OGZV01 (sample SAMEA3541501, study PRJEB24748) | human gut metagenome | biome: human gut; feature: human-associated habitat; material: faeces | place: China | collected 2012
CCCCGCCTATTCCGAAAACAAAGTCTTTATAATTGCCGTCCTCAACGTCTATATCTGCCATTTCAAGATTTGCCACAGATTCTTTGTTTCCTGCTGTGATATAAAGCTGAGTAGGGGCATTTATTTTTGTTGTAAGAGCAATAGAACGTTTGTGAGTAAACCACGCATAAACAGGCAGTGCCACAAGCAGTACCGCCGAGAGAGATACTGCTATGACTAGCTGGAGCTTCTTCTTTTTTTCTAATTTTCTGAATTTTCCAAAAATGCTTTTTGTCATATTTTTCTCCTGAAGATGCCTGTTTATTATTGGTTTATAAAGCCTGTTTCTATTTTTGCGTTGGTGTAAACAACATAGTCGCTTGCGGTAGTTCCATTTACTTTCTCGTTCTTTTCATCAAGCAGCACCGCTGTAAGCTCAACTCTGTAGTTCGCATAGGTAAGTCCCTGCTCCTCAAAAGCCTTGCCTGTTTTTACTGTAAATTTCGTAACGGCTGTGTTTTGTTCTTCGCCATTATAGGCAGTGGTAAAAACGCACTCCTTGCCATTCAAGCCACTGCTTGATGTGGCGTTTTCCAAAGTAAAGCTGCTGAGATATTTGCTAATATCGTTTGTCTGCTTATAATCGCCGCTATTGTCCTTAACATAAAGCTTCAAGGTGTACTGTATTTTTTTGCCGCTGTCCCTTGTTGATCGACTCAAAGCAGACAGATCATAGATAGCATTTGCTGTTATTGCCATTTCTCCTGTAGTCATATCCTTGGCATTGATACCAAGCTGCGAAAAAGGTGAATCCTTCGACTCAAGAACCGTTGACTCTGCAACGTTATAGTTTAGCTGTGCCACTGTCATCGCTTTTCTATAGTAGTGTCTGGCAGGCATATCTCCACTTGCAGAGATAGAGCTGTTCTCAATATTGTTCAGGCTATATGCAACATAAGACGCCGCATTTACTCCTATACCGGTTTTTGTATCCCCGTCCTTACGCTAAGGGAACTGATCTATGATCCCCGCAGTACCGTAAGTTAAGCTGATATCAGCCTTGACAGTTATAGAGCCATTTGTGTCACTATTGATATAATTGTAGACCGAATCGGGATACATCAGCATATAGCTGTCTTTAGCTTCTGAAAGTGTCTCAGTCTTGCTTATTTTTGCGTTTGATAACTCTGTGTCTGAACTGTTTAAAATGCTGTAATCAACACTCACCGATGTTCCTGCAATGATCCTTGCATTAGCTGCCGCGTCTTTTTCATCAAAGCTCTTCATAGAGAATTTAAAAGCCTGATACATATTGAAATCGTCACTCTTATAGCCATTAAATGTATCTCTAAGACTCTGATCAATGCTTATCTTTGACGTCATTGTCGCACGGACAAAATTATTTGACGCTGTTATCTCCTCTGGGTCATGAGCCGTCACACTTACTAGCTGTGTAAAAAAGTTTGCAATAACATATGCGCCAGTGTCATTATTTGTCACTTGGACAAGGTTTGTAGGAATATTGCCATTGAGCTTTCTTGGCTTATTACCGCTATAATAATTCACAAAGTTCTTGATGACTTTTTTCGAGCTTCCCGTTTCCGGAATATTGATAGTGAGATAATAGCTTTCGCTTATTATCATTTCGTCATTAGCATTTTTCGGTGTATCACTGTTCGCTGAAACAATTATCTTATAAGGGCCTGTTTCACCCTCGCCGGCAGGTCTATAATACTTGCCGTCGCTTGTTTTCACGGTAGCTGTAGCTTCATCCGCTTCAACAAGTGTTCCGTCAGATGATTCTTTAGCTGTTACCGACGCATACCTTAACAGAACATCATTCATTGTGACCGGTTTAAAGCCACTTATATTTGTCAAGTCAAGCTCACCGGTTGTTTTATTAAACTTAGCATCACTTGCGGTAGAATGATAAGTCTTGTCATTGTTATTTGCATCAACAAGAGTTAGCTTTGTATCATCGGTAAGCACACCACTGTCAGTGGCATTATCACCAATAAGATAAAGCTTTTTATCAAAGCTCCAAAGCAGGCTGTCACCGTTATTGAGCATTTTTTCCCATTCGTTAGCGGATTTGTAATAGGAATACTTAAAATAAGTAGTAACAGGTGCATCAAAGCTCTCAAAAGCAAGCTTTGTTTTATCCGTGTAATGAGAATGGTTATAATCCGTGCCTGAGATAACATAAGAATTGAAGCTGAAATCAAGCACCTTTCTTACAAAAACAGGAATATGAAGTCTAAGAGCAGTTTTGCCACTTCCCGTTGGGTCGATATAATCGAGAGTAATGACAGTAAATCTGTTTGTGCCGTCATTGTCATACTGACCGTCTGTGACCTTGAAATATCCTGTCTTGCTGTTAAATGTAAGAGTGCTTTTGTCTGATTTTGTTAAACTGCCGTTATCATACACATAAGTTGCCGTGCTGACATTCATAAGGTCTGTTGTTTTCAGCTTATTTGAACTGCTGTCTAAAACATCACAATTTGTCACAACTGAGATATACTTTGCGAGCATTTGTGTGATATTCAACAATGAGTTATCATCTATAAGCAGAACAGGAAGATCGTTCAGCTCCTGAACATCAAGCTCGGAAGCTTGCTTGAATGTTGTAAGCTTTGATTTATCCAAATTCTCTGCATATGACTTTATGGTACTGTTTATGCCATAGGATTTTTTGGTTGTGCCATTCGTATAAGAAGCAGCGTCACTGATGATAGTCTGCATATTTCCGCCAACAAGATCGCCTGTGAAAATTTTATCACCAACGGTTTTGCTTGGATTTATATTGACATAAGGCGAATTGATAGCAACGTGCGTGCCGCTTCCCTCGCCGACATTTTGGGTATTATCCTGAGTACCGTTGTAGTCGGAGTGAACAGCGGTGAAGCCGGCAGGTATCTGTGAATCACCATACTGTATATCAGGTAAACAATCCGTGTTATTTACCGATACTCCAATAAATTTAGATGATAGATTTTTATCATAGTTCCAACCTATCAAGTTAGAAACAGACACGCTGTTGTTGCCTTTTACATAGCTTAATTTATTTATGAGAATATCATAAGCATATGTGCTGCCACGGTCATTATGACCGATCACACCGCCTGCACCTGCACCATTGGACTTATCTTCTGCTGACAGCGTAACATTATTGACTTCACAATCAGTTATCTTCAGATCACCGTTAGCTTTTATGCCAACATAACCTCCGATACCTGCATTATCATTTTTAGCAGCCGGTATACCTATCGCTGCATTTTTTACAGCAGACTTTGATATGGTCACAGCCGCATTCTGTTTGCCGACCATTCCGCCTGAGCTTGCATAACCATAAACACCGCAAGCTGATGTTTCAGACGTTCCACCATAATAACAGTTCTCATTGACAGACAACTGTTTTTTGTTTATTCCAACGAATCCGCCGGCATTACTTCCATAAACATCGACGCTGACGCTTGTGTTTTCTATTGTGCATACTTCGTTAGACAATCCTATAAGACCGCCCTCGTTCATTGTCTGGGTAGCAAGGGGTTTATTGTCTTTTTTTGAGCCGATAAAGCTGTCTTTATTATAAGATGTAAGCCGGACATTGCTTATTGTCGTTTTGATATTTGCAGAGCCTACGATCCCGCCTACGCCAAACCAAGTACCTGTGCCTTTATCAAGATTAGCAAATTCAACTTTATTAATAGTAATCTTGGAATCCTTAACATTAAATTCGCTGCCCTTCTGAGAATTTCCCACAAGACCGCCTGTTTCAAATCCGCCATACACATATATGCCGCTGTTTTCAGACTTAACGCCACTTATATTGATATTATTTGTTGACTTTCCTATAAGTCCTCCCACAGTATATGCACCAGATACCTCAAGATCGTTCAAGGTTATTCCGCTAAACTTGCATTGACCCTGTACTCCGCCAACAATACCACCTGTAGAAAGGTCTTCATTAACATACGATTTTCCGTCGTTGTTATACGTCTTAACGCTGATCTTGCCGGAAAGATTAAGACTATCTACAGTTAGAGCATACGTTGAACAGTTTATCAGCCCAACTCCTTTCACTTTGTCGAATGCGGTACGATACTTATAGTTATCCACATTTTCAAACTCAACAGTGTTAACGCTACCGCCCTTGTTATCTGTTATTTTCACAGCATAGGCTTTTATATCTGTATCGAGCTTTATAGTCTGATCATTTCCCTGGATAGCTGTCAAAGACAAAGTATATCCACAGTCAATGCCGCCCAGGTTACTATCTGCTGCATCAAACAACTGATTTATTCCACGAAAACCTGTGTCGGTGAGGTCATAGGTTTCATTTCCTGTGAGCTTAACAGTAAACTTCTTACTTTGATCGTGTGCCCATTTTGCTTCAGAAAGACCTTTTTCACTTGGCTTTGTATATTTTTTTAGCATTACAGAATTTTTCTTTTCATATTCCCTGCTTGTAGCCTTTTCAAGTCTTTGATAATCTGAGATCGCAGTTTTGTAATCTTTATCATCAGAAGTCAATGTAGCTGTACCAACTTTTGAATAGTCTGCATTTCGAGTAAAAGTATAATGACCATAGCCGCAAGTGTTTTTATATTTATCTGTATATCCCATACCGGACTGTGATATGACAGACAGCATAAACAATGCCTGTGCATTAGGCACTTCAATAGTATTTGTCGTGCCGGCAATAACATTTAATTTCTCAGCATCATTAAGCTCGCTCTTGAACTGCGTGATGAGATAATTTTTCCTGCCATTGTTAAGGTTGGTTGACTTACCGAACGTTTTTCCCTCTTCAATAGCAAAGCCGTTTACAACTCTGCCTATATATGGATTGATAAAGAGGTTGGTAGCTGCGTTTTCGCCCACTGCCTCAGTATTGTTGGTTGTAAGCGCACTATCTTTTGCAACGTTGTTCATATTTCTGAAAATAACGCCGCCGTAAACTATGGCGCCAACATATCCGCCTGCAGTAATGAAATGTTGTTTGCTGTTATCGTTCTTTGCAAATGTTATATTAGGATTTGTTACCTTGACATTATCAATGATATTATCTCCGCCAAACACAACGCCCATAACACCGCCGTAATACTCTGTCTTTCCGGTACTATAGTTTAATTTATTATTATTGTTTTTTGAAAGCGTTACATTGGTATATTTTATATTGATATTTTTTACAACACTTCCGCTGCTGAACCTGATGAGAGGGCTTGCAGAATTATTGGTGATAGTTGGATATGTTCCGTCGGATTTCTTCTGTCCAACAATAACGCCCCTGAAAACGTAACTGTTTGATGTTCCGCCAAGACCTGCAAAAGAACTGCCGAGAACTATATCATCATCTATCTTGTAATAAGCTTCGCAAAGATATTTGATCATGTTATCTTTTGAAACTGAAACTTTTTTCGTTCCGCTTACAAAATTGCCTGCACCATCATAAGTATAGGTTTCATGCTTGGTGCCTTTGCAAAAAGCACTATTAGCATTAACAGTCGATTTATCGGCAGAAACATTTGCATTATAGTTTACTTCCCAGCCATTTGTAGGTGCGGCTGTACTGATAACTCGTGCGACCTCTGCAAGTGTGGAAGCGTCAAGGATATATGGATCAGAGTATGTTCCGCAGCCCTTTATAAGATATGGTCGCTCAAGGTTTACGTCTATCTCATCATAGTTTTGAGTGGTATCATACGATTTAGCAACATATGGCTTGTAACTAGCAAAGCTATATTCCTCTGTTGCGTTATTTTGGTCAGGAGAAGTATACCTGTCATCTCTACTCCAATCACCATGATATTTATTCTGCCTGCTCTTTCCGTCACTGTCAACATTCTTAATGGTGTCAGACACTTCTTTTCCGTAGGTTACATTATGCTTTGCTTCTGTTCCCCAATCTTCTTCCCATTTATAGTTGTATATTGCAGAAGAGCCTGCGCCGTCAGAATGCTGAAAGCTTTCAAGCAGAGTAGCATTTTTGAAAATTGAATTTTCATTACTTGCGTCAAGCTTGATATTTGAGAAAGTCAGAGATATATTTTGACCATTTTTGCTTCCTACATTGCCTATAAGGCTTGTTGCAGCATAATTCTGATCGCCTTTGTAATATTGTTCAGCAGTCATACTGTGTTTTTTCTGTGACACATTCTGTATAGTGATCTCTGTCATGTTGCCTATCTTATTTATAAGCAAAGGGGCATAAGAATTTTCACCATTTAAACTTAAAGAAGTATCATTCACATACAGATCATCAAGAACGATACTGCCGGTAATTTTGACAGATTTTTTTGTAGTATTGGTGTCGTCAGCAACCGAGCCGCAAACCAATGCACCTGAACCACCATTCACTTTACCGATATTTCCCTTAAAGGTCAGTTTACCACTTATGGTAACAGCTCCATTTTCATTTCTGAAAAGTCCAGATTGCATCATGTAATGTTGATTATGTACATTATTTAAGTTTGTTCCATCCATGCCTTCTGTTGTACGGGCATAATTGTCACTATTACCGCTTGATGCACTTTCAGACTCATTAAATTCCTTATTATAAAAAGTAATGGTTGAGTTTGAACTGATAGTAGTATCTTTTGAATCCATATCAACAGGATAGTAAGAATATCCACGCAGATCTATTGTTTCATCTTTAGGGAAACCAGGGTCTTTTTCACAAATATAATTTTTTATGTTTGACGCCGCAAAAACTCTTGCACTCCATACAGTAGCTTTAGCTCCGCCTGTGGAGGCGTTACCATTTTTATATACATCAAGGTTATAATAATATCTTGCACAAGGATTATCTTTCCATGTCTCACCATTATTTTTTGTTTGATTTTGATAGGTATTGCAGTGTTCACCGTCCATATAGAGCAAACGTTCATTTTTATCATTAACAGCAGGAATTGAAATTATGGCTTGACGATTGGAAACAGGAGTATTTGAAGCATAAATACTACAACGAGCTATCTCATCAAAATACAAATAGTCTTTATTTATATTTATCGTAGTATTTTTTGAGATCTTATATCCATCAGGGTCAGTAAGTTCAAAATAAGTTGCATTAACGGCACATGTAGGGTAATAAAAACCTGATCCATCAGAATAATTAAATGTATATGGATCATAATTTCTTCCCAATAATGTCGAGGCGAGCATGCCGAAATTTTTACAGTTGTTTGCTGTTACTGTCACACTGTCAAAGCTAACCTTTTTTATGCTCCAATAACCTGTTGTGGAAAGTACAAGACCACCTATCTCATTACTATCAGATGTTATAGTAGAATTAGATACAATTATTTTATCCAGCGTTACTTCAACATTATACCAGTTGTGACCAATAAACCCACCGCTTGTGCTTCCGCTGATTTTAGTGGAAGTTTTTATATTAAGAGTATTTACACTAACACTTTGTATTTTCACAATATTAGAAGATGATGATGTAGTCGAACCTATCTCAGCAATAAGTCCACCAACCCTGGCATTAGCACTGCCTGTTATAGGACCTGTGTGTTTGTCAGTTATCTTTCCGCCAACAGTGACATTATCAAACTTAATACCAGTTGTAGGCTTTGATGTAACAGCTCCTACCATTCCGATAACTCCGCCAAGACAAGTGCAATCTACCGTTGTTGTGCTATTATCGTATGTAAGATTTGCTGTTACAGCAGAATTAGTGAATGAAACTTCGCTTGTGGCGTCAGCAACATATCCAACCAGACCTCCGACAAAATTCGTATACGCACCACTTGGGGCTGCGGTCACATTGGCGGTCACGCTGTCAATAGTCAAAGCTCCGCTGTTGTATGCAGATACAGAACCAATATAACAAGCGTCACCGTCCGAAGCATTATCGCCAACAATATTGAAAATTGAAACAAGCTTTATATTGCTTATTTTTGCACCGCTTGTCTTTGCAAAAAGTCCGTTGTGAGTATGGAAAACTATCTTATCATTTTCTGTTCCCACTGTCATGGTAAGTTTATGACTATTGCCATTCAGAATGCCTGTGAAAGTATTCTCACCATTATCACGCATAAAGCCGGTTAAACCTGTGCCGCTTATATCAACATCTGCACTAAGGCTGATATTTGCCGCAAGCATATCTGCCCTGCTAGCACCGCTATACTTAACAAAATCATTGCTATCATGCTGCATTATCAAAGCCGCACGGGCAAAATCCGCCCTATTGCTTATGGTTATATTATTATTAGGAAATCCATTTATTGTAACAGTATGCCCTGATCCATCAAAAGACAGAACACCGCCAGCACCCTCAAGCAGATCGAAATTGTTAAGTCGAAGCACTCCGCCCCAATCCATATCGTCTATGACTTTTGAAGATGTCCTTGTAAATGACCAGCCGCTTAAGCTATAGATCAAAGCATTGCCTCTATTTCCTACTATCTGACATCCGTTTTTGTTAGGGTCTTTAGGATAAAAGCCTGAAAGGTTTGTTTCACCGCCAAGCCTTACAACGCCATTTGTATTAAATTTGCCAACAATGCCACCTACGCTCTGGTTTGCAGAAACATTATTTGCAGTAACTGTGACTTTGCCGCCAACATCAATAAAAGCCTGATCAGCATAGCCCACAAGTCCGCCATAATTATTTTGTGATGATGTGGAATTTTTAATACTTATAGTGGTATTCCTGACGCTTACATAAGTCTTGCTGTCATCACCTATCTTACCAATAATGCCGCCAAAATCAAGGGCATTGCATGAGCCAGTCACATTTACAATGATATCACTAAGTGCAAGTTCAGATTTAAGAGCATTGGCAGAATATCTTCCGACAATACCACCATAAAAGCCTGCCCTGACAGTACCTTTGAAGTTTGAGGTAATTGTAACATCAGCTGTGCCTTTGATACTGATTTTTGCACTCTCCGTCCCATTTGTCAGCACTCCGAAAACAGAGCCAACAGCCGCACTGTCAGCGGTATCTCCTGATGAACAAGCAAGTGCCATTTTCATGCCACTGAATTTTGAAATATCAAATGTCTTTTCGTTGGCTTTACTATATATATAAGAGCCGAAAAGACCGCCCGCAGTTACAGAACCTGTAACGCTTCCGGTCATGGTAATGGTGACACCTTCGCCAACATTTATTTCTGCATTCTCTGCACTGCCTACAAGTCCGCCTGCGTTATTTGCGGATATATTCGCATCTGTCAAGGCGTTGCACTTGTCGATGTTCAGTGCCGCACCAGCACTCATTTTCCCGACAAACACACCTGCATTCGATTTGCCGGAAACGTCAAGCAAATTACTTGACAAGCTTACGGCAAGACTTGTGTTTTCGTCCATAGAGCCACAAGCAAGACCTGCATTATCCCCGCCTGATACTTCCGCCTTGACACCATTACTTAGAGTGATATCCAGATCGACATTTGCTCCATTTTTCATATTGCCTATAACAGACGTGAAGGATTTATAATTTGTAGCACCTGAATCATCTACAGGATCAGCTTTTATTTTCCACTTATTAGCTGAAGCCACATCACCGTGTATAACATTCTCAGCAAGCAAAGCTGAATTTTTTTCTTCCGGTCTAGCAAAAATAATAGTATCTAAATTTGCACTGTCACTAAGATATTCAAACAGAGCAAAATTAATAGGAAGATTAATAGCTGAACCCTCATTTGCTTTGACCGTTCCCATGAAAGGATATTCTTCATTGCCAAGTCCTTTTTCTATTCCTGTAAAATCAGAAGACTTAAACTGAGATTGGTTGTTTGAAAACAATACAGTGATTTTCTGATAGACAGCAGGGTCTGCATTAAGAAGCTTTTTAAAATCGTCTGCATTCTGTATCGTAAAAACGCCATTTTTGATATCATTAGAAATGTCAGTATATGTATCTGCCGCCATAGCCGTAATAGCATTGGTGACAGTTGATACCATTTTAGACACAACACCTGAAATGTCTGCAAGCGGCATACTCGTGACAAGCAATACGGCAGCGGTAACTAAAGAAATAACATTCTTGCGATACTTGCTGTAAAGCTTGTGGCATATTCTATTAATTTTCTGATTTCTATTAGCTTTCACTTTCAACTGCCTCCGTGCAAAGTTAATATTCTTATCTATACGTTTAGTTCAACAAGGATATATTGCACCTTTGTACCTATCTTTTCGTCAGCGTCATTATACATGGAGCTTAGTGATGATAACTGTGCTGTGCTGTATTTATCACCATTAAGTATATTCTCAATAACCTTTTTATTTTGTTCTTTATCAGCATCACCTGACAAGAACAAACTTATATTACCATTTATATATTTTGCAAAATTCAAACGCTCTTCACTGTTATCACCAAACAGCACATTTTTCTCTGTCAGATTTTCATCTGTGCTTTTCATCAGTATCTGACCAAGAGTGTTCGGCCACACCCAATATACGTTCACTTCCTGCGGAACGTCAGCCTTACAATCTTTAAACGTGCTTGTGAATGTTTCATCACTAAGAAAATCGGAATATGTGTGAGTGCTTTCATCATATTTCTCAAGAAACATGATGTGTCCATTCAAAAAGTTTGTAACATTTTCATCAGTTACCTTTTCATATGAAACGCTGTCGCCGTTTTTTTTCTCTGCATATCCCGTGATACTCAACTTGAACTGTATCTCAATTTCCCCCGACTGGTTGGGAATAACATAAAAAGTAAGCTTTCCATGACTACCAGGATTGATACCATTCGTCATACCGCTTTCTTCATCAAGAAGCCAGTAGATCTTGTTGCTTTCGTCAGAAGTGATGTTGCTCTCATCAGACACCTTAGAGTAGCCATTGCTGTCAAGTATCTCAGCTTTAAGCACATTGGCACTGCCTACTGTTTTCAGTTCAAATGGCGAATCTACGCTTTTCATTCCAAATGAATCAAGATCAAGGGCTTTATCAATGGTAAACCAAGCCAAGCTGACCGCAATAAGTATAAATGCCAGCACTGCAACTGGTATTATTTTTATAATAAGCAGTTTGCGTTTCTTCTTTTCTTCCTCGCTGTCTGCTTTCTCTATCACTTTATGCTCAGCCACTTTGGCGACCTCCATTATTTCATCGAGTCAAGCTCTTTCTGCAATTCTATCATGTGGTTTCTGCAAGCGGTTATCTCGCCTGTGTATTTGTTGAACCACTCAACGTCCATTTCGTTAGGCTCTTCCTGCAAAAGAATTGCCTGAACGAGTGCTGATTGTGAACGTGATCTCTTACGCTCTATTTCCTCGATAGTAAGTCTGCATTTCTTTATTTCTCTTTTAAGCTGCCCTTTACTGCTCACGTTATTGTCCTCCTTGCATTAATTTCCCATTTTATCAACCGAATCAACTATCTCGTTGACTTCCTTATAGCCTTTGTCAAGATTTTCGGTGATATGGTCAAGTGCTTTTTTTACGTCCTCAAGCTTGCCCTGCATTTGCTCGGGATACTTCACAAAACAGTAATGAAGCTCGTTTATAGCCTTCTGCTCCTCCGTATAATCGTCGATAAGAAACACCAGCGACCTTGCCGCACCCATATC
>OGZV01003163.1_pt1 | contig 11496 bp, 8 predicted proteins | sample 1576861 | NCBI WGS metagenome assembly OGZV01 (sample SAMEA3541501, study PRJEB24748) | human gut metagenome | biome: human gut; feature: human-associated habitat; material: faeces | place: China | collected 2012
CTGCGGCGGCTATGTGTCCGGCCCGGTGGTGCGCTGCGCCGCCAAAATGGGCATCCACACCGCCCTGCACGAGCAGAACGCCTTCCCCGGTGTGACCAACAAGCTGCTGGCTCCGGATGTGGATATCGTGTTTGCCGCCGTGCCCGCCGCTGTGGAAAAGCTGGGCGCACCGGACAAGACCCTTGTGGTGGGCAACCCCGTGCGGCCGGAAGTGTTTGCACAGGCCGCGAACCGCGAAGCCATCCGCGCACAGCTGGGCGCGGGCGACCGCACCGTCATCCTGTCCTTCGGCGGCAGTCTGGGTGCACGCCGGGTCAACGAGGTGGTGGCAGACCTCTGCGCTTGGGAGCAGCACGAGAACAAGCCGGTGCTGCACCTGCACGCCACCGGACAGTACGGCGTACAGCTGTTTGAGCAGCTGCAAAAGCAGAAGGATTTTACCCCCGGCGACAGCCTTGTGGTAAAGGAATACATCAACAATATGCCGGAACTGCTGGCTGCGGCAGATCTCGTCATCAGCCGCGCAGGTGCGCTGACGCTGGCAGAGCTGGAAGCCGTGGGACGCGCCGCTGTGCTGATCCCCAGCCCCAATGTGGCGGAGAACCACCAGTACTACAACGCCATGGAGCTGCAAAAGGCCGGGGCGGCTGTGGTCATTGAAGAAAAAGACCTGACCGGTGAAAAGCTGGTGCAGACTGTTTCTGCCATGCTGGCACAGCCCGGCAAGCTGGCCGAGATGGGCAAAAACGCCCGCAGCCTGTCTGTGGACGACAGTCTGGACCGCATCACTGCGGCGCTGCTCAAGCTGGTAAAGACCCCGTGATGCAGCTCCGGAATAAACAGGAAAGAAGGTGCGAATGATGCAGCAGAACCGTGACCGCAACGGCAGACCCCGGAACACCAGACCCTATGACCTGAACCGGGATGTGGCGCGCACCTCTGCGCCTTCGCAGGACCATACGCCCCGGAGCACCGGCAGCAGCCGCTACGGCTACAACGGCGAGCCGCTCAGCCGTCCGCCCTCCCGCAGCGCCAACGGCGGCGTGCGCTCCTCCCGGGCAGATAACAGCATCCAGTTCCCCACCCAGTCCCAGACCCGCCGCCCGGCGCAGGGGCAGGGGAGCAATACCACCCAGTACCTCGCCGGTAACCGCCCGGCGGGCAGCAGACCCCAAAACGCGAAGTCCGGCGGCAAACAGCGCCGCCCGGCAAACAATGCCCACAGCGGGCAGAGCAGCCGAAAAAACCAGAACCACCCGAACGCGCAGCACCACCCGAACCGGCAGCAACCGGCAGGCAGCCAGAACCAGCGTCTGCGCCCGGCGCAGACTGCCCCGCAGCAAAGCCCTGCCCGTCGGGAAAAGCGCAAAAAGCGCAAGGTGACCCGCGCCACCCTGCGCCGCCGCCGGATACTGCGCCGCCTGACCGCCTTTGCCATGCTGCTGTGCGTCATTGGCGCGGGCATCTACCTGACCATGACCATGCTGTTCCGCATCAGCTCCATTCAGGTGCAGACCCCGGACGGCAAGCAGGTGACCGAGATCGCGGGCTATTCCGCAGACAGCATTTTGCAGCGGATGGGCGTGCAGCTGGAAGAGAACATTTTCAGCTTTGAGCCCGGCGAAAAGGCCGCTGTGCTGGAGCAGAATTTCCCGCTGCTGGGCTCCATCAAGGTGATCCGGGACTACCCCAACACCGTGGTGGTGCAGGTGACCGAGGCCGTGCCCGCCTACGCGGTGCAAAACGGCAGCAAGTGGCTTGTGATCTCGGACAAATGGAAGATCCTGTCCGAGGAAAGCACCCAGCCCGAGGGGCTTTGCACCCTGTACGGCGGTAAGCTGCAGGATACCGCCCCGGGACAGGCGTTCTGCCTTGTGGAGGATGCGGACGCAGCAAGCGCCTCCGGGTCGGAAGCAGCCGGGAGCGAAAGCACGGCGGACACAGGGGATGCCCGCATGGAAGCTCTGAGCACCTTGGTGAGCAAGCTGGAAGAATACGGCCTGTCGCAGGATGTGACACGGCTGGAAGTGGCGGACACCGAGCAGATCGCATTTTTGTATCAGGACCGCATCAGCGTGCTGCTGGGTACGCTGAACGATCTGGATTATAAGCTGGACCGCGCCCGCTATGTGCTGACCAACGCCGATGGCAAGGGCTGCGGCCCCACCGATACCGGGCGGCTGGATTTCAGCCATACCAGCGCCAGCAGCACCCGCAAGATCTATTTTGCACAGGGCGAGCCCACCCTGCCCTCCGGCTATGTGGTGCCGCCCAAGGCAGAGGAACCCGCCCCGGCAGAGGATGCCGCCGACAGCACCGACAATGCAGAAAGCACGGATGCTGTCGACACCACCGAACCGGCGGCTGAAACGGACACCGAGCAGCTGCCCCTGACCCACCCTGACCGCATGACGGCCAACGAAGAAGAAAACCCCATGTAAAGAAGCTCTTTGGAGGAGACTGTATGAAGCTGGAACAACTGATGGAAGGCGTGCCCTTTACCCTTGTGCAGGGCAGTCTGGATACTGAGATCGCGGATATCATCTACGACAGCCGCAAGGCTGCCCCGGGGCTTTTGTTCGTGTGCATCGTGGGCACCCAGCGGGACAGCCACGCGTTTGCCGCCGACTGCGCCGCCAAGGGGGTCAGCGCGCTGGTCATCCAGCACGATATCGACCTTTCTGCCATGCCCGGGGTGACCGTGGTCAAGGTGGAGAGCAGCCGCTATGCCATGGCGCTGATGAGCGCCAACCTCTTCGGCAACCCTGCCCGCCAGATGACCATGATCGGCGTCACCGGTACCAAGGGCAAGACCACCACCACCCACATGATCAAAAGCGTGCTGGAGGCCGCAGGCCGCAAGGTAGGTATGATCGGCACCAACGGCATCTACTATATGGGACGCCACAAGGACACCGCCAACACCACCCCGGAAAGCTACGAGCTGCAAAAGACCTTCCGGGAGTTTCTGGATGCCGGCTGCGACACCGCACTGATGGAAGTGTCCAGTCAGGGTCTGATGATGGATCGCGTGGCGGGCGTGCACTACGATGTGGGCGTGTTCACCAACCTTTCGCCGGATCACATCGGCCCCGGCGAGCACAAGACCTTTGAGGAGTACCGCAGCTGGAAGGGCCAGCTGTTCAAGCGCTGCGACGTGGGCGTGGTGAACATTGACGATGAGAATACCGAAGCACTTCTGGAAGGCCACACCTGCAAATTGGTCACCTATGGCCGCGCTGAGCAGGCGGACTACCGCGAGACCGGCTTTGAACTGCTGCGCACCCACGATTTTCTGGGCGTGAAGTTCCATGTGACCGGCAAGGACGAGATGGATGTGAAGGTGAACATGCCCGGTGAGTTCAGCGTGTACAACGCGCTGGCAGCTCTGGCGGTGGGCAAGGTGCTGGGCCTGCCGGATCAGGCGATCCACGACGGCCTTGGCAAGTGCGTGGTCAAGGGCCGCGTGGAGCTGGTGCCCATCAGCAAGAAGTTCACCATCCTGCTGGACTACGCCCACAACGAGGTGTCCACCGAAAGCCTGCTCACCACTCTGCGGGCCTACAAGCCCCACCGTCTGGTGGTGGTGTTCGGCTGCGGCGGTAACCGCTCCAAGCTGCGCCGCTACGGCATGGGCGAGATCTGCGCCAAAATGGCCGATTTCTCCATCCTTACCGAGGACAACAACCGCTTTGAAAAGGTGGAGGACATCCTTGCTGATATCCGCGTGGGCATGAACAAGGGCAACCCGGACGCAAAGTTCGTGGAGATCCCCGACCGCCTGGATGCACTGCACTACGCAGTGGATCACGCGCAGGAGGGCGACCTGATCGCCGTCATTGGCAAGGGCCACGAGACCTACCGTGACCGCGAGGGTGTCAAGACCCCGTTCCTGGAGCGGGAGCTGTTGGAAGAGTATGCACAGCAGATCGGGCTGGAATAACAGATAAAAAATAACGCCGTGTCGAATGTTCAGACACGGCGTTATTTTTTTGCGGTAATTATGCTTTCAGCTGCGGAGCCTTGTTCTCCGGCAGGAGATTGGTCATGCTCTTCAGGCTGATGCCAATGGTGGACAGATTATGCAGCATGGCAGAGGAGGCCGGCTGCAAGATGCCCAGAGCACCCAGCGCGATGAGGGCCGAGTTGAAGGTGAGTACGAAGCGGTAGTTTGCGTGCACGCGCTTTTGCAGAGAGTTGGCGATGGCCTTGAGGGCCACCAGCTCCTCCAGACTGTCGGCTTTGATGGTCACATCGGCGATCTCGCGGGCGATGGCAGCGCCGGAGTTGATGGCAATGCCAATGTCGGCAGCGGACAGGGCAGGCGAGTCGTTGATGCCGTCGCCGATCATCACCACGGTGTGGCCCTCGGCCTTGGCCTGCTGGACGAAGTTTGCCTTGTCCTCGGGCAGCACCTCGGCAAAGAAACGGTCCACGCCCACCTGCTTTGCAATGGCGGCAGCGGTGCGCTCGCTGTCGCCGGTCATCATGACGGTGTTCCGGATGCCCAGCGCACGCAGTCCGTTCAGCACAGCGGCGGCTTCCGGGCGCAGCGGGTCGGAAATGCAGATCACGCCCACCAGCTGCCCGCTGGCAGCCATGTACAGGTGCGAATACGCGGGCTTGAGGGCATCGAACTTCTGCTGCTCGGCTGTGGGGATGGTACACTTTTCATCCTCAAAGACGAAGTGGTGGCTGCCGATGACCACGCGCTGGCCGCCCACGCGGCTTGCAATGCCGTGGGCCACGATGTACTCCACCTCGGAGTGCATCTCCTCATGGGAAATGCCGCGCTCTTTGGCGGCACGCACCACGGCGTTGGCCATGGAATGGGGGAAGTGCTCTTCCAGACATGCGGCCAGCTGCAGAACTTCGCGCTCGTTACAGCCGGAGAAGGGCACCACATCCACTACCTGCGGGGTGGCACGGGTGAGGGTGCCGGTCTTGTCGAACACGATAGTGTCGGCCTGAGACAGCGCTTCCAGATACTTGCCGCCCTTGACGGTGATGTGGTAGCTGCCGCACTCGCGCATGGCGGAAAGCACGGCCAGCGGCATGGAGAGCTTGAGCGCGCAGGAGAAATCCACCATCAGGCAGGAGATGGCGCGGGTGGCGTTGCGGGTGAGCAGATAGGTGACCACCGTTGCGCCCAGACACCATGGCACCAGCTTGTCGGCCAGCACCAGCGCACGGTTCTCGGTGCTGGACTTGAGCTTTTCGGATTCCTCGATCATGGCCACGATCTTGTCGTAGCGGTTGGAACCGCCCTCGGCCTTGGCGATAAAGACGCACTCGCCCTCCTCCACAACGGTGCCGGCATAGAGGGTGGAGCCCTCTGCCTTGCGCACCGGCATGGCTTCGCCGGTCAGGGCGGCCTGATTTACCATGGCTTCGCCTTCCAGCACGGTGCCGTCCAGCGGGATCATGTTGCCGCTGCGCACGACCACCTCATCGCCGGAGCGTACTTTGGTCAGAGGCACCAGCACTTCGGTGCCCTGACTGCGCACCCACACCTTGTCCACGTTCAGGGCCATGCTGCGGGCCAGATCGTCCAGACTCTTCTTGCGGGTCCACTCTTCCAGCAGAGAGCCCAGATTCAGCAGGAACATGACAGAACCGGCGGTGCCAAAGTCGCCGCGCAGCAGCGAGACGCCGATGGACAAAGCGTCCAGCACCTCCACTTCCAGCCTGCGGCTCAGCACGCAGCGCACACCCTTCCAGAGAAAGCGGATGGAGCGGAATGCCGTGTAGGCAGCGTCAAGGGGCGCGGGCAGGAACAGCTTGCGCAGGCAGCGGCCTGCCACCAGATCGAACATTTTATCTTGATATTCCCGGTTCAGCCTGCGGCTGTCGGCGGAGGTGACCAAAGCGTCATACTCGGCCACATCGAACTTGTAGCCTGCCAGAATGGCAATGGCGGCGGTGCGCTTGCCGGTATAGGTAATGACCACATCGCCGGTGCGCTCGTAAACGGCGGCATGGACGATGGCATCATGGTGGTTCAGATAAGCTTCCAGCACATCGGCACGGTGCAAAGTCATGCGGACTTTTTCCACATGCACGCGCATCCGGCCTTTGCCTTCATGCAGAATGGTACATTTCATATATCAAATATCCTTCTCTATCTTTTTGCCGCAGCGTCAGGCTGCTATACCCTGCACGCCTGCGGCCCCACTCTCACAAAAAAGAGCCGCCCGAAGGCGGCTCGAAAGCCACGTTAGGGCTTTCAGTGCTTTACGAACCGAAAATTACTCAGCGGTCTCTTCGGTGGTCTCCTCGGCGGCATCCTCGATCACAGCAGCCTCGGCTTCAACAGCACGAGCCTCGTTGATGGCCTTTGCATCGGCCAGAATGTCACCGGCCTGCTCCTGGACCTTGCTGACGGTCTCCATGGTGGAGTCCTTCATGCGCAGCACGGCAGCAGTGGTCTGGGTGTAGACCTTCTTGGCATCCTTGCTGGACAGCAGCTTGAAACCGGCAGAGCCGAACAGAGTACCGGCGGCGAACAGTGCGATCTTCTTGATATCCATAGTAACTTCCCTACCTTTTCTATTTCCTGTCAGAGGCCCTGCACCGCAGGACCTGTAAGATGAATATACCGGCCCAAAAGCCGGAGAACAGGGTGGACATTTCCCTTCTGTCGAGCCTATTGTAGCACAGAATTTACCATTTTCAAGCTTTTTCTTGAATGTTAATACATGTAAACTTTTTACGATGTGTAGTTAGAAAAAGCTATCTCTAACGCGTTTTTTAAGACAAACTACAGTTTGTAAATGGAAACTAACCGGCAGATGGGACGAGAAAGAATTTCCAGTTTGTAAAAAATCCTGGTTTGGAAATGCAGGTTGCCGCCACGGCCCTTCTCTGTGAAAAAGCAACCCGGAAAAATCCGCAGACTTTTCCGGGTTGCTAAAATAAAAATCGTTTTCCGCTGAAGATGCCAAGAGCGACGCGGCGGACATTTTAAACCGTTTTGCTTTACAGGATGCGCACCCGGATCACGGCGGGGATGGCAGCCAGTTTTTCGGCCAGCTTCTTGTCCACAGCACCGGTAGCATCCAGCATGGTGTAGGCCATGTTCTTTTTGCTCTTGTTCACCATGTTCTCGATGTTCAGGCCGGCTTCGGTGGTCAGGGCGGTGATCTGGCTGATCATGCCCGGCTCGTTTTTGTGGATGATGCAGATGCGCTTGCCGCCGGCGCGGGGCTGGTTGACCTCCGGCATGTTCACCGAGTGGATGATGTTGCCATTCTTCAGGTAGTCGCTCAGCTCCTTTGCGGCCATGACAGCGCAGTTGTCCTCGGCTTCCGGGGTGGAAGCGCCCAGATGCGGGGTGCACACGATGCCGGGCTTGCCCAGAATGGCCTCAGACGGGAAGTCGGTCATGTAGCCGGACACCTTGCCGGTCTCCATGGCTTCCAGCAGGGCTTCGGTGTTGACCAGTTCGCCGCGGGCGTAGTTCAGGATCTTCACGCCGTCCTTGCACAGGGCAAGGGACTGGGCGTTGATGGTGTCCTTGGTGGTGGGCAGGTAGGGCACATGGATGGTGATGTAATCGCACAGGGGCAGCATGTCGTTCAGGTTCACGCAGTGGCGTACCTGACTGCTCAGGTTCCAGGCGGCGTCAATGGAGATGTAGGGGTCGTAGCCGTAGACCTCCATGCCCAGCTCAATGGCGCAGTTGGCCACGCGGGAGCCGATAGCACCCAGACCGATGACACCCAGCGTCTTGCCCTTGATCTCGTTGCCCACGAACTGCTTCTTGCCCTTTTCCACGGTCTTTGCCATGGCGGGGTCGCCGGTCAGGCCCTGACACCACTGGGCAGCAACAGCCACATTGCGGCTGCCGGCGATCAGCATGCCGATCACCAGCTCGGCTACAGCGTTGGCGTTGGCACCGGGGGTGTTGAACACTACGATGCCCTGCTCACTGCAGCGGTCCAACGGGATGTTGTTCACGCCGGCACCGGCGCGGGCGATGGCCAGAAGATTGTCGTTGAAGGCGGTATTCAGCATGTCGGCGCTGCGAACGAGGATGCCGTCCGGGGCATCGGTGTCCACAGCCACGTCAAACTGCTTGTTGTTCAGCTTTGCCAGACCCACCGGGCTGATGGCGTTCAAAGTTTTGATCGTATACATATCTGAATTCCCCTCTTATACATTTTCTTTGCGGAACTTCTCCATGAAGTCCACCAGCTTGTCCACGCCCTCGGCGGGCATTGCGTTGTAAATGGAAGCGCGCATACCGCCTACCAGACGGTGGCCCTTCAGGTTCACGAAGCCTGCTTCTGCAGCTTCGGCGCAGAACTTCTTGTCCAGATCTGCATTGGGGCTGGTGAAGGTGACGTTCATGGTGCTGCGGTAGCGATGCTCCACAGGATTCGTGAAGAAGTCCTGACCGTCCAGATAGTCGTACAGCACCTTGGCCTTGGCTTCGTTGATCTTCTGCATGTTGGCAAGACCGCCGATGTCGTTTTCCAGATACTTGAGTACCAGACCGGTCATATAGATGCACCAGCAGGGGGGCGTGTTGTACATGCTGTCCTTGCCCAGCAGGGTGGTGTAGTTCATCATGGTGGGCACATTGTCGGCGGCATGGCCCAGCAGGTCGTCGCGGACGATGGCAATTGCCATGCCGGCGGGAGCTACATTCTTCTGCACGCCGAAGTAGATGCAGCCGTACTTGGTCACGTCCACCGGCTTGGAGAGGATCATGGAGCTCATGTCGGCTACCAGAGGCACACCCTCCACCTGCGGTACCTCGACAAACTGAGTGCCGAAGATGGTGTTGTTCTGGCAGATGTGGATGTAGCTGGCATCCTTATCATAGTTGATGGCGTTCACGTCCGGGATGTAGGTGAAGTTCTTGTCCTTGCTGGAAGCAACAATGTTCACCTCGCCGAACTTGGCGGCTTCCTTGGCGGCAAGGTTCGAGAAATTGCCGGTGACAAGGTAATCTGCTTTGCCGGTGGTCATGAAATTCAGCGGGACCATGGCGAACTGCTGGGTCGCACCGCCCTGAAAGAAACCGACCTTGTAGTTGTCGGGAATGTTCATTACCCGGCGCAGTGTGGCCTCGGTGTCCTTGATGATGGCATCGAACCACTTGCTGCGGTGGCTCATCTCCATCACGCTCTGACCGCTGTCGCCATACTCGAGCAGCTCTGCCTGTGCCTGCTTGAGCACCTTCTCGGGCAGCATGCTGGGGCCTGCGCTGAAGTTGTAAACTCGTGCCATAATGAACTCTCCCTTTCCTGTATCGCACAGCACCGCGGTTTTCTGCGGTGCGTTCTGTTGATTGCTGTAGCCGTAGTATACCGGTTTTGCAGGGATGAAAACAAGAGCATCTTTGCACAAAGATACGGCGCAAAAGCCCCTGTGCGGGCACAAAGCACACAAATGTCTTTGATAGAAAAACAAAAACAAAGACAAATGTAAAATAGAGCTAAAAAAGCCTGATTTCATCGGCGTTTCCGGCTCTTGCACTTTGGAGCAGAAATTGGTATAATAATAAAACAAAGACAAACGTAAAAGAAAAAAGATGCCAAAAGGAGGGAGAACAGCAGGATGTACGGCATCCCGGACAGTGTAAAGCCGCTTTCGGCGGCAGAGGAGCAGGTGATGCTGGCGGTGTGGGCCTGCCGTGCGCCCGTCACCCGGCGGGATATCGACGAAAAGCTGCGCGCAAAGGGCTGGGCACCGGCGACCGTGCTCAACTTTCTCTACCGGCTGGAAGAAAAGGGCTGGGTGAAAAGCGGCAAGGATGGCAACCGCAATACCTACACTCCGGCCATCACCCAGCGCGCCTATAATGTGTGGAGCATGCGCGAACGGCTGGACACCCTCTTTGGCGGCGACCTTGCGGCGGCGGTGCGCGCGTTGGTCAGCGAGAGCGGCTGCGGCCAGAGCGAGCTGGAACAGGCCATGAAGGTGCTGGAGGAAAAGCATCTGGAAGCGGAAGAATATGATCTGTATGACCCTTATGGGTAAAAAGGAGAGCGGAAGATGGATTGCAAACTGCGTGCCAAAAACTGCGGCGGCTGCCCGATGCTGGGCATGGACTACGCCGCACAGCTGAAACAGAAAGAAGAGACCGTGAAAAAGCTGCTGGGCAGATTCGGCCCGGTGGAGCACATCCGGGGCATGGAAACGCCGTACCACTATCGGAACAAGGTGATCTCCACCTTTACCACCGGCTGGGGTGGAAAACTTACCTCCGGCATCTACGCGGCAAACAGCCACAAGGTGCTGCCGGTGGAAAGCTGCCTTTTGCAGGACGAAGTGCTGGATAAGACCATGCTGGCTGTGCGTGCGGCAGCGGGCATCTGCCATTACCAGCCTTTTAATGAGGATAAGGGCACCGGCCTTCTGCGTCACTGCCTGCTGCGGCGCGGTGTTATGACCGGGCAGGTGATGGTGGTGCTGGTGACGGCTCAGCCGGTGCTGCCGGGTGCCAAGAACTTTGTCAAAGCCCTGCTGACCGAAGCCGGAAAACAGGGCGTGGCCATCACCACCATCGTCCAGAACGTGAACGACCGCAAAACCAGCGTGGTGCTGGGCGATATGGAAAAGGTGCTGTACGGCAAGGGATTCATTCTGGATACCCTCTGCGGCAAGACCTATGCCATCAGCCCACGCAGCTTTTATCAGATCAATCATACCCAGACCGAAGTGCTGTACGGCCTTGCGGTGGACGCGGCGCATCTCACCGGAAAAGAAGTGGTGCTGGATGCCTACTGCGGCATCGGAACCATCGGCCTGACCGCCGCCGACCATGCAAAGCAGGTAGTGGGCGTGGAGGTGAACCGCGAAGCGGTGCACGATGCCATAGGCAATGCAAAGCACAATGGCGTGAAGAACGCCCGCTTCTTTGCCGCAGATGCCACCCGGTGGATCGGCGAAGCCGCTGCGGCTGGTGAACGCACAGACGTGATCTTTATGGACCCGCCGCGGGAGGGCTCTACGCCGCAGTTTATCGATAGCGTGGCCCGCATGGCCCCGAAACGTGTGGTCTACGTGAGCTGCAACCCGGTCACGCTGGCCCGGGATCTGGAGCTGCTGACCCGGAAGGGATACAAAGTGGAGAGCAGCACGCCGGTGGATATGTTCCCTCACAGTGAGCATGTCGAAGCGATAGTTTCGCTGCAAAGAGAAATCTAGTAGAAATCATCCGTTTTACGTTGTTTTCTCGTCATGTTGTGTTCGATGGCGAGGGCGATAAACTCCGCAATAAACGCATTGAAAATCACATCACCGTTTCGGTGGTAATTGATATGGAGTGCGGAAACACAAAGAATTGAATATCTAACAATCGGCAAAGCCGCAGACTTTCACAAAAAGCCTGCGGCTTTTTCTTTGCCCAAAAACAGAAAGGAGGCATCCGTGAAATGGCAGTTTTTCGGGTAGAAAAGAACAGCGGCTATACGGTCATGTCGAACCATCACCTGCGGAACCGGGCCTTGTCCCTGAAAGCCAAAGGCTTACTCTCCCAAATGC
>OGZV01003165.1_pt1 | contig 11489 bp, 8 predicted proteins | sample 1576861 | NCBI WGS metagenome assembly OGZV01 (sample SAMEA3541501, study PRJEB24748) | human gut metagenome | biome: human gut; feature: human-associated habitat; material: faeces | place: China | collected 2012
GATCACCAGTGATACCATTGAGGAAAATATATTAAAACTTCAGGAAGCCAAGAAAGATCTGGATTTTGCCTTTGTGCGTATTTCCTATGGAACCAGACATCTGGATGATTATTATGACTATAATATGACTGAGGCAGAGGCAGCAGATGTGCCGGTAGGAACTTATGTATACAGTCTTGCCAAGACAAACAAAGAAGCACTTGCTGAAGCGCAGCTGGCTATTCGTCAGATGCAGGGACATAAGGTTTCCTATCCGGTAGCTTTTGACCTGGAAGATGAAGCTACATTGGGAACCTTGACCAGAAAGGAAATTTCCCAGATTGCTCTCACATTCTGTGATGAGATCCGCAAGGCAGGATATACACCAATTCTCTACATGAATCTGAATTGGTATAATAATTTTGTAGACTGGAACGTTCTGGAAGGCTCCGGTCTGGATGTCTGGATTGCAAGCTACGGAGATACAATTCTTGCACCGAGCGCCAGCAAATACAAATACACCATCTGGCAGTGCACAGCTGGTGATGAAGTTTCAGGTATGATCAGTACCAAGAAGCTGATCAGTGGAGTTCCCAAAGAGAACAATGTGGATCTGAACTTTGGCTATGTAGATTATACAACCAAGGTTGTTCCCAGATGGAATTCTCAGGAAGGCTATACCCCTGCAAAACAGCCGTTATATTCAGATCCCAAGCTTCACAAGAATGGCTGGACCACTGTTAAAAGCAGAAAATATTACTACACAAATGATAAAAAGGCCAAAGGCTGGCTGGAAATTGATGGCAAGTATTACTGCTTTAGTTCCGTAGACGGACACTTATATAAAAGCAAGCTGATCAAGAAAGACGGCACTGCTTATTACGTGGACAAAAACGGTGTACGTGTAGAAAATAAAGTTGTGACAAAGAAAGGCAAGACCTACTATTTCGGAGCAGATGGCAAAGCCCTGACAGGTATGCGCAAGGTGGGCAGGAAATATTATTATTTCAGCACTACATCCTTTGCCATGGAAAAGAATTACAAATATGTAGCAGCCAACGGCAGCATTTACTATTTTGGAAGTAAAGGTTACCGTGCAAAGAACAAGTTTATCACCCTCACAGAGAATGGCAGGAAGAATACTTATTATTTTGGAAAAAATGGAAAGGCTTATAAGGGCTGGTACACTATCAAAGGAAAAAAATATTATTTCTACCGCGGAACGGGTGCTGGCGGTGCTGTTTGCCGCGTTTTGTGCGCTGGCAAGCTTTGGCATCGGCAACCTGAGCCAGCTCAATTCCATCGCGGGCAACCTGAACGCGGCTTTTGGCGTGCCGGAAGCCGTTACCGGCGCGGTGCTGGCGGCAGTGTCGGCGGTGATTTTGCTGGGCGGGCTCAAGCGTGTGGCTGCGGTGGCGGAAAGGCTTGTCCCCGCCATGGCGCTGCTGTACATCGTGGGTGCGCTCACCGTGGTGGGGGTGCACATCACCGCCGTCCCGGCGGCGCTTGCCGCTATCGTAAAGGGCGCGTTCGGGCTGCGCGCCGCCGGCGGGGGCATGGTGGGCTACGGGCTGTCCCGGGCGGTCACATGGGGCTTCAAGCGGGGTGCTTTTTCCAACGAGGCCGGGCTTGGTTCCTCGGTGATGGTGCACGCGGCTTCCAACGTAAAGGAGCCGGTACAGCAAGGGATGTGGGGCATTTTTGAGGTGTTTGCAGACACCATGGTGGTGTGCACCCTGACGGCACTGGTGGTGCTGACCTCCGGCTTTGTGGAGCCGGACACCGGGCGCATTGCCGCCGAGGCGGCGGCCAGTGCGCTGGTGGGGCAGGCCTTTGACGCCGTGTTCGGTGCACTGGGGTCCAAGCTCATTGCGGTGTGCATCCTGCTGTTCGCCTACTCCACCACTCTTGGCTGGAGCTGCTACGGCTGCAAGGCTGTGGAGTATCTCTTCGGCGCGGGGGCAGGGACATTTTACCGGGTGCTGTTCGTGGCGCTGATGCCGGTAGGCGCGGTGATGCGGCTGGACCTTGCATGGACGCTTTCCGACACCTTCAACGGCCTGATGATGCTGCCGAACCTCATCGGCGTAATTGCGCTGTCCGGCACGGTGGTGCGCATTACCCAAAACTACCTTGCCCGTAAGCTGCACGGCAGCCCCGCGCCGCCGCTGTTGTCGGCAAGTGAAACGATTTAGAATGGCTTCCGCTGCGCTCTAGCCATATTCAGCGGAAAAATTATTTATAATTTCGCAAATCTGGAAAATCTGCGGATTTTCCAGATTTGCCTTTTCACGGGCGGGGTTTGGAACGAACTCCCTCAGTCAAAACCTGACGGTTTTGCCAGCTCCCTCTGGGAGGGAGCCTTTGGCATAGCGGGAAAGTTTCTGGCTTAACCGGAAAGTTTGCGGGCGCGCTTGCTCCCCCTTGGGGGAGCTGTCGCGCAGCGACTGAGGGGGTGCTTTGCCTGAGGGAGTCCCTGCAAAACCCCATGAAAAAATACACTCGGATTGCATAAAATACGCATATATTTAAAAACATTTGCATAAAGATACAGATTGAACCAAAAGAAAAGCGAAAGGGGCGCGATGTTTGGCAGTTTTTAGCATTGACGGAAAACCCGCACTGCGTATAATAAAAACATCAACCGCAAACGAAAGACAGAGGATGCGAAGGGAAATGCGCATCAGAGAACAAAAGTGTATTTTTATTAAAAGGAGCGCGTTTATCATGAAAAAGGAAAACATCAAAAAAGTTGTGCTGGCTTACTCCGGCGGTCTGGATACCTCCATCATCATTCCCTGGCTGAAGGAAAACTACAACAACTGCGAGGTCATCGCCGTTTCCGGTGATGTGGGCCAGGGCACCGAGCTGGACGGTCTGGAAGAGAAGGCCAAGGCCACCGGCGCTTCCAAGCTGTATGTGCTGGACCTGAAGAAGGACTTTGTGGAGAACTACATCTTCCCCACCCTGAAGTTCGGTGCCAAGTACGAGGATTACCTGCTGGGCACCAGCTTTGCACGTCCCTGCATCGCCAAGGCTCTGGCCGACATCGCCATCAAGGAAGGCGCGGACGCCATCTGCCACGGCTGCACCGGCAAGGGCAACGACCAGGTGCGTTTTGAGCTGACCCTGAAGGCCCTGTGCCCCGATATGGCCATCATTGCTCCGTGGCGTGAGTGGGACATCAAGAGCCGTGACGAGGAGATCGACTACGCCGAGGCTCACCACATCCCCCTGAAGATCAACCGTGAGACCAACTACTCCAAGGACAAGAACCTGTGGCACCTGAGCCACGAGGGTCTGGATCTGGAGTGCCCCGCCAACGAGCCCCAGTACAACAAGCCCGGCTTCCTGGAGCTGGGTGTCAGCCCGGAGCAGGCTCCCGACACCCCGACTTATGTGACCATCCACTTTGAAAAGGGCATCCCCACCGCCGTGGACGGCAAGGAAATGGGCGCTGTGGAGCTGGTGAAGTACCTGAACAAGCTGGGCGGCGCCAACGGCATCGGCCTGCTGGACATCGTTGAGAACCGTCTGGTGGGCATGAAGAGCCGCGGCGTGTACGAGACTCCCGGCGGTGCGATCCTGTACAAGGCCATCAATGTTCTGGAGACCATCACTCTGGACAAGGAGAGCGCACACTTCAAGGCTCAGATGGCTCAGAAGTACGCCGACATCGTTTACAACGGCCAGTGGTTCACCCCGCTGCGCGAGGCTCTGGATGCCTTTGCTGACAGCCTCGAGAAGACCGTCACCGGCGATGTCAAGCTGAAGCTCTACAAGGGCAACATGATCAACGCCGGCGTCACCTCTCCGTATACCCTGTACGATGAGCAGACCGCTTCCTTCGGTGAGGATGAGGATTACAACCAGGCGGATGCTGCCGGTTTCATCAACCTGTTCGGCCTGTCCATCAAGGAGCGCGCAAAGCTGTCCAAGAACTGGCCCGAGGTCAAGGAATAACCTGCTTACCATCCCCTTTGGCGTGTTTTTTACACTTTCACGCTGAAGGCTCAAATTACCGGCATCATTGCTGGCGGCACCGCCGCGGGAGCTTTTTCCCCTGCGGCGGCTTTGCCGTTTCTAGCCCTCTCAGTCTCGCTTCGCTCGCCAGCTCCCCCAGAGTGGGAGCCACTGGCGTACCGGTGAGGTCTGAGCTGGACAAAAAGGCTCGACGATGCATAAAATGCTGGGCCTTGCACTCGAATTTCAGACATTGCTTCAGATAAAAGGGATATTACAATGGCAGAACAACTTTGGAAGGGCCGTTTCTCCAAGGCGGTCGATTCCCGCGTCAACGACTTCAACTCTTCCATCCGCTTCGATCAGCGGATGATCGCGCAGGATATGCGCGGCAGCGGCGTCCACGCCGCCATGCTGGCAAAGCAGGGCATCATCTCCGAGAAGGACTGCGAAGATATTCTGAGCGGTCTGGCCTCCATCGCGGATGACCTGGCCTCCGGCGCTCTCACCATCGACCCCAACGCCGAGGACGTCCATACCTTCGTGGAGCAGACCCTTACCGCCCGCATCGGCGACGCCGGCAAGCGCCTGCACACTGGCCGCAGCCGGAACGACCAGGTGGCGCTGGACATCCGCCTGACTCTGCGGGACTACAGCCACACCCTGCAGGCTTACATCGTGGAGCTGGTCAAGGTCATCTGCAGGAAGGCCGCCGAGAACACCACCGCCGTCATGCCCGGCTACACCCACCTGCAGCGCGCCCAGCCCATCACCTTCGGCCACGCCCTGATGGCCTATGCATGGATGCTGCTGCGCGATCTGCAGCGCTTCGAGGACGCCACCGCCCGGATGGACGCCCAGTGTCCGCTGGGCTCCGGCGCTCTGGCCGGTACGACCTACCCGCTGGACCGTCAGTTCACCGCCGAGAAGCTGGGCTTTGCGGCACCCTGCCCCAACAGCCTTGACGGCGTGTCCGACCGTGACTTCTGCATCGAGCTGGCAAACGCCATCTCCATCTGCATGATGCATCTGTCCCGCCTGTCCGAAGAGATCATCCTCTGGTGCAGCTGGGAGTTCAAGTTCATCGAGCTGGATGACGCCTTCACCACCGGCTCGTCCATCATGCCCCAGAAGAAGAACCCCGACGTCACCGAGCTCATCCGCGGCAAGACGGGCCGCGTCTACGGCGATCTGAACACCCTGCTGGTCATGATGAAGGGCATCCCTCTCGCTTACAACAAGGATATGCAGGAGGACAAAGAGGCCATCTTCGACGCCGTCGATACGCTGGAACTCTGCCTGAAAACGGTCACTCCCATGCTGGATACCATGAAGACCCTGCCCGCCAATATGCGCCGGGCCGCTGCCAAGGGCTTCATCAACGCCACCGACTGCGCCGACTATCTGACCAAAAAGGGGATGCCCTTCCGCGACGCCTACAAGCTCACCGGCTGCATGGTCTCCGACTGCATCAGCAAGGATAAGACCCTCGAAGAGCTGACCCTCGATGAGTTCAAGGGCTACAGCGCTCTGTTCGAAAACGACATCTACGACGCCATCGACCTCATCAAGTGCTGCGAGGGCCGCACCAGCTACGGCGGTCCCAGCGAGGCCAGCGTCAAGAAGCAGATCGAGCTGGCAAGCGCCCAGCTCGGCGCATGGGAGGCGGCAAACGCATGAGCGTAAAAGTCTTTATCGACGGTTCTTCCGGCACCACCGGTCTGCGCATTGCCGACCGTCTGGCCGCCCGGCCTGACATCGAGCTGCTGAGCATCTCGGCTGAGGGCCGCAAGGATGTGAACGAGCGGGCGAAGGTCATCAATTCCGCCGACCTTGCCTTCCTCTGCCTGCCCGATGCGGCCTCCAAAGAGGTCATGCCTCTGCTCCGCCCGGACGTCAAGGTGCTGGATACCTCCACGGCCTTCCGCACCGACGCGGCCTGGGGTTACGGCTTCCCGGAGCTGAAGGGCCAGAAAGAGAAGATCAAAAATTCGTATCGTGTGGCGGTCCCCGGCTGCTATGCCAGCGGCTTTATCAGCATCGCGCGGCCTCTGGTGGAGCTGGGGCTGGCCCCGGCGGACTATCCGTTCAGCTGCACCGGCATTTCGGGCTACTCCGGCGGCGGCAAGAAGATGATCGCCGAGTACGAGAGCGCCGACCGTCCGGCTCACAGCAAGCTGGATGCGCCCAAGAGCTACGGCCTGGGCCTCGCTCATAAGCATCTGCCTGAGATGCAGAAGATCAGCGGCCTCGCCCACACCCCTGCCTTTGTGCCGGTGGTGTGCGATTATTACAGCGGAATGCAGGTCCTCGTTCCGCTGGACCTCAAGCTGGCTGGCACCAGCGCCGAGGCGGCGGCCGCAGGCATTGCGGACTATTACAAGGAGGGCGCGACCGTTTCCGTCCACGCCCTCAACGAGCCGCTTCCCGAGAATGGTCTGTACTCCAACGCCCTGTCCGGCAGCGACAGGATGGAGCTGTACATGACCGTCAACGCAGCGGGCGACCAGATGATGCTGGTGTCCCTGTTCGACAATCTGGGCAAAGGCTCTTCCGGCGCAGCCATCCAGTGCATGAATCTGATGCTGGGCCTGCCGGAGACCCAGGGGCTGGAATAAAAAACTCCCTTCGTCTGCTCACGATGTTCGCATCCACCTCCCTCGAAGAGGGAGGCTTTTGCAGCTGATGGTTACGCAAAGGCTCCCTCCATGAGGGAGCTGGCACGGCGAATGCCGTGACTGAGGGAGTGTTTGTGGGAAAGGAAAAGTGTTATGCAGTATAAAGAAGTTGCGGGCGGCATCTGCGCGCCCAAGGGTTTTGCAGCAGCCGGTGTCCATTGCGGCATCCGGGCAAATCACAGTGAAAAGTACGATCTGGCGCTCATCAAGGCCGACATCCGCTGCGCCGCCGCCGGCGTCTACACCACCAACAAGGTCTGCGGCGCACCCATCAAGGTAGACCGTGCCCATCTGACGGACGGCTATGCACAGGCCATCGTGGTCAACAGCGGCAACGCCAACACCTGCGCCGCCAACGGCGTGGCACTGGCGGAGGAATGCTGTGAGCTGGTGGGCAAGGCGCTGAACATCGACGCAAAGGATGTCCTGCCCTCTTCTACCGGCGTGATCGGCCAGCCGATGGTCATCGACCCGTTTGCCCGGGGCATCCCTGCTGCCGCCGCCAAGCTGGCGGCTGACGCACAGGGCAGCGCCGACGCGGCGACGGCCATCATGACCACCGACACCCACAAGAAGGAATATGCCATCCAGTTTGAGCTGGGCGGCAAGACCTGCACGGTGGGCGCCATCGGCAAGGGCAGCGGCATGATCGCCCCCAACATGGCCACCATGCTGGCATTCTACACCACCGACGCCGCCGTTTCCCCTGCCCTGCTGGAAAAGGCCCTCAAGACCGTCGTCCCCGGGACCTACAACCAGATGAGCGTCGATCTGGACACGTCCACCAACGATACCCTCATCATCATGGCCTCCGGCCTTGCGGGCAACCCGGAGATCACCGAGGAAAACGCCGACTACGACGCCTTTGTGGCCGCACTGACCGCCATCGCCGAGCATATGTGCGCTGAGCACGCCGGTGACGGCGAGGGCGCGACCCACCTCATCACCTGCGAAGTCACCCACGCCCCCGACCTCAAGACGGCCCGCGCCGTCAGCCGCAGCGTGGTCTGCTCCAACCTCTTCAAAGCCGCTGTCTTTGGCCGGGACGCCAACTGGGGCCGCATCCTCTGCGCCATCGGCTATACCCCCGGGGATTTTTCCATCGATAAGGTCTGCGTCTGGCTGTCCAGCGCCGCCGGTGAGGTCTACGTCTGCGAGAACGCCGCCTACCACCCCTACAGCGAGGACGAGGCCGCAAAGGTCCTGGCCGAGCACGATATTCTGGTCAAGGTGGATATGGGGACCGGCGACGCCAGCGCCAAGGCATGGGGTTGCGATCTGACCTATGACTATGTGAAGATCAACGGCGACTACCGCACCTGAGAAGGAGAACAGCAATGAAAAACGAAGAAATGGCCCTCCTTTTCTCGGAGGCGACCCCTTATATCCAGAAGTACCACGGCAAGACCATGGTCATCAAATACGGCGGCAACGCCATGATCAACGAGACGCTGAAAAACGCGGTCATGAACGACCTCGTCACCCTGACCCTGCTGGGCGTGCGGGTGGTTCTGGTACACGGCGGCGGCCCTGCCATCAATGAGATGCTCAAAAAAGTGGGCGTCGAGAGCCGCTTTGCGGGCGGCCTGCGCGTCACCGACGACGCCACCATGGAGATCGTCCAGCAGGTGCTGGCCGGTAAGGTGAACAAAGACCTCGTGGCAAAGCTGCGGGGCCGCGGCGTCGGCCTCTGCGGCATGGACGGCCAGATGCTCCGCTGCACCGAGCTTGACCCTCAGCTGGGCCATGTGGGAGAGATCGTCCACGTGGACCCGACGCTGATCTCCAGCCTGCTGGACAGCGGCTATATCCCCGTTATTGCAACGGTGGGCATGGACGACCTGGGCCAGGCTTATAACGTCAACGCTGACACCGCCGCCGCACAGATCGCCATCGCGCTCAAGGCCGAAAAACTCGTCTCCATGACTGATATTGCGGGCCTGCTGCGGGATAAGGAAGATGAATCCACCCTCATCCCCGAGGTGGAGGTCTCCGAGATCGAGGGCTACAAGTCCGCCGGCATCATCGCGGGCGGCATGATCCCCAAGATCGGCGGCATGGCCGATGCGATCTATCAGGGCGTCCACGAGGCTGTCATCATTGATGGCCGCGTGCCGCACTCCATCCTGCTGGAGCTGTTCTCCGACCGTGGCTCCGGTACCCGCTTCTATCGCCGCAGCCATCACGAATAAGGGTTGCGTGATGCGCCGGAGTGCCCTATAATAATGGATAAGAACACTTTCCGATATGCCAAGGCCTCCCCTCGATAGGGAAGGTGGCACGCCGCCAGCCGTGACGGAGGGGTTTAGCCTCGCTGCGATTCACGGCTAGGCTCTCCTTCGTACAACCTCTCAGGCGCTTCGCGCCAGCTCCCCTTGTAGGGGAGCCTTTGGCAAAGAGGGAAAGTATGTGGCTCCACCGTCAGGAGGTAGATATTATGGATTCCGAAAAAGTCATCAAGCGGGACAATGAGTATGTCCTGCATACCTACGCACGCAACCCCATCGTCCTCGAGAAGGGCCACGGCCTCTATGCCGAAGGCCCCGAGGGGCAGAAGTATCTCGACTTCACCAGCGGCATCGGCGTCAACAGCCTGGGCTACTGCGATATGACCTGGGCCGAGGCCGTCTCCGGGCAGGCACACAAGCTTCAGCACACCTCCAACCTCTACTATACCGCCCCCTGCGGCAAGCTGGCCAAAAAGCTCTGCAAGCGCACCGGCATGAGCAAGGTGTTCTTCGGCAACTCGGGCGCAGAGGCCAACGAGGGTGCCATCAAGGCCGCCCGCAAGTACAGCTTCGACAAATACGGTGCTGACCGCTACAACGTCATCACGCTGGTCAACAGCTTCCATGGCCGTACCATTGCTACCCTGACCGCCACCGGACAGGGCGTGTTCCACAACTACTTCGGCCCCTTCAACGAGGGCTTCCAGTACGTCAAGGCCGGCGACATCGACGCCCTGACCGAGATGGTGGACCGCCACACCTGCGCTGTCATGCTGGAACTGGTACAGGGCGAGGGCGGTGTTGTGGCGCTGGAACCCGAGTATGTGCAGGCTGTCGTGAGAACATCGAAGAAGATGAAGAATTCGACCGTGTTTCCGCTATATTCAACGAATGGCTGGATACACAGGATTTCGGCGATATCGATCTTGATGCATTAGATGACCTGGAGGACTAAGTCTTGAGGATGTCAGCAAAGTGACTGACATCCGGTCAGCTTTTCAATAGTTCGTCTACAAAACGGGAGGGAGTAACTTCTTTCCCGTTTTTTATTTTCACATAACAGATCTTCAAAAAATCTTTTGCCCTTGTCATTGCCACATAGAATAATCTTCTCTCTTCTTCGATCTCCTTGTCTGTCTTTGCCTTCTGATACGGAATCCTTCCTTCATTCGCCGCAATCAGGAATACCTGCTTGAATTCCAGCCCTTTGGAAGCATGTATCGTCATCAGCCGGACACCCGGACGTGGTCTGTTTCTTTCCTTTTCCTTCGCTTTCAAAGTCTCCGTATATTCTTCTACATGTGCAAACCATTCTTCAACACTTGAAAATGCTTTCGCCGCCTCTTCGATCTCTGCCAGTACTTCATTCAGATCAGATCTGTTTATCTGATGTGTAAATGCATACTCTTTCAGAAAATCGTCATAACCAATCCTTTTTCTGATATACTGGATTGCTGCATACGGAGCCATCTTCATAAGCATCTTAACATCCCACTCAAACTGATCAATCCGGTCGATCATCCAGTCTTTATCACAATAGAACTTCCGCATGTCTTCAAAAGAAACCTGACTTCCTGACACGCTGTCTCTTCCAAGATATCGCTTTGGCCGGTTCATCACCTGTAAGAAATCCTGTCTGCGCCGCTTTCCTGTTGCCAGCCTGAAATACGCCATAATATCTTTTGCTATAAAATGTTCATAGATATTCGGAAGATGTTCTTTCATCTGAAACGGGATCTTCCGTTCCACCATTGCTTCTACCACTGCTCTCGCATCTGTATGAACCCGGAACAGAATCGCAATCTCCTCTTCTTTTATGCCATTCTCCTTACATTTCTGTATCTCTTCAAGAACATATTCTGCCTCTTCCACCGGATCTTTCACTTCCTGAATATGAAGGCAGGAACCTCCTTCACGGTTTGCTTCCAGTTTTTTACTATATCTCTCCACATTATTTTCAATGAGTTTCAAAGAATTCTGTACGATATTTGCTGTCGAACGGTAATTCATTCCAAGCAGAATTTGTTTTGCATCAGGGAAATCCTTTCCAAATCCAAGCATCAATTCTGAATCAGCTCCACGAAAGCCGTAGATTGCCTGGTCATCATCCCCCACTACGAACAAATTATTTTCCGGCTGGGCCAGCATACGGATCACATCATACTGAATTCGATTAATATCCTGAAATTCATCAATCAAAACGTATCTGAATTTCTTCTGCCACTGTGCAAGTACATCTGGTCTTGACCGGAACAATTCATAACAAAGTACCAGCATATCATCAAAATCAATCTTTTTCAGTTCTTTTCTATGCTGTTCATAATTACGGTAAATATTGCGAAAAGCATCCGCACTACACTTTTCTGATACAAATTCTTCCAGCGGAATCCGATTATTCTTCACTTTTCCAATTTCTGCCGCAATATCCTGAATAAAATCTTCTTCATCAAAGATCTCCATTCTTTCTTTGTTAATCACGCCACGTAAAATCTGATATTTTTCTGTCTCTGAAAGAATATTTTCCTGATTCATCCGATAAGCCCATTTCAGGATTCCATAATAGATTCCATGAAATGTCCCCACTGTAACCGGAAGATCTCTTTTGCCCATAACCAAACAGAGGCGGGATTTCATCTCCGCC
>OGZV01003166.1_pt1 | contig 11489 bp, 9 predicted proteins | sample 1576861 | NCBI WGS metagenome assembly OGZV01 (sample SAMEA3541501, study PRJEB24748) | human gut metagenome | biome: human gut; feature: human-associated habitat; material: faeces | place: China | collected 2012
GCCGTATTGAAATGCGAAGCCACGGCAAATTCCGTTACTGGACACGTATGCGTGTTCAGTAACAAAATTGGAAATGGTCGGGCAGGTTCTGAGGATGGAAGGAAGGATGAACTATGGAAGAGAAAAAAGTTACATTTGAAGAAAAACTCACACAGCTTCTGGAATTGGCAAAAACAAAGAAAAATGTACTGGACAATAAAGAAATATTGAATTATTTCCATGGTGAGATACTGAGCCCGGAACAGCTCGATCAGATCTACGATTTTCTGGAAAATCATCATGTAGACGTTCTCCGGATGGATGACGATGAGGACATGGAGCCAGAACTTTTTGAAGACGGCGAGGAGGAGGAGCCGATCGACGTGGACAACCTGGATCTCAGCATCCCGGATGGCGTCAGCCTCGATGATCCAGTCCGGATGTATCTGAAAGAGATCGGAAAAGTGCCGCTGCTTTCCCCGGAAGAGGAAATTGAGCTGGCGAAGCGGATGGAGCTGGGAGATGAAAATGCCAGAAAACGTCTGGCGGAGGCGAATCTGCGCCTGGTTGTCAGCATTGCGAAGCGCTATGTCGGCAGAGGTATGCAGTTCCTTGACCTGATTCAGGAAGGAAATCTGGGTCTTATCAAGGCGGTTGAAAAATATGATTATTCAAAAGGATTTAAGTTCAGCACCTATGCAACCTGGTGGATCCGTCAGGCGATCACGCGCGCGATCGCGGATCAGGCGCGGACGATCCGGATTCCGGTTCACATGGTGGAGACGATCAACCGTCTGATCCGGACTTCCAGACAGCTTTTACAGGAACTTGGACGGGAACCTACCCCGGAGGAGATCGCGGAAAAGATGGAGATGCCGGTTGAGCGTGTGCGGGAGATCATGAAGATTTCACAGGATCCGGTTTCCTTGGAGACACCGATCGGCGAGGAGGAAGACAGTCATCTGGGCGATTTCATTCAGGACGATCATGTGCAGGTTCCGGTCGATGCGGCAACCTATACATTGCTGCATGAACAGCTCATGGAAGTGCTCGATACGCTGACCGAGCGGGAGCAGAAGGTGCTGCGTCTGCGCTTTGGCCTGGACGACGGCAGACCGCGCACGCTCGAAGAGGTAGGACGGCAGTTCAATGTCACCCGCGAGCGGATCCGCCAGATCGAGGCGAAAGCGCTGCGGAAGCTGCGCCATCCGAGCCGGAGCAAAAAATTGAAGGATTATCTGGATGAATGATCTGGAAAGAAGAAATAAAAAGTAGAACACAGGAGAATAAATCATGCGGACAGAAGTAAAACTCTCGAAGCGTCTGGAACGGATCGCTTCTTTTGTACAGCCGGGCAGCCGGGTAGCAGATATCGGCACCGATCACGGTTATGTGCCGATCTGGCTGGTGCAGAAGGGCGTGTGCCCGTCGGCATTGGCGATGGATGTGCGGAAAGGCCCACTGGAGCGGGCGGAAGAACACGTGGAAGAGGTGGGGCTTTCCGGGAAAATTGAACTGCGCCTGTCAGACGGACTGGCAAAATTGAAGGCAGGCGAGGCAGACACAGTTGTGATCGCCGGAATGGGCGGAAAACTGACCTGCCGGATTCTGGAACAGGGACGCCATGTGTGGGAGAATTGGAGCGAGGGAAAAGAACGCCTGATTCTGTCGCCGCAGTCGGAGCAGGACGAAGTGCGTCATTTTCTGGAGGAACAAGGATTTTTAATTCTCCGGGAAGCGATGCTGACGGACGAGGGAAAATATTACATAGTGATAGAAGCGGCGCGAGGCACGATGCGGCCAGGGAGAGAGCAGGATTACCGTTTTGGAGCCGATTTGATCCGGAAGAAAGATCCGGTGCTGCTTGCGTATCTGGAGAAAGAAGAGAAGATGACGCGGCAGGTGCTGGCAGGGCTGACAGAAAATGATGCCCAGAACAAGAAGGGAACTTTAGAAGCCAGTGAAGCGGGAGAGGCGGCGATCAGCCGCCGAGCAGCGCGCATCAACGAACTGACCGCCTATCTGGCGCTGATAGAGGAGACGAGACATGAAATGCAGTGAGATTATCAAGATCCTGGAAACACTTTCGCCGCGCAGCATGGCATGTGACTGGGACAATCCGGGGCTTTTAGCGGGGCGCAGCGGGAAGGAAGTGAAGACGATCTTTCTGGCGGTGGACGCCACCGATTCTGTGATTGAGCAGGCAGAGCAGGCGGGGGCGGATATGATTTTGACGCACCATCCGCTTATTTTCAAAGGAATCAAGCAGGTGTCCGATCAGAATTTCATCGGCAGAAGAGTCCTGCGGATGATTCAGGATGATATTTCCTACTATGCGATGCACACCAATTTCGACGCAGCGCCGGGCTGCATGGCAGATCTGGCGGCAAAGAAGCTGGGACTGACGGATTGCGAAGTTTTAGAGAAAATGGGAGAGACCGGAGACGGCACTTCCTACGGAATCGGATGCACTGGACGCTTCGAACAGCCGATGACGCTGCGGGAAGCTGCCGAGCAGGTCAAGGAGGCATTTGGCCTGCCGTATGCGGCGGTCTTCGGTGAGCTGGACGGTGAGGCAGTGATTCAGAAAGCGGCGGTCTGCCCGGGCGCGGGAGGAAGCACGATGGGAGAGGCACTGGCAGCCGGGGCGCAGGTTTATATCACAGGAGATATCAGCCATCATGAAGGAATCGACGCGGTTGCACAGGGCATGGCGGTCATTGACGCCGGACATTATGGAATTGAACACATTTTTACAGAATTTATGGAGAAATATCTGATGAGGAAGCTGGGTGATGCCGTGAAGGTTGTGCGGGAGAAACCGGCGTTTCCAATCCAGATTGTTTAGGGAGGGGATTACATGCCGGAGGTACGGATTGGGAGTGAGATAAAAACATATCCGCAGGGAACCGCCTACGCGGAGATTGCGGAGGAATATCAGAAGAATTACGAGAATGATATTCTTCTGGTCTCGGTAAATGGACGGCTGCGGGAGCTGCATAAAACACTGCAGAAGGACTGCCAGATGGAATTTATCACAGCGGCAGATACGGCTGGCTATCTGGCATATCAGAGAAGTGCCGTCTTTCTGATGATGAAAGCCTTTCAGGATGTGGCAGGCAGGGAAAATGTGAAAAATATCACGGTCTGCTTTTCTATTGAAAATGGCCTGTATGTGGAGGTGGAAGGCAGGGTAACACTCAGCCAGGAGCTCTTAGACCGTGTGAAAGCGGAGATGAAGCGCCTGTCTGAGCAGGATCTGCCGCTGCAGAAACGGAGTGAAAATACGGATGAGGCGATGGATCATTTCCAGGAGCAGGGCATGTATGACAAGGCGCGTTTGTTCAATTACCGGCGGGCGTCGCGGGTCAATGTTTACCGGCTTGGCGATTATGACGACTATTTCTACGGATATATGGTCATGAGCACCCGGTATCTCAAATATTTTGATTTACAGATGTACGAGGAAGGATTTATCCTGCGTCTGCCGAACAAGAAGCAGCCGAAGGCGATTCAGCCGTTCCATCCGCAGAAAAAACTGTTTGATGTCCAGCAGGAGGCGGAAAAGCTCGGTCACAAGCTCGGTGTGTTTGACGTGGGAACACTCAACGATACGATCGCGCGGGGGCGCATGAACGACCTGATCCTGATGCAGGAGGCGCTGCAGGAAAAGAAGATCGGAGATATTGCGGAGCAGATTTATGAGAGCGGACGCAAACTGATCATGATTGCAGGACCGTCCTCTTCGGGAAAAACGACCTTTTCACACCGTTTGTCGATTCAGCTCGGCGCGCTGGGAATGAAACCGCATCCGATCGCGGTGGACAATTATTTTGTCAACCGTGTGGACAGCCCGCGGGATGAAAATGGAAATTACGATTATGAGGCATTAAACTGCATCGATGTGAAACAGTTTAATGAAGATATGGAAGAACTTCTGGCGGGAAAACGCGTGGAACTGCCGGTTTACAACTTTGTCAAGGGCGAGCGCGAATATAAGGGCGATTTTTTGCAGCTTGGGGCGGAGGATATTCTGGTCATCGAGGGAATCCACTGCCTGAATGATGATTTGTCGTATTCACTGCCGCGTGATAAGAAATTTAAGATCTATATCAGTGCGCTGACCCAGTTAAATATCGACGATCACAACCGAGTTCCGACGACGGACGGACGTCTGATCCGGCGGATGGTCCGCGATGCGAGAACGCGCGGTGCGTCGGCACAGGACACGATCCGGATGTGGGATTCCGTACGCCGGGGCGAGGAGCGGAATATTTTCCCGTATCAGGAAGAGGCGGATGCGATGTTCAACTCTGCGTTTTTATATGAGCTTTCGGTGCTCAAACAGTATGCGGAGCCGATCTTATATAGTGTTCCGCGTGATTCGGCGGAGTACAACGAGGCGAAGCGGCTGCTCAAATTTCTCGATTATTTTCTGGGTGTCAGCAGCGAACAGGTGCCGCACAATTCGATTGTGCGCGAATTTATCGGCGGAAGCTGTTTTAAAGTATGATTGACTGGACAAATGCCTGAAAATATGGTAGAGTTAGGATGTTTTGAGTAAGACAGATGGTCGCGGCTGCAGAACCGAAAGGCTGCAGGTGAGGAAAGTCCGGGCTTCACAGGGCAGGATGCCAGATAACGTCTGGTGGAGGCGACTCCAAGGACAGTGCAACAGAAATGTACCGCCCGGTTTACCGGGTAAGGGTGGAAGGGCAGTGTAAGAGACTACCGCCCGGCTGGTAACAGCCGGGGCACATGTAAACCCCATCCGAAGCAAGACCGAACAGAGAGCGCAAGGCGGCCCGTCTGCTCTCGGGTAGGTTGCTTGAGCCTGCTGGCGACAGCAGGACTAGATAGATGACCATTCAACGACATAACCCGGCTTACCGTTTTGCTCAAATCATTTAAGAGGGCTGTTGCCGAATGCAGATACCAAAGAGCATCTTTATCCGGCAGCGGCTCTTTTTTCTATATTGCATACAAAAGAAAAGGGGGAAATTTTATGTTAGAAGGATTTGCATCACTCGTTGGTGTGATCAGCAATGTTATGTACAGCTATCTGTTGATTATCATGCTGCTGGCGGTCGGACTGTATTTCACACTCCGAAGCCGTTTCGTACAGCTCCGTCTGCTTCCGGAATCAATCCGGGTAGTCGGAGAAAAGACAGACAGCAACTCCGTATCCGCATTTCAGGCGCTGATGGTATCGGCGGCGAGCCGCGTCGGCACAGGCAATATCGTAGGTGTAGCCAATGCGATCGCCATCGGCGGTTACGGCGCGGTGTTCTGGATGTGGCTGATCGCGATTGTGGGCGGCGCATCGGCTTTTGTTGAGAGCACGCTGGCACAGATTTATAAGAAGCGCGACGCATCCGGCGGAAGCTACGGAGGTCCGTCTTATTATATCGAGGCGGCGCTGAAGAGCCGTGCGCTGGGCGTTGTCTTCGCGATTGCCCTGATTGCTACTTATGCTGGCGGTTTTAATATGCTGGCGTCCTTTAACCTGATTGACAGCATGTCGAATTACGGTTTTTACCATCAATTTATGATGGGGGACAGGAGCCTGGTTCCGATGATCGGCGGCGCCATTCTGGCGATTCTGGTTGGCATCTGTATCATAGGCGGCGGAAAACAGATTGTCCGCATTACCGGTGTGCTGGTTCCGTTTATGGGCGTTTTCTACATCCTGATGGCGATTGCGGTCATGTTTTTAAACATCGGAAGACTACCGGAAGTGTTTGTCAATATCTTCTCCAATGCCTTTGATTTCAAGGCGATCTTCGGCGGATTCGCAGGTTCTGCCATGATGCAGGGAATCAAGAGAGGTCTGTATTCCAACGAGGCGGGTGTTGGTTCTGCACCGAACGCGGCGGCAGCAGCTAATGTCAGCCATCCGGTTAAGCAGGGACTGGTACAGATGCTTTCCGTCTTTATCGATACAATCCTCATCTGTACGGCAACAGCGATGATGTGCCTCTGCACCGGTATCGTTCCGTCCGAAGAGCTGAAAGGCGCTCCGTTCGTACAGGAATCTTTGGGAACGGTATTTGGCGTGATCGGACCGTATTTCATTACATTTGCACTTCTTTTGTTTGCATTTACGACACTGCTCGGCAACCTGTTCTACTGTGAGGGATGTCTCAACTACATCGCAGGTCGTACACTGAAAAACAAAGAAATGAACGTGTTCCGCCTGTTTGCGGTGGTAGTTGTCTTCATCGGCGCACAGCTCCAGTTCGGTCTGGTATGGGATCTCGCGGATGTCCTCATGGGTATCATGGCGATCATCAACCTGCCGGTTATCGTGATTCTGGGAAATACAGCGCTCAAATGTCTGGATGATTACCTGGTGCAGAAAAAGGAAGGCAAGAATCCGTGCTTCAAGGCTGAGAGTATCGGGCTGGAAGGTAAGACAGAGTTCTGGAATTAAGATGTTCAAGGGTAGGCACTTTTGGAATCTATAATCTGGAAAATAATAAAAAGCCATGAAATCGCTTATGATCTGTAAATCTACAGAAAAGTCGTTCATGGCTTTTTTGATATTCATTTGATATATTCAGGAGAATTTACAGCGAATACTTCTCATCACAGTACTGGCAGCGGTATACCTCTTTTTCCTCATCCGCGAGATAGAAGATATGCGGAAGCTCCTGCTCGATCGAGGTAATGCAGCGCGGGTTCTTGCAGTGGATGACATTTGTGATTTTTTTCGGCATCTTGACATCTTTTTTCTCTACGATTTTTCCATCCTTGATGATGTTGATCGTGATACGGTGATCGATGTAGCCGAGCACATCAACATTTACCAGATCAAGGCTGCCGTCGATCTTGATGATGTCCTTGCGTCCCATCTTGCTGCTGCGCGCATTTTTGATGATAGCCACCTGGCAGTCCAGCTTGTCCAGCCCCAGTTTAAAGTAAATATCCATACTGCGTCCTGCCTGAATGTGGTCCAGAACAAAACCTTCTTTTAATCCGCTGATATTTAACATGGTTTTTCCACCTCCAGTAAAGTCATGATCAGAGCCATACGGACGTATACGCCGTACTGAACCTGTTTGAAGTAAGCGGCACGCGGGTCGTTGTCCACCTCAACGGAAATCTCATTGACACGCGGAAGCGGATGGAGCACAAACATATCATCACGGGCAAGCTCCATCTTCTTTTTGTCGAGAATGTAGCAGTCCTTCATACGGATGTAATCTTCCTCGTTGAAGAAACGCTCTCTCTGGACACGTGTCATGTAGAGAATATCAAGCTCCGGCATCGCCTCATCCAGGTTTTCGACCTCTTTGTACTCGATTCCCTTTGCATTCAGTGTATCCTCAATGATATAATCCGGGACGCGCAGTTCCGGCGGGGAAATGAGGACGAAACGGATGCCTGTGTAGCGGGACAGCGCATTGATTAAGGAGTGAACCGTGCGTCCGAATTTCAAATCGCCGCACAGACCGACTGTTAAATTGTTCAGGCGTCCTTTTAAAGAACGGATCGTCATTAGATCGGTCAAGGTCTGCGTCGGATGCTGGTGACCGCCGTCGCCGGCATTGATAACCGGGATGGAAGAGTGCAGGGAAGCAACCATCGGCGCACCTTCCTTCGGGTGGCGCATCGCGCAGATATCTGCGAAGCAGGAGATAACGCGGATGGTATCTGCCACACTCTCGCCCTTGGAAGCAGAGCTTGAATCGGCAGAAGCAAAGCCAAGAACCCGTCCCCCTAAGTTCAGCATAGCAGCCTCAAAACTTAAGCGTGTACGGGTGCTTGGCTCATAAAACAGAGTCGCGATTTTCTTTCCGTCGCAGACGTGTGCATATTTGGCTGGATTGGCTTCGATATCGGAAGCGAGATCCAGAAGCTGGTCGATCTCCTCAACGGAAAAATCCAGTGGATTCAGCAAATGTCTCATTTGATTCTCCTTCTCTATTCGTATTAGCATATTTTTCCCAACTATTATAAAACATTTCCAGATGGATTGCTATAGCTTTTAATGATCTGTGATATAAAAAATATGAATAGGGGGGATAGAAAATATGGACAATGTGATGACGGCTGGAAGATTACCTGCGATGAAATAGGAAATAAAAATGACTTTACAGGGCAAAATGGATTAGCGTAAGGAACGGTCAGACAGGGAGAAAAATCTGGTAAGAAAAGCGTAAGGAACATTAAGAAAAATAAGGTAGGAGAATTGAAACAAATCCGGTATAATGTAGAAAGAAGAACTGGAATTGCAATGGTTGAAACTTGTATAAATCCAGGTTGTCAGGAATGGATTTCGATGGAATATTCAGGAGCATGAAATAAGTTAGAAAATGGAGAAGGTTGATGGAAGAGCGGAAAGTGCCGGGGAAGAATGAACTCCGGAAACGGGAACCTGTCATACAGGTAAAAAATCTATATAAAGTCTACCGCGTCGGCGAGACGAAGGTATACGCGCTGAACGGCGTTGATTTTACGATGTACCGTGGCGAATTCTGTGCGATTGTAGGTACCTCCGGTTCGGGTAAATCTACCTTATTGAATATGCTGGCGGGGCTGGAGAAGCCGCCGAAGGGCTCGATCTCCGTCGGGTGGTTGTGGGTCTCGTTCTTGAAGAGGAACAGCCAGTCCTCGTCCTTGCCGTTAACGTCGCACTTGATCTTCACGGTGCAGGCGTTGATCTCCTCGGACTCGTCGAGGTTCTTCAGGATGCCCTGCTTCTTCAGCTCCTTGGCACCGATGGTGGCCAGGTCCATCATGCAGCGGGGCTTCTTGGTGCGGCCCAGATCCTCGCGCATGGCCATGTAGCGGTCAAAGGCCTCCTGCACCACAGCATCGTCGATCTGCACATCGTCCAGGATGGTGCCGAAGGTGGTGTGGCGGCAGTGGTCAGACCAGTAGGTGTCGATCATCCGGATCTCGGTGATGGTGGGGTCCCGGTGCTCACCGCGGAAATAGTCCTGGCAGAACCGGATATCGCCCAGGTCCATGGCCAGACCCTTTTCCTCGATGAACTTCTTCAGGCCCTCTTCGTCCAACTCGTTGAAGCCGTCCAGCACCGCCACGGAGCTGGGGATGGGGTACTCCATCTTCAGGGTATCCTTCTTTTCCAGGCTTGCCTCGCGGGCCTCCACCGGGTTGATGACATACTTCTTGATCTCCTCCACCTGCGCTTCGGTCAGGCTGCCCTGCAGCAGATAGACGCGGGCCGAGCGAACGAGCGGGCGCTCGCCCTGGCTGATGAGCTGGATGCACTCGGCAGCCGAGTCGGCGCGCTGGTCGAACTGGCCGGGCAGATACTCCACGGCAAAGGACACACCCTCAAACTGAGGCAGCGCGTCGTAGGTGTCATCCACCGGCGGCTCGCTGAACACGGTGGATGCGCACTGCTGGAACAGTGCCTCGTCGATGCCCTCCACGTCGTAGCGGTTGAGCAGGCGCAGGCCGGTCAGGCCGGACACGCCCAGCAGCGACACCAGTTCATTCTTCAGCCCCTCGGCTTCCACGTCGAAGCCGGGTTTCTTTTCCACATAGATACGATATACCATAGGAATTTATCCTCTCTTTCAGTGACTCACCCTCTCCGTCAGCGCTGGCGCGCTGCCACCTCTCCCAAAGGGCGAGGCATTGGCAGGACGGTCTTGAAACTGCTGGATGAATCACGCTTTATTTAACCCAAACGTTCGGGCTCCGCGACAGAGGTCAGCAACTGCTGCCAATCGGGACAGGGCCCCGCTGCATGAGAGCCACCGGCGACAACGCGCAGACCTGCCCGATATGCCAATGGCTCTCCCTCCGGGAGAGCTGGCGCGCAAGCGCCTGAGAGGGCTTACCCTTCTGCGATCGCTTTCAGGGCCCGCAGACCGATATCCGTCCGCTTGTGCAGCTTTTCGAAGGAGATCTTCTCGGCTGCCGCATAAGCCTGGGTGACGGCGGCGGTCAGCCGGGGTGCTGTAGCGGTGACGCCCAGCACACGGCCTCCGTTGGTGACGAGGGTGCCGTCCTCGGTGATGGCCGTGCCGGAGTGGTAGACGGTGATGTTCTCCTCCCCTGCCAGCTGGCCGTTGGTCAGGCCGGAGATGGGCTTGCCCTTTTCATACTGGACGGGATAGCCGCCGGAAGCCAGGATGACACAGGCAGCGGCACCCTCGGAGAACCGGACCTCGGTGTCAGCCAGCGTACCATTGGTGCAGGCCGTCATGATCTGCAGCAGGTCGCTCTCCAGCAGCGGCAACACGACCTGCGTTTCCGGGTCGCCGAAGCGGCAGTTGTACTCGATGACCTTCGGGCCGTCCGGGGTGAGCATGAGGCCGAAGTAGAGGCAGCCCTTGAAGGGGCAGCCCTCGGCGTTCATGGCCCGGATGGTGGGCAGGAAGATCTTCTCCATGCACTCGGCAGCGATAGCCGGGGTGTAGTAGGGGTTCGGGGCCACAGTACCCATGCCGCCGGTGTTCAGGCCGGTGTCGTGGTCGTTGGCCCGCTTGTGGTCCATGCTGGACACCATGGGCTTGACCACCTTGCCGTCGGTGAAGCTCAGCACACTGACCTCCGGTCCGGTGAGGAACTCTTCGACCACGACATGGTTGCCGGAAGCGCCGAACTTCTTGTCCAGCATGATCTCCTTCACGCCGTCGGCGGCCTGCTGCTCGTTCTCACAGATGAGCACGCCCTTGCCCAGAGCCAGACCATCTGCCTTGATGACGACAGGGTACTTTCCCTCGGCCCGGATGTAATCCATGACCTTGGCCGGGTCGTCAAACGTCTCATACCTGGCGGTGGGGATGCCGTATTTCTTCATCAGGTCTTTGGAGAAGACCTTGGAAGCCTCGATGCGGGCCGCTGCCTTATCCGGGCCGAAAGCCTGGATACCGACCGCCGCCAGCGCATCGACCATGCCCAGAGCCAGCGGGTCGTCCTGCGCGACGACGACGTAATCGAACTGTTCCTCCGCCGCAAACGCGACCATGGTGTCCACATCGGTGGCCTTGATGTTCTTGCACTTGGCGTCATAGCTGATGCCGCCGTTGCCGGGTGCGCACCAGATCTCGCCGCAGTCCGGGCTCTTCTTCAATGCCTTGATGATGGCGTGCTCACGTCCGCCGCCGCCAACGACTAATATTTTTTTAGCCATATTCTATCTCCTAAACTCTCGTGTTCCATCCACATCCTCCCCTCTCCGTCATCGCTCACGCGATGCCACCTCCCCCAAAGTGGGAGGCACTGGCGAGTCGGTTCTGGCCCTGCTGACTGCCTGGGTTCGACCCGCCATAAAGATGTGGGCCTTGCCGCTCAGGCAAGCTGCTGCTTTTCGAAGCAGCGGAGCCCAATAGCTTCCGGAACATCGGGCCTTATCTGTCCAGCATTCTCTCTATCGTCCTGCCAAAGGCTCCCACTTTGGGGGAGCTGGCGCGAAGCGCCTGAGAGGGTCAGTGATGGAACAGCCGGATGCCGCAGAAGGCCATCGCGATGTCGTACTTGTTGCAGGTGTCGATGACCTGCTGGTCGCGGATGGAGCCGCCGGGCTG
>OGZV01003167.1_pt1 | contig 11487 bp, 10 predicted proteins | sample 1576861 | NCBI WGS metagenome assembly OGZV01 (sample SAMEA3541501, study PRJEB24748) | human gut metagenome | biome: human gut; feature: human-associated habitat; material: faeces | place: China | collected 2012
ACAGTTGAGTTTGTGTTTTTCGTATATCTGATACCGTATTCATTCATATATCTGAAAAATACGATAGAAAGCGGTCAGGTCAGTCCTGCCTGCGGTATCCCTATGTACTATGTGCAGGCGGCACCGTTTGTATGCTTTATAATCACGGCTTTCCGCATCGCGCAGAGATGGTTTGGTGAGTGGAAAATTGTCTTGAAAAAAGATGAAAAGCCTCTTGAAGAGGGCAGTATCGCCTCGGTTATCGAGGAAGCCGTTGTTGAAGATTCTTACCGCGAGAAAGAGCTCGTGGAGGAGATTGAAGCAATTGACAGTAAAGCTAAAGAAAGGAAAAATAGATGTCAGCAGTAGTAGTTTTTATATTGTTTGTAATATGTCTTATTATCGCGATTCCGGTATCTATTTCTCTTGGAATAGTAGCAGTGCTGCCGGGCGCGTTTGACTCATCTTTTACAGCCAGTGCCAGCTATGTTATCCGCTCTATGCTCGGTGGTATAGACAGCTTCCCACTTTTAGCAGTACCGATGTTTGTGCTTGCCGGAATCGTCATGGCACATGGCAAAATCTCACAAAAATTGTTCGATGTTTTTGTGTATTTTATAGGAAAAAGAACCGCAGGAATCCCATGTGCGGTTATCATCACCTGCTTGTTCTATGGAGCTATCTCAGGTTCAGCACCTGCAACCGTTGCAGCAGTCGGAAGCATGACCATTCCGCTTCTTATGGAGCTGGGCTACAAAAAGGATTTCTCCACGGCAATTGTTGCGGTTGCGGGAGGACTTGGAGTCATCATACCGCCAAGCATACCTTTTATCATGTATGCGATGGCAACCGGTGAGTCGGTCAGTGATCTCTTTCTTGCAGGAATCATTCCGGGACTTTTGATAGGAGCGCTTCTCATGTTTTATGCATATTACCACTGCAAGCGCTATGGAGAGGACAAGGAAAAGATAAATGCAAAGGTCTCAGAGCTTAGAAGCAAGGGGCTTTTTAGCATATTGAAGGACAGTATATGGGCACTTTTGAGCCCGGTTATAGTGCTTGGATGTATTTATGCCGGTATAGCTTCGCCTACAGAGGCAGCGGTGATTTCGGTATTCTATGCGCTTTTTGTAAGTCTTTTTATTTACAAATCCATAAAGGTAAAAGAGATATGGGGCATCATGGTGGAGGCAATGAAGACTTATGCACCTATACTGTTTATTCTTGCCGCATCGACTGCGTTTTCACGCGTGCTTACACTCATGCAGGTGCCACAGACAGTCAGCGCATGGATACTTGCACATTTTACAAACGAGATAGTACTTCTTATCGTTATAAATGTGTTCCTGCTTATCGTGGGAATGGTTATGGACACCACACCGGCTATCCTTATATTAAGTCCGATTCTGCTTCCAATCGTGCAGAGCATCGGCATGAACCCTATCCATTTCGGAGTAGTGATGATCGTAAACCTTGCAATCGGTTTCGTTACACCTCCAATCGGTGTAAACCTGTTTGTGGCAAGCTCACTGACGGATGTACCGGTTATGCGGATAGCAAAGAAGGCGGCGCCTATGATAGGATATTTCCTGCTGGCACTGCTGATACTTACATTTGTACCGGCGATTAGTCTCTTCCTCCTGTAGTATATAATGTACTCTCGGAATCATTGATTAGTAAATTTCGGGAGCGCATTTGAGGTATAGCGTTTTTTAATTAACTGCACCACACTAGGAAAACAGTAATTAATCATAAAATGGAGAAAAATATGAGTAGATTTGGCTTGTTTTTATATAAAAAAGATGGTAAATATAATAAACTGCGTAGATCGTATAGCAAATATAGATTGTGGCGAAGAGCAGCAGTCGTCATGATGATAATTTCGCTTATAGCAGGACTTGCCGCGTGCGGTGGCTCTGCTGGTGAAGGCTCGCAGGCCGCAGCTAAGGATGCCGGGGTGCAGCGCTACGCATGGCCGCTCGGCAGCTCAAGCCCGGAGGACACCGTTACACAGATTTATGCGGAGAAGTTTGCCGATGAAGTCGACAGATTAAGCGATGGCAAGATGAAAATCAGTGTGTATCCGAACAGTGTGCTCGGTGGAGACAGAGAGCTGCTTGAGTCCTGCAAGGATGGAGATATACCATTTGTAGTGCAAAACACTGCACCGCAGGTCACTTTCATGAAGGATACCGCAGTATTTGATATGCCCGCACTTTTTGACAATATTGATGAGGTGCGTGAGCATGTGGACAACCCAAAGTTTATGAAGCTCATGCAGCAGGTCTACAATGACGGCGGCTACGAGCTTTTGGGATATGCAGACCAGGGCTTCCGCGTCATGACAACAAACAAAAAGATAGAAAGCCTTGCTGATTTTAAGGGTCAGAAAATCCGTACCATGGAAAACTCTTACCATATGGCATACTGGAAGGCGCTCGGAGCAAGCCCGACACCTATGACTTTCTCGGAGGTGTATATCGGCTTACAGCAGGGCACTATAGACGCGCAGGAAAACCCATACGAGGTAATCGTATCCAATAAGCTCTACGAGCAGCAGGATTATGTAGTGGAGACAAATCATCTGCCACATCTGATATCGCTCATAGTAAGCGAGGAGTTCATGAAAGGACTGACAGATGAGCAGCAGCAGATTATCCGTGAGGCAGCCGAGACAGCGAAACAGTACGCCAGAGAGCAGTCTGATGAGCGTATTGCCTCAAAAATCAAGACAATCGAGGATAGCGGCACACAAATCATCACCTTAAGCGATGAAGTGCATGAGCAGATTCGCAAGGAGTGTCAGCCGATATATGAATCGATTGAGAAAAATGTGTCGTCTGATATTGTGGATGCATATCTAGCACAATAACACTTTAAAGCATTAAAATATTTTGCTTGATAAATTGGTAAAGTCTTGTTATACTATGACTAAGAAATTTGTGGTTATCAAAAAAACGAAATACTATAACGTGAGATTATAATAATTATAATTTGACGATATTTCGATTAAATACCCAAATCCAATATGAAAACCACACATAAGTAAGGAGACACACCATGGACAAAATCGAGGAAATCCGCGCAAAGATTGGAGAATGTGACGATATAATAATTAAGCAGCTTGCAGTCAGAATGTCACACATTCAGGAGATTATATCATACAAGAAGGCAACAGGAATCCCAATCTTACAGCCGGAGCAGGAGAAAAAGCAGACAGATGCACTTGCGGCAAAGCTTGGCGACAATGAATTTGAGGAAGAGATACTTGATATTTTCAAATATATCATGAAGAACAGCCGTCGTATCCAGGCAAAGAGTCTTTTCGATTACAATATCTTCCTGATTGGCTTCATGGGTGCAGGAAAAAGCACTGTAGCAGGAGAATTAAAGGATAAGCTCGAAATGGACCGTGTAGAGATGGATCAGATGATTGTTGAGAATCGTGGCATGTCAATCTCAGAAATATTCGATGAGTTCGGTGAAGCATATTTCAGAAACTTAGAGAGCAACGCACTTATAGAGCTTCAGAAGAGAAAGCAGACCATCGTTTCCTGCGGTGGTGGTGTTGTCATGAGAGAGGAAAACGCAGATCATATGAAGAAAAACGGCCGTGTAGTTCTTCTTACAGCAAAGCCTGAGACTATCTACGAGAGAGTAAAGGATAGTGACGAGCGCCCAATCCTAAATGGCAACATGAATGTTGAGTATATCAGCAGCCTTATGGAAAAGCGAAAGGAGCGCTATGAGGCAGTGGCAGATGTAACAGTTGCTACAGATGGCAAGAATGTCACACAGATATGCGAGGAAATCATTGCAAAGCTTATCGCACTTGATAATGAGCAGGACAATAAACAGGCATAATACAGGAATAGCACAGCACTTATTAAGGCAGCAGCCGGATATCAGACCGGCTGCTGTTTTTTGTTCAAATACTTCAGGGGCGTGTTGCTTGAAATAATTGCAAATATGATGTATAGTACTCTACAATCTAAGAGATACTGATTAAGTATGGCAGTATAACAAGGAGGTCATAATTATGTGTACAGCAGCAGCTTATAAAACAAAGGATTTCTATTTTGGAAGAACACTCGATTACGAATTTTCATATGGAGATGAGATTGCGGTAACACCGCGAAACTATGTGTTTGATTTCAGGCATGCGGGAAAGCTTGAAAACCATTATGCAATCATTGGAATGGCACATGTGGCAGGTGATTATCCTCTTTACTATGATGCCATAAATGAAAAGGGACTGGGTATGGCAGGATTGAATTTCGTGGGAAATGCAGCGTATGCGGCAGCAGACGAAAACAGCTCATGCGAGAACGGCACATGCGGCATCGCAAAGACAAAGGTGGCACAGTTTGAGTTTATACCGTGGATATTGTCACTATGCGCTACGGTAGCGGATGTAAAGGAAAAATTAAATCGTATTTTACTGGTAGATACACCTTTTAGCAGTCAGCTTCCGGTTGCACAGCTTCACTGGATTATAGCCGACAAAAATGAGTGCATTGTGGTGGAGTCGATGGCAGACGGTATGCATGTTTACGACAATCCGGTAGGTGTGCTCACAAATAATCCGCCATTCCCATATCAGATGGCAGCACTCAATAATTACAGAGGCTTATCCGCAAAGCAGCCTGAAAATACATTTGCACCGGGGGTGGAGCTTAGTGCATACAGCCGCGGAATGGGAGGCCTGGGACTGCCGGGAGATTTATCATCGCAGTCACGCTTTGTACGTGTGGCATTCACAAAGCTAAACTCCAAATCGGATGACAGTGAGAATGCAAGTGTGAGCCAGTTCTTCCACATATTAGGCTCTGTGGACCAGCAGAGAGGCCTGTGCGAGGTGACAGATGGCAAATATGAGATAACGCTTTACACCTCATGCTGCAACTGCGACAAGGGCATCTACTATTACACCACATACGACAACAGCCAGATCACAGCGGTAGATATGAACAGGGAGAATCTTGATGAGAAGCTGCTTATCAGATATCCTGTTATTACGGAGGGAAAGATTTGTTGGCAGAATTAGAAAATCTGTTTGCGCTGCAGGATAAAAATTACAGGGAATTTCATGCGAGGCTTATGCCAAATATTGAAAAAGAACGCATAATAGGAATAAGAGTCCCGGTGCTTAGAAAGTACGCAAAGGAGCTTGCTAGTGGCAGCAGGCTCTTTTTGTCGGTTCAAAATGAAAAGGAAAATGACTGTGACAATGTGGAAAAGTTTCTAAACAGTCTGCCACATTACTACTATGAGGAAAATAACCTGCATATGTTTCTGATTATGCAGATGAAGGATTATGATACGGCATTGGATTATCTGGAAGCATTCCTGCCATACATAGACAACTGGGCGACCTGCGACAGTGGCGTGCCGGCTGTGTTCAAAAAGCACAAAAATGAGCTTCTTTTGCATGTATATGAGTGGCTTGATTCGGATAAACCCTACACCGTCAGGTATGGCATTGGCACTTTGATGCGCCTATATCTCGATGAGGATTTTGATATAAAATATGCTTTAGATGTGGCAAAAATCCGTTCCGGGGAGTATTATGTAAACATGATGAAGGCGTGGTATATCGCTACGGCACTTGCAAAGCAGTATGATGCAGTGCTGCCGATACTGCAGGAAAGGCTTATGGATAGCTGGAGCCACAACAAGGCGATACAAAAGGCGCGTGAGAGCTATCGTATCACGCCACAGCAGAAGGAATATCTGAGCACATTAAAGGTTTAATGAAAAGAGACAAAAATTTATGAAAATAAAAAGCTTATTTGAATCAAAATTTATAAAGGTGTTTGACCTTCAGTACCGGGAGGGAAGGCATTATTATAATGCCACAAGGAGAGATGAAAACGACCTTGTGGCTGCCAAATCCACAGAGGAGTTTAAAAAAATGCTTCCGGATGCGGTGAGCTGCGTGGTGATATGGAATCCGTCAGATGATGACGAGAAATCAGGTCATGAGCCATGTCTGTTAATGAACCGCGAGTTCCGATATCCGACAGGTCAGTACCTGCTCAGCGTACCTGCAGGACTTATTGACCGCGAAGATGTAGAAACAATAAGCGGATATAAAGCTCAAATAGATATGGACAATAATAATGCAGATAGTAATGCATGGACAATAGAGAAAAACAACTCTATACTCATAAAGACCGCCATGCGTGAGCTTCATGAGGAAACCGGCATTGTCATAACAGAAGCAGATGAGGTTTCTGTCATCAATCCATGTCTTTTCAGTACACCGGGCATGACAGATGAAAGTAACGCCCTTGTAAAGATTGTACTTAACCGTGATAGCCTTAATGGAATGTCGCAGGAGGGCGCAGTGGGCGGCGAGCTCTTTGACGGATTCGACCTTCTGACTAAGGCGCAGGCGAAGAAGATACTTGAGGATGGAGTGGACGAGCACGGCATATACTATTCTGTGTATACATGGGCGGCACTCACGTATTTCGTAGCAGACTTGTGGAGGTAGATAGACCGCTGCATGATGAGTGTGTGACCGCAACATACACTCTCTAGGAGCTAACGCTACGCGGTTAAGAGGCTGTACGAATTATGCTCGAAGGTTTTCTATGCTCAACGAAACCGGCTTTTATGTGCCGTCCATGGCACATAACGCCTTGCCCCGGCGTCCATGCCGGTGCATTTCTGGTTATCAGGGCATAATTCTACAGACTCTAAACAGCTTCGCTAGTCGCTCTACGAGAGTGTATGTTGCGGTCGCACACTCACCATACAGTGGCATTTAAAATACGGAGGAATAACATGAACGATAAAAAATACTCGCTGCGCCCATATCTGCTTGCGTACAAATGGCACTATGCGATAGGCATTTTTGTGCTCCTTGCAGTAGACCTTGCAAATCTGTACATTCCGCAGTTTATTGGGGAGATAATCGACGGAATCACTGCAGGAAAGCTTGATATGGCGGGCGTGGGCGGCATTATATTTAAGATATTGATAACAGGTCTGATAATCATGGCGGGGCGCTTTGGATGGAGATATTTCATTATAGGAGCATCAAGAGGAATAGAATACAGACTGCGTGATGATATGTTTTCGCACATGGAGACACTCTCAGCGCGCTATTACAACAGCCACAAGACAGGAGACCTTATGGCATATTTCACCAATGACCTGCAGGCGGTCAGGATGGGAACCGGAATGGCTGTCATCACAGTGTTTGACGCGGTAATCATGACGGTGATGGTGCTTGTCAAAATGGTAGTATACGTGGATTTTAAGCTGACATTGTTTGCTTTTATTCCACTTATTTTTATAGCAATCGGCTGCTATTTTTATGGAATAGAGTCAAAGAAACGTCAGGTAAAAAGGCAGGATGCTTTCTCATATCTGTCTGACAAGGTGCAGGAGAGTATTGCCGGTATCCGCGTAGTCAAGGCATTTGTGCAGGAGGAAGAGGACTTTAAGCAGTTTGAAAACGCTTGCGAGAACAGTAAAGAGAAAAATCTTGCTGTGGTAAAGCTTCGTGCTGTCTTTGGCCCGGCGCTGGATGCCGTAATCGGAATAAGCGTGATAGTGACACTTATCGCAGGCGGCAGGATGGTGCTTGAAGGACAGGTTTCGATAGGTCAGTTCGTCGCATTCAACTCATACATCGATATGCTGGTGTGGCCTATGATTGCGGCAGGCGACTGTATCAACACATTTTCCCAGGCGGCTGCGGCATGGGGCAGAATACGGACTATTTTCGAGGAGAAGCCTGATATTGTCGATATGGTGCCACCGAAAAATGTAATAGAAAATGATGGCATGGCAGGCAGAAATACAGATAATTTAGCTGAGGGTATTTATGATAAAATACAAATACATGGTGATATACAGCTTAGCCACCTCAGCTTCACATACCCTGATGGCACCAAGCCGGTGCTTTCAGACGTGAGCATACATGTGAAGCAGGGCGAGATGCTTGGTATCTTAGGACGTACCGGAAGCGGAAAATCATCACTTGCTGACCTTTTGCTTAGAGTCTATGATTGTGAAAACGGCATGATACTTTTGGATGGCCGCCCGATAACAGACTATCCGCTGGCGGTTTTACACCGTGATATCTCATATGTGCCACAGGAGAATTTCCTGTTTTCCGACACACTCGAGGAGAATATAGCATTTGGTCTTGAGGACAGGATTGCCGACAACCCGGCAATTCTTGATGCGGTAAAACAGGCTGCAAAGGATGCGTGTATACACGATAATATCATGGGCTTTCCGGATGAGTACAAGACCATGGTTGGAGAGCGCGGAGTGACACTTTCAGGAGGCCAGAAGCAGCGAAGCTCGATAGCCAGAGCACTTTTAAAGGATTCTGCAATCCTCATACTGGATGATTCGCTTTCTGCTGTCGATACCGATACAGAGGAGCAGATACTTGAAAACCTCATGGAAACCAGACAGGGCAAGACAACCATAGTGATTGCCCACAGGATTTCCACACTGCAGAAGGCTGACCATGTGGCAGTGCTTTCTGACGGAAAACTGACAGAGTATGGCACTCCTGAAGAGCTGCTTGAGCTTGGCGGTTTTTACGCTGATATCAGCCATAAGCAGCAGCTTGAGAGTGAGCTTGGCAGTTAAAGTGATTGAAGATGAATAGTTACAAAATAACAGAGAAGATTATAGTATGAATTCGAGTAAAAATATAAATAAAAACGAAATGAATAAAAAAAGCTCCACAATGCGCCTCATAGCCTACATGAAGCCGTATGCCCACTGGGTGATTTTTGCCCTTTTGCTGGTGCTTGGACTGACATCCTTTGACCTTTACAGGCCGATGCTGGTGGGAGATGCAATTGATACTTTTGGAGCAAATGGGGATTATGATGTAATAATTGCTACAGCCATCAAATATGCGGTGGTACTTGCCCTAAGTTTTGTATTCAACATCGCTCAGACCTGGATACTGCAGAAAACAGGCCAGAATATCATTCTTCAGATAAGAAAAGACCTCTACAGACACATACAGTCGCTTGGCAGCAGATATTTTGACATCACGCCGGTCGGAAAGCTTGTCACACGTGTGACAAATGATGTCGAAGCGCTCAACGAGATGTATTCGGGCATTCTCGTACAGCTTTTCAGAAATATTGTAAAAATAGTGGGACTTGCAGGCGTTATGCTCGTGCTTGATGTGAGGCTGGCTGCGATATCATTTGTGCTGATGCCGCTTGTAATTGGGCTTACGGTGCTGTGCCAGAAAATTGCCAGAAATATTTACAGGCTTTACCGTACGCGCCTGACGGACATCAATACATTTTTGTCCGAGCATCTTTCGGGAATGAAAATTATACAGATATTTGGCAGACAGGAGCGCAAGTTCGAGGAATTTCATGATAAAAATACAAAGCTCTACAAGGCTTTTTACCGGGAGATGCTTATGTATGCGGTGTTCCGTCCGCTTATCTATATTCTGAGCATTTTGTCACTGATGATAGTGCTGTGGTTCGGAAGCAGAAATGTGTTTGATGAGATTATTTCGGTTGGCACTCTGTATATTTTCTCGAATTATATCAGGTCATTTTTCGACCCGATACAGGAGCTTGCAGAGCAGTTTTCGACACTGCAGTCATCAATTGCATCAGCCGAGAAGATATTTACGGTTATGGATGAGGATGAATTTATTCCTGAGGTCGAAAATCCAAAGCAGCCGGATAAAATCATCGGAAAAATTGAATTTGACCATGTCTGGTTTGCCTATGACGGCGAAAACTATGTGCTTAAGGATGTCTCATTTGTCATTAATCCGGGCGAGAAGGTGGCCTTTGTCGGCGCAACCGGAGCAGGAAAATCATCCATTTTAAATCTGATAGGCAGGTATTATGATATACAAAAGGGACATATCTACATTGATGGCATCGATATCAGAAAGCTTAGCAAAAAAAAGCTTCGCAGTGCAATCGGTCAGATGCAGCAGGATGTGTTTATATTCGAGGGGGATGTGGCGTACAATATCCGCCTGAATGATGACGATATCACGGATGCGCAGGTGAAGGCGGCAGCAGAATATGTAAATGCCTCACACTTTATCGAAAAGCTTCCGCAGGGCTATCACGAGCCGGTCACGGAGCGTGGTGCGACCTTCTCGGCAGGAGAGCGTCAGCTATTGTCCTTCGCAAGGACGCTCGCCCACAATCCGAGCATACTGGTCATGGACGAGGCAACCGCCAACATAGATACAGAGACAGAAATTCTCATACAGGAGGCACTCGAAAAGCTCATGGATGGCAGGACAACAATCATGGTTGCGCACCGTCTCTCCACTATCCAGCATGCTGACTGCATCATGGTCATGCACAAGGGACGCATATGTGAGCGCGGTACGCACAGGGAACTTCTGGAACAGGATGGCATATACAGGAAGCTGTATGAGCTGCAGATATCGTAGGGATAATTTATAATATTAGTTGTATTTTGATGAAGGCAGGGGAAGGTTGGAGTTATAGAAAGGTGACTTGGGATGGTATGGAAAATAAATAATAACTGTCAGATTTTCATAGAAAAAACGGACTCTATAGCAGGCCGGCAGAAGGAGATAATTCCACATGTGTCTGTCTATTATGTTGATAAATATACCACTATTTCAGAAAAAGGTGTAAAAACAGGCAGCAACAGGCTGTGTGGCACAGCAAATCAGGAGCTTTTGGTGGGATACATGCTCTACAAATATCTGGGGATATCATCGGATGAACAGCTTGTCAGAAATGAGCATGGTAAGCCGGAAATAGCAGCAGGATATAAGAATGAGAGCGCAGCTTTTTTTAATCTGGCACACAGCGGCCCATATGTGGTGCTTGCAATATCAGACAGACCCGTTGGTGTGGACATAGAGCATACAAAGCGCATGAGCTTCAAGGTGGCAAAGCGTATAATGCGAAAGGAGCAGCTTGACAGACTCGATGGCTTTGAGAATGAATCTGAGGCATTTCAGATTGAGCTTACAAAATACTGGACGCAGTATGAGGCGATAATGAAGCTTGTCGGTACAGGCTTTTCAGGGGAGCTGGATGATGAGACTATGGAGGCTTATGAAAAAAGGGTAGTGTTTCGTAAGCTTGAGGATTATGTAATTGCGGTGGTGACAGAGTAGGAAATTGAAAAATTTCCTGGTTTTTGTAAGCATATAAGCGTGGATTGCGTCTATATAGGTGAATGAAGCTATTTATGAAATCATAAGGCTGTGGTTATATATTTAAGGGGGATTTGCCATGAAGAAAATTCAATTATTTTTAAAGTACTTAATTTTAATGCTGTTTTTAATAGCATGGATTATTATAATGTTTTTCACTGATTGTATGAATTCGCAGTCGTTTAAGCTATATTGCACGTTTGTAGTGGGTTGTGGATGTGCATATTCAATCTGGCAGAAGAACTATGTACCGGATGCAAAATCATATATTGCAGAAAAAGCATTAGCATTAATACTTATAGTAGCTGCCTTCATCAGATTATTATGTTTTTAATAAA
>OGZV01003170.1_pt1 | contig 11472 bp, 15 predicted proteins | sample 1576861 | NCBI WGS metagenome assembly OGZV01 (sample SAMEA3541501, study PRJEB24748) | human gut metagenome | biome: human gut; feature: human-associated habitat; material: faeces | place: China | collected 2012
TACACCTCTCAGATGGTCCGTACCATTAAGTACTTCGCTGAGAACTGCTAATCACGCAGCTGCGTTAAAAATTGGATGATTTGTCGACCGGAGCTTGTCTTGCTCAACTACGAACAAGCCTGATTTGGTAAGACAACCATATCTAGCGATTTTTCACCCTTTCTTTTGCGGTCCGCCATGAAGGAAAGGGTGTTTTTTTATGTGTTTGAAAGATCTCCGTGATGAATTTATCTACGACTGTGAATGCCGCCATCTGGCTAAAGGCTCTGTGCGCAATTATAAGGCTGCGACCCGGTTTTTGCTGGAATATCTGGAGCTGAAGCAGATCACTGAGCTGGAAGACGTCCGTCCGCGCCACATCCGGGACCTGATGAAGGAGAAGCAGGACGCGGGTAGCACGTCCCGCTATATCAACGACCTGCTCAAGGTGTGGCGCACATGGTTCAACTATCTGGTCAATGAGGGCTATCTGGAGGAGCGGGATAACCCGGCCAAAAAGGTAAAGTGCCTCCGCCAGCCCCGGACGATCATCGATACCTTTACAGCGACTGAGATGAAGCGGATGATCCAGTTCTACGACGGCAAGGATTTTCTGGACGTGCGGAACAAGACCATCATCATGCTGCTGTTTGATACCGGGATGCGCTGCAACGAAATGATCCTGATGGAGCCGGAGGATATCAAGCAGGACTATATTCTGGTCAAGCACGGCAAGGGCAGCAAGGAACGGGTCGTGCCCAAATCGCCCGCACTCTCCAAGCAGCTCGTCAAGTACTGCACGCTCCGGGATGGCTACCTGAAGGAACACCCTACTCGCTACAAGAATCTCTTCCCCAGCAAAAACGGCAAGCCAATGACCGATGAGGCCGTAGCGCGGATATTGAAGCATGCCGCAAAAGAGGTGGGGGTCTCGTCCTCGGTGCGGGTCAGTCCTCATACCTGCCGCCATACCTTCGCACAGATGCAGCTGAAAAATGGTCTGGACTTGTATAGTGTCTCCCGCCTGATGGGGCACGTCAATATCATGATCACCCAGCGCTACCTGTTGGGCATCAAGGATAAGGACATAGTGGATCGTGGCACCCAGACCAGTCCCTTGATGAACCTGTAAAAATTGAATCATACACTTCAAGAGTGGCCCTGCCGGGTGGTGGGACTGCTCTTTTTTGGTAGATGAGCATAAAAATACCCCCATTGCTCTATGGAGAGAGAAATGGGGGGTGGAATCAATCTACGTCGGTATCCAGACTTTTAAGAAGCTCGGTAAAACTTGGCGTGGCATACTGATCGTTGAAGCTACTTAAATAGGACAGACTCATAAGCGCCTGATTCAGTTGAAAGATAGCCTTGTCGTTGGAATGCTTCAGCAGGAAGATGAACTCACGCCGTAAATCACCCTCAAACTGATGAGCCCTTATGGAAAGCAGAAGCTGTACAGCGACTTCCTGACCAAGAGGGTTTAGCTGGTCGAATTCGCACAGGGAGTTGTGTCTTTTATCGCCTGGATCAAACGGAAAATGGTCGTTCTTTTCGGTATTGTACGGGTTGTCTTCATCGGTGTTCTGCAGATTGGTAAATCCATCATCAGAGGGATGACGCGCTAAGTATTTGTTGTGTAGTGGGTAATAGTCGTGCGCAATCTGCTCTTCGCTGGGCTCAAGCGGATCAATTAATGTTCCAACGGACACATCCAGAGATTGTGCGATCTTCTCCAGCAGATTGAGGTCGAACCGGTCACTGTCGCGATTCAACATATTATATAAAGTGGTATAGGGGATACCAACCGTGCGGCTGAGTTCTTTGATGGGAATCCTCTTAACTTCTGCAACGGTCTTAATGTTTTGACAGACGCTCATTCTGGGACACTCCTTTCTAATAGGTATTTATATGATAACATGGGATTCTAAAAATGTCAATATATCAAAACGAAAAACCAGATATAGAAATTTAAAATGTTGAGAAATACCTAAAATAAATATTTATACTTAAAAAATACTTGACAATGGAATTGCTGGGTGGTATACTTACGCGGCAAGGTTGATAAGGTGAGAATATTCGTTCGACTTTCCAACGTTGACAAATCTTAAGAAAGGAGGAGCTCGTCGTGAACCGCAATCTGGTTTCGTACCTGGGCACGGGATAGGAAGATACTGCTGAAGCGGCCAGGAGTGGCAAGGCAGCAAACGTGAAGGTCTGGTTGTCCTTAAGGACATAGAGTTCGGACAGCACCCTTCCAACAAGGGGACCTGAACATAGACTTTGGCAAAATGAACAAAAAATTTAATTCGGAGGTATTGGCAATGCTGAAAATTTGGAACGACTATTATCTGGATGCGAGCCGCGTGTGTTATACGTTGAAAAAGGCGCATACGAAGGTCGATGGCGGGGTGGAGTACAATATTTGTACTTATCATACAAGGCTGGACGAGGCGCTGGCAGAGGCTGTAAGGCGCACGATCCGGGAGGGAGTCGCCAGCGGGGAGCTGAAGGAATGGGAGCAGGTGCGTACCGAACTCCAGCGGTTGGAGAGCGAGGCGCGGGGGCTGCTGCAGTCCATCCGCCCGGTGGACAAGGCTTTGGACCCGGCTTTGAAGAACGATCGAAGCATCAAATGTGCATAATATGTGGAGAACTGACATGATCGGACTTTACTTCAATGATGCGAATGTTCTGACCGAGAACCGTGAAGAGGGACAGTACGCAGAGGCGGCACTCAACAGCATTCTGGTTGGAAAAACGGCTGACACGGTGATGTGTGCCCTGCTTTTACGATGCTCCGCTGCACAAGGGGCTGCTGTACAATCTGGACGACGGTACAACGCTGCAGATCAGGCCTATTCTGAATGAGGAGGGCGAGCCGGAACTGTTCATCAGATGCGTTACGGAGGAGAGCGTCGAGACAGTCTACCAGAGGGGTTCGAATTACGACTAAGGCGAGCACCGCACCGACAATGTACCTGTTTTCAAAAATATATTTTAATGAGAAGGAGCTATAACATGGTTGAAAATAACGTCAAAGAGAACCTGCTCGACGATGAGGAGGAGATTTATGTGAACCTGAATGATCTGGTGAACCTCAGAGAGTCGGCGGAACTCAAGGAAGCCGCAGATGCATTTGAACGCTACTTGGAGGACTATGCGCAGGCAACACACATGCCGCAGAGCGTCCTGTCGGATATCTGCCATCTGTCTGTACAGGCGGCACACAGGGGAATGGAATTTTGCTTTATGAAGGGGTTCGAGCTGGGCACTCGTGTAATGCGAAGCGCACTGGAAGATGAGATGATGGAGGGGTGAAGCAGTGAGCAGAAGACAAGCAGCGGCATCCTGGTACTGTAGAACAAGCAAGAAGTTTGATGATACTAACCCTGATGGCCTTTTAATCAACCAAATAGGAGGAACAAGACTATGACTGATATTTACATGAACGGTGCCGAGGTCCATGCCGAAACACCTGAAGAAGAGCGGGAAGCATCGCTGATTCTGAACGCGGTACTGTCCGGGAAAACGACTCCGGCGGACGGATGCATCTGTCTGGATCAGAGGGATTCCACAGTCAGTAAAGGCTTTTCGATGCGTTTTTGCGATGGTACGGATATGACCGTTACCCCTACCTTAGATGTAGAAGGCAACCCCGAACTGGAGATCTGCTGCAACATGGGGGATGTTGTTGAGGAGGCAGCAGAAGAGCCGACCTACTATTATGAAGTGACGCTTGAACCAAAGCCTGTGCTGCGAAGCTATATTGCTGCCGCGTATGATCTTTGCAATGAATTGACCGACAGTGAGCTTGTGCAGATGGGGCATGACCGGAACAGGGAGCGCATTCGTCTGTTGCATGCACTGGAAACGGTGGATGCACTGGCCGATTACAGCGAAGAGGCGGCGACAGAAGAGTTCGGAAACTATATGGATGCGAATTTTCCCAATGTGACGTTCAAGCCGGAGTTTGTGAATCCCAGAGCGGCACGATGGTGTGGAATGTAAAGGATAAGGAGGAAGCTTATGACGGATAACAAGACCTGTAGCGTGGACATTTTGAGTGTATCGTTGGGCGAAGAAGGTTATTTGATCATCCCACGGCAGACGCGGGAGCTGTGTGAGCCGCTGGTCAAGGCCGCAGACGCGCTGGAGAGGGCGCTGGAGGACCTTCCGGTTGATGAGGCGGACAAGAACAGGATCGCACGGTTGTCGGCAGAACTGATGGCCCAAGCAGAGCAATATGCGGTAGAGCTGGGGGTCCAGGCATACTTGGAGTTTGCCAGATCGCTGACCCCTGAGATGAGTATTGAGCTTGAAAGGCACAAGGACAATGAGGTGCCAGAGACATGATCCGAGGCAAACAAAAAACCGCTTTACCTGCTGCAACAGGTAAAGCGGTAATAGAGACGGGAATAGTGTGTGTTGATCTTTCCCGCCCCTATAATAGCACAGAACAAAGCGTTTGACCAGAACTTTTTTGGGTAGATGCTAACAAACCGGCGCATGGTCTGGCAAGATAGCTGGGCTGTGCGCCTTATATTATTTTATATTATAGAGGAGAGCATATATGAAAACACATTGGCCGTTCGATGGTTTTTTTCTGAAGCTGTCTGAGGCGCAACAGGAATATGAGCAAGAGCAGCACATTGACCCCGCCTCTCTGACAGAAGAGGAAAGACGGCGTAAAATCCAGTCCGTGCTGGACTATATGAAGTCTTCTCATAAAGAATCAAAAGACGATGGGGAAGCACTTAACCCCCTTGTGCCAGAGGATGATCTGGAAGTCGTTCTGACAGAAGAAGAAAAATCTATTCCCCGCAAGCAGTACATGGCTGATCTGGTTGGCGATGACTTCAAGCACTGGAAAGGTATCGTGGTATTTGATGCGGGAACAAACTCTGGTAAGACCTATTTCATCCTGAAAGTTCTGCTGCCGTGGGCCTATGAACACAACAAACGCATTCTGGTTCTGTGCAACCGGGATGCCTTGAGCAACCAGATCAAGAACGATGTGTGCCGGTTAGGACGCATTGAGACAACTTACTGGGACTATGATGACGAGCTCGGAATAGAAGTTGAGCGGCCCACTTTTGGGAACAAGTACGAGCATACCATCTGTGTGGAGACTTATCAGTGGTTGGAAACGTTCTGCCGGAAAAATCCAGATGGTGCGAAAATCTTTCTGCGGACTTTCGAGTATGTTGTGTCGGACGAATTCCACTGTATGGTGACGGATGCCAGCTTCAATGATCATGTAGATGTGAGCTATGAGGTTATAAAAGATCTTTCGGCCACACGAACCTGCATCTTTATGAGTGCAACCGCTCGAATTCTATTTGAGAATTGGGAAAGGCTTGGCAGGATCCCGGCGGGGCAACACTACCGTTTACCTGTCGATTACAGCTTTGTGTCGAGCATAAAATTCTTCTACTATGAAGATCAAGAAATTGACATCATCCGCCGGGTGAAAGAAGGCGAGAAAATCCTCGTCTTTGTGGATACCCTCGACAGGTTACAGAGGCTTCGTGACCGACTGAAAGCAGAGGACGATGTCGATGTGGCTTGCCTGTGTTCTAAGTATCGGCCAGAAGCAAAGGATTTTGATAAGCTGAATGATGTGATTCGAGACGGTGTGCTGCTGCATCAGGTCACACTGACAACATCTGTCCTTTATAATGGAGTGGATATCAAAGATTGTGCCCTGAAGTATATCGTCAGTGAACTATGGAACCCACTTGTCAATGCCCAGATTTTAGGCCGTAAGAGGCCTTTGGATGCGACGGATACCTGTGCGGTGTACTTCATGGGATATGGTGAGAAAAGGCTAAAAGATCTGTTCCAGAAGGTCAAGACGTACCAACTCGAACCAGCAGGAGAATATCGAAGAAAATTTAAAAATCCTGAGGCATGGCGCGAGTATCTCCATCTTGACACGACGCAAGCTATCTTAAACCCTCCGAATACACGCTACAAATGCCGCACCGTTGTACTGGACCCATTAGAAGGATGCTATCGTTTAAGAAAACGTGCTTACTTACAGGCCATGCTGGAAGTTGTAATTCTGCACAGGATGCTGCGTTATGGATATCAAAATGCCCTTCTGAATGAAATCGACGACAGTCTGCTTGAAAAAGTTGAACCATTGGAACCGCCTATTCTGGTTGACTACCTTGAATCACATCTGAATGAGAAGCGGTATTACAAGGATTGGCAGAAAGTTTTCTTTGAAGTGGGTCATATCCGAAACAAAAAAGATGGACACCGGACAAAATCGTTGCCAAAGTTCACCACAGGATTAGAATATATTGCAAAGTATGGCTATGAGCTTCATGTAAAAAAGGAAAACAGTGGCGTATTGCGCGATAAGACTGTGTGGTGGGTTACGAAAATGCGAAAATAATTCACTTTCTATATAATAAGTGTGAGAAAGATTCGCAGGATTAGAATATAGGCATAACAGTCACAGAGGCTCGGTTGCTCGTTTGAGTGATCGGGCTTTTATTATTGTGGAGGGAGTAGAAATAGAAGCATACTTTATTGATGACCATTGACAAGTTCTATTCTGCGTGGAATGATAGCTGAGTGCTTTCGAACGTCCGAAGAATGAGGATGGGCGGAAACACTCGATTAGCATGAACACGCTAACGGAAATCTTGATGAAGCGAACCTGCGAGCTTTTTCAAGATTGGAGTTGAGGAGCGACAGCGAATGTATCACAATGATTCGATTCATCGTCAAAATATATGGTGCTTCTTCGAAAAGATCAAAATAATGTTGATTCTCAGTTTGTTGAGAAAACACGATGATGCGTCGATATTGAGAAACAAGTGAGCGTCTGCCCGGCGGATGGCGTCACAAATCGTTACGCTATCTGGATTGACACGATTGAAAAGTGCACTTGGATCAAAATGCGACATGTTATCGTTGATTAATATAAGGGCGTCTACACTGTGAACACCGTTTGATGGCCGGATTTTGGGCTGTCAGACCATTTTTGACACCATTCCTATTACATATATTTGAATCAGTTCCATCCTGTTCGAAATAAATGTAACGCAAAATATGCCAAACCTGGCGAAAAGCGTCCAAATGCGTCGTTAAGTGCTGAAATGTGTCGCAGCGGCACGGCGGCGGCGTGAATTGGCAGGGGTATAGTAGGGGATAGGAGAGTGGCGGCAGGGTGCTTGGCTATGGTATACAGTCTATAAAGGCGTTTGCCTTGGGCTGGGTGCTGTAGCGGCAGATTTCCATAACGCCACGCAGATTGTACATATAAAATTCACGTGTATTCATTCTATTCTTCTCACCAACTACCAACTTGGTAGTCGATGAAAGTGGGTCAAGACGTATCTACGTGTGACTTCCAACCTCATTTACCAAACGGGTAAACGAACTCAACGGATCAAGGCGCAATTTTCCGCGCTGATAGAATCACTATACACGACACTGTGCCAAACAGTACGCACCGGCAACGGCCTAAATTGGAGTGAGGTCGCTTAGACTGACCCCATCAAGAGAAAGATGTGCGCAGTTTTGAGCAGATGTAGATGGTGGACAAAAATGTTCTCTGTGCACACAAGTGGCTACGCTCAAAAATGAGCTGTCCTCCATGTTCTCCAAAGGTCGCAAATCACGACCTTATACATCTACCTTGTTTCGGGTGGTGGCATTTCCGACTTTCCCTTTTCCCCTGTAATCTGGGGAAGGATACCTTATTTTAGGGGATGCGTACTATAATTCCGTTGTATTTCACGACGCAAATGGATATGCTCAAAAGCAGTGAAAACAATAATCGAGCCGAAAATCCGACGGGGATGTGTGCTGTCTGATATTAAACGTCGCTCTTTAAGTTCACTTTCTGACTGAATACTGTATAAAATAGAAGGAGCCCTGCTACTCGTGTCTGAGCGGCAGGGCATTTGTGTTGGAGTTGGTTATTAAATTACGGCGGTTTTATGTTATGCCCCAGGACGTGCTGTGTTAGAGCTCAAAAATCTCAGTCGTGATTCTGGTCTGGTTTTCACCTAAAAGTTTACCATAAGCACGGTCAGAAATTCGTTTGAACTCTTCAGCTCGTTCTCTCGTCTGATAATTGAGTTCTTGTAGAATAGAGTTATTATCGTGGTCGATAATTTTGATGATGAACTTATTATTCTCAGCCATACCTTTTCCTTCCATCAGGCTGCAATTTCGGCGATGAAGTTCAGGATGCTGAATACCATCAACCCCAAACCGATGAGTGTAAGTATGGGGCCACAACCAATATTGCCTCCGCCGCTTTTATTGCTCATCATGCTGTACATCATATAATGGTCAAACCAATCGTGGTCACATTTGCGGCTCATAATAGCTCCTCCTGCGTTTTGAAGTGTGTTTACTTTTGCATTTTAGGTTTGCTGTACCTGAAGTCTACCAAACAATGTGTCCAATAAAGTGGATTTACAAGTGCACTTTTAAAAATGTGGAGCTTTTTTGCTGCTAGGCGCGCGAACTGATGGATGACCGCACCGTTGCAGGCAAAGAATCTCCGGTAAGGCCTCCGGTGGCGGGGCAAACCTCTCACTCAGTCAGGCCCAACAGATAATCGGTCGACATCTGATAGAATTGGGCAAGTTGGATCAGATGGGGGATTTCGGGACATTTATCGTGCTCCCATGCGTAGACTGCCCGGCGGGTCACTCCCATAGTTCGTGCAAGATCGGTCTGGGTATAGCCGTGCGTCAGGCGCAGGTACTGCAGGCGTTCTGATATAATGGTCATGGCGTTCTCCTTTATAAATAATGGGCGTCCTCTCACAGCCCAGCGAATCTCTGTCTTTACGAGTGCACTTTTAAAACCGGCACTACTCTCACTCGTGCCCTCGCTCTCTGTCTTGCGATGATTTAGTCGGCCTTCACGAACAGCTCCATGCAGTCTGCGCAGATGACCCGCACTTCCTTGGTGCTCCGGATGATGGTACCGCACTTGGGACATACCCACCGCCGGGTGCTGCTCTTGGCTTTGAGAGGTCTCGGTGCTCCAGTCTGACTGCTGCCGGGTGCCTTGCTGCCTGCTCCGGTGCCTGCCATATCCGACCATGCCAGCCGCTCACCCATCTGGATGTCCTGCCAGCCTTGGAAGATGATGAAGTCCAGCAGCTCTTCGGACGGACTTGTGATGGTCCAGCCATACTTTTCGTGGTGGTCGACGGTCAGCCCGTGTGTCTCTGCCTGCTCCTTAAAGCGCCGGTTATGATAGACCCCGTTGTTGCTGGTGTCCTTGATGCTGGTCTCCATGCAGTACTCGTGCACCATCTCATGCAGCAGAGTAGAAGCGGTCTCCTCGATGGGACGGTCAAGGGTAGCCGACGAAATATTGATCTCGTACTTGTTCTCGCCGCCTGCCTGCCAGACCTTGGAACAGGTGATGTGACCGTATGCGGACGGGGTCTTTTTCAGGCTGATGATGGGCTCAGGCAGCTTGCCTGCAAAGTAGTGCTTGTTGAGCTCGCGGAACATCTTTTCCAGCTGACCAGCAGCGCGGGAGGTTTTGACAGTCTGTTTCATGATTTTTCGAACCTTTCTATTGATAAAAAGGGCCGGGACAGGTATAATATTGGTGTAGCCCGCCCCGGCGGGTGTTGTGGGCTCTGTACAGCGCAAACTTTGGTCGGGGAGCGCTGTATGGGGCTCTTTTCAGGTGATGCTCAGTCGGGTGCCGGAGACCGTTTTGCTGTACTGGTCGTACAGGTCAGGAGCCACAGCCTTGATGGCTTTGCTGTCCAGTCGGGTGCTGGAGAAATCAGACAGACGAATTTTGTGGCAGCCTACTTCCAGATAGTTGGTGGAGCGCTCAGCCAGTGCCTCGCGGATCTGGATCTCCAGCTGTTCCTGTTCAGCCTGTGCGGCCTCGATCAGTTGGGCGGCCTCCTTGTACTGCTCGACAAGGGTCAGTAAAACGTTGATGCTCATGTGTGTACCTCTCTTCAAATCGTTGGTGAATGGTCGGATGTGAGAACCGGTGTTCCCGATGGTATAAGCATAAACTATTCACGGGAATATATCAAGATGGAATGTTGTACAACGATTTAGGAGCAAATTTGTGCAAAATGTATATTCACGAGAATAGGTAGCGGATGCTATAATAAACACTATAATGTACTGGAGGAAAAATCAATGGCAAAGACGAGTGCAGCACAACAGCGTGCAGTTCATAAATATGTGAAAAATAATTATGACCGTTTGGAGCTATCAGTGCCCAAAGGAGAAAAAGCGACTATCCAGCAGGCAGCGAAACAGGCGGGGCAAAGCGTAAACGCCTATATTTACGAAGCGGTATGCGCCAGAATGCAGCAGGAAAACGCCGCATCAGGCACTCCGGGGGTAGTTAAAAATCTGGAAGGGGACGCTGACCCGGTAGAATGAGATCGTTGTTCCATCTCCCCAGACCGAATTGAATCTAGCAGCAGAAGGCCTCTGTCTTTCACAGAAATGTGATCGGCGGGGGCCTTTTTAGCGCAAAAAATAACCTGACCTATGCAAAAGAGCACAAATCAGGTGGTGCGCTGCATTGATGGTTAATTATACCTATATATAATAGGGGAATCGGGGGAGAGAGTAAAAATTATATAGTGTAATGCGATACGTCTAGTCTGAACCCATGACCAATGCAACGGTATGAACCAGTTTTTTAGTGCGAAGGGGCGCTCTATTTAACGATTGTCGTTGCATTGAAACTGCTATCTCACCTGACCGTGCCATCCAGCGTGCTATGGACAACTATATGACCACACATTTTTCTGCCAGTGATTTCATCTGGTATTTTCAGGCGAAACTGGGCAATGTGTGGAAAAGATTAGGTTGAGTCGAAATTTTTTCTAAAACATAGGTGGATACAATTCCTCGGATTTCTATTGATTCCCAGATGTAACCATGATAGAATAATAAGAGAATTCAGACGGCCACGTAGAAGAACTGGTATCCTCCGTTTTGGGATGGGAGATACGCCTTGATTGCGGGTAAGGAGGTGAATCATGTGGGCTTGTGTCTGTTTGCGAACAATAATGTGATAAATCATACGGAAAACCAAATGATAGACCACAATAAAAAGCCCACTGCTGTTTACCTTGCTGGCATGATGCGCAAAGGTGAAAATGAAGTGGGCTTGTTAGGGTTTTACAAAAATGTAAAAATTTGCACTCCGATAGTACTGTGCGTGTGGAGCTTGAGCTGCAGTGTGATGTTCTGGTTTTTGCTGCGGTCACATTGCATTTGAAATGACCTTTGGCGAAACCGTCGTCCGAGGGCTTTTGTTTACCTGGAAATCAGGAGGTAAACGGTCTGTACGTCTTGGGAAAAGAGGAACGGCTATCTAAAAGGAAGGTGCTTGCGGGAACGGTGTGAGCTAAAGGGATTACTTTAAAACGGATAACGATAAGAAACGTATAGACAAGGATTTATGTGAGGAAAAAATGGCTACGAATACGACTGGAATTGAGAAGAAAGTTGAAAT
>OGZV01003171.1_pt1 | contig 11470 bp, 9 predicted proteins | sample 1576861 | NCBI WGS metagenome assembly OGZV01 (sample SAMEA3541501, study PRJEB24748) | human gut metagenome | biome: human gut; feature: human-associated habitat; material: faeces | place: China | collected 2012
CAACTGTAATGCATAAAACATTTTTCCTGGAGGCCATTATGTCTGAATATACACAAAAATATGCATTTGTTACCGGCTCTTCCCGTGGCATCGGACGTGCGATTGCCCTTCGACTCGCGGCTGAAGGCTATCATATCTTTCTGAACTGCGCCCGCTCTTTTGACGCACTGGAAGAAACCAGACGAGAAATTGAAACGATCGGCACATGTACACTGGTGCCAGGTGACATTGGAAATCCTGATACTGTACGGAAAATCTTCCATACGATTGCCAAGACCTGTGACCATCTGGATGTACTAGTAAACAATGCCGGGATTTCCCACATCGGGCTTCTCATGGATATGACTGATGAAGACTGGGACAAGGTGCTTTCCAGTAACCTCTCCTCCGTCTTCTACTGCTGCCGCGCTGCCATTCCTCCTATGCTGTCACACGGAAGCGGAAGGATCATCAACATTTCCTCCATGTGGGGCGTAAACGGTGCATCCTGCGAAGCGGCTTACTCTGCTTCCAAAGCCGGTGTCGGAGGGCTCACCCAGGCACTTGCCAAAGAACTGGCAAGAAGCAAAATTCCAGTCAATGCTCTTGCATGTGGTGTCATCGATACCGAAATGAATAAACAATTAGACGAAGAAGAACGGGCTGAACTTGCGGAAGATATCCCGGCCGGACGCTTCGCCACCCCTGAAGAAGTTGCTGAAATGGTGTGGAAACTGATCTGCGCACCAGAATATCTCACCGGACAGATCATCACATTTGACGGGGGATACTTATAAAGAAAAAGATGCACGACTGCAGAATCTTATCCTGCAATCATGCATCTTTTTATTTATAAATTCTTATTTATGGTCTCTGACCCATTCCACCTTCCAGTGTCAGTGTCTCACCACTCATATATTTGAAGTCTGGAGATGCAAGCTGTACACACACTCTTCCGATCTCTTTCTCTGCGTCTGCATAGTGACCTGCCGGCGGCATCTTTACATTTGCCTTAAATGCATCCGGATAAGCCTGCTCGAATTTCTCAAGCTGTGCAGTCCATGCAAGTGGGCATACGATGTTGACATTGATTCCGTCCGGTCCCCACTCAGTTGCTGCAACTCTTGTAAGTCCACGGATTCCTTCTTTTGCTGCCGCATATGCACATTGACCATAATTACCGAAAAGTCCTGCACCGGAAGCAAAGTTGATAACGCTTCCTTTTGTCTCTTTCAAGTATGGATAGCATGCCTGCATATAATAAAATACTGCATACAATCCTGAATACATTGCCAGATCGAACTGTTCCTGCGTATGATCTGCCAGTGTAACTCCGGATGCAGAAGCCTGTGCATTGTTGATCAGCACATCGATTCGCCCAAATGTATCGATTGCCTGTTTCACAACATTGTCAACAACTGCTTTATTGTCTGCGCCTGCAGATACGTCTGCCTGTACCGGAAGTACTTTTATTCCGTACAGTCTCTCTAATTCTTCTTTTGCATCTGTCAGTTTCTGCACATTACGTCCTGTAATAACAAGATTTGCCCCCTCTTTTGCATATGCAGTTGCGATTCCATATCCGATAGATCCACATCTGCCATCACTTAATACCGCGCGTCCCGCTCCTGTGATGATCGCTGTCTTACCTGTTAAAAATCCCATATTTCCTTCTCCTTTCAGTAAGCCTTTTCTTGTATAACGTACCATATCACATTTTTACACTCAATTCAATATTACTTTACTATTTTTCGCAATTTTCTATAAATAATACGATTGATAGTTAAAAAACAAACTATTTTTATCAAATTGAGTTAATATTATATCAAATATAGATAATTTAACATTTCCTGCTATGTAACTAAAAAGGCGCCATACAGCCAATGTCATGAAGTTAACATTAGCCATATAGCGACCTTATACTTACATTTCTTATTATTTACACTTCTATTCTTACATATCTTTTTCTTCGTATTTTTTATATTCATCAAACTGCGCAAGAATTGTCTCGTCCGGTGCTTTTGTAACCATACTGACAATTACGATAAAGCACAGGCTGATAACAAATCCGACTAACAAAGAATAAATTCCTGTTGCATTTCCGATTGTCTGTCCATTTACAATTGGAAGATAATCCCAGATCAGCACAGTCGCTGCTCCGGACACCAGTCCTGCCACAGCTCCCGGAAGATTCGTTCTGCGCCAGAAGAGGCTCATAACGACAAGCGGACCAAATGCTGCTCCAAGTCCTGCCCATGCATCAGATACCAGGTCCATGATAGAACTGTTCGGATCCCATGCGATGAAAAATGCTACTACAGCTACGCCAAATGTTGTCAGACGTGCTACGTTTAATACCTTCTTATCAGGAGCTTCCGGATTCAGAATGTTCTGGTAAATGTCTTTAGATACGGAAGAAGAACATACCAGAAGCTGTGAATCTGCAGTTGACATTACAGCTGCCAGGATCCCACAGATAAACAATCCTGCAATCAATGGAATCGGAATCTTTTCAATGAAAACCTTCTGGATCATCTCAATAAATACTGACTCTGCTGATGGTGCCCCCTCTGTTACTCCGAGAATCTCCGGATAGAGAAAAGCACGTCCGAGCAGTCCGATCGCAATCGTAAATCCAAGGGAAAGTACAACCCACACAATTGCAATTGCCGAAGATTTCTTCAGTTCTTTCTCACTGCGGATTGCCATAAAACGAATCAGGATATGTGGCATACCACAATATCCAAGTCCCCATGCCATATTGGAAATAATCTCTACCGCTGTGATCGGATGATCTCCATTATATGTAAAGCTTAAGTAATTGTCCGGATTCACTCCTGTATTTGCAAGCATGTTATGAAAATCACCACCTACAAATCCCCATGCCAGCACCGGTACTGCAAGAATTGCAATCAACATCAGTAATCCCTGGAAGAAATCTGTAGAACACACTGCAAGAAATCCTCCCATAAATGTGTAGATCAGAATAACTGCCGCACCCAGAAATAAAGCTATATGGTAATCCAATCCAAATACAGTGTTAAAAAGCTTACCTCCGCTTGCCAGCGCGGAAGCTGTATATACCAGAAAGAAAATGACGATAATAACTGAAGAAATACCAAGTAAAATCTTCTTTTCATCGTGATAACGGTTTCCGAAAAATTCCGGAAGCGTCATAGAATTTCCCGCTACAATTGTATATGCACGAAGTGGTCTTGCGATAATAAGCCAGTTAGCAATCGTTCCAAGTCCAAGTCCTACGGCGATCCATGCCTGCCCGGTTCCAAGTGCATATACAGAGCCCGGAAGTCCCATCAGCAACCAGCCGCTCATGTCAGATGCCTGTGCAGACATCGCAGCTACCGGAGCGGAAAGTCCTCGTCCTCCGAGGAAGAAATCGTCTGCCCCCTTCGTCTGTCTCATGCTCCAGATCCCAATTCCGATCATTCCCAAAAGATAGACGCCAAATGCAATTAATATAGATACTGTTGTTGTCATGTTCTCTCTCCTTTTCTATAATCAAAGAACGCTCTCACTTTTGAGAGCATTGTATTAATTATACTAAAAAATGAATATTTGTCAATATATGCTTTCTTGCCCGTTAACGTCACCTGGTAACGACCTGGTAACATTATTCATCTGTTTCATCCGTTATACATGAAACATCAGGTCTTAGTGCTTTGTCTATTTTGCATAATCTTTTTCTCTGTTTTTTATATTTTTTGGTTAATCATAATATTGTGCAGGTGCTATACTACAGTTGTAACAAATAGAACTCATAAAATTATTCAGACTTGGAGGAAAAGATAAATGAATACTTTAAAAGCTGAAAAAAGAACACTTGACGTAAAAGCAAAAAAATTAAGAAAAGAGGGCTATGTTACCGGTAACGTATTCGGCAAAGAGATGAAAGAGTCCATTCCAGTAAAAATGGATGCTGCCGCAGTTGACCGCCTGCTTAAGACGAGCAATAAAGGAAGCCAGATCATGTTGGATATTGACGGCGAATCCCACAATGTATTGATTAAAGAGGTTGATTATAACCCATTAAAAGGCAGAGTAGATGAGATAGATTTCCAAGCTCTTGTCAAAGATGAAGTTGTACATTCTGTTGCAGAGATTGTTCTTGTAAACCATGACAAACTTGAATCTGGTGTATTGCAGCAACAGTTAGAGGAAGTTTCTTATAAAGCACTTCCATCTGCACTTGTTGACAAAGTTGAGATTGATGTAGCAAAACTCCGTATCGGCGATACGATTAAAGTAAAAGATCTGTCACTTGCACAGGATAAAGATGTCCACTTGGTTACAGATCCTGAGACAACTGTTGTTACTGTAACTGAATCACATATTGCAATTGCTGATGACGAAGACAGTGAAGAGACTGAGTAATCCCAGTATTGGATCATTGTCAAATTGAACATTTTGTATCTGAACAGATATCATAATTGAAATTTGTCAGACACTCATAAAAAATGAAGGCTCCTTAAGTGGGAGGCTTCATTTTTTATAAAGAGGACATAGCATTTTAAATAAACACTATGTCCTCAATTAACATTCTTATTCTATTATTCTTATTCCACTGTTACACTCTTTGCAAGGTTTCTCGGCTTATCTACGTCTAATCCCTTTGCCACGCTCACATAATATCCCATCAACTGTAATGGAATAACTGCAAGTGATGTTGCAAAATGTGGATCTGTCTTTGGAATATAAACAGTGAAATCTGCTGTATCCTCAATATTGTAATGACCAAATGTAGTCAATCCCATAAGGTACGCTCCACGGCTCTTACATTCTACCATATTGCTGACTGTCTTCTCATAGAGATCTGGCTGTGTCAGCACTCCGATTACCAGTGTTCCATCTTCAATCAGAGAAATGGTTCCGTGTTTCAATTCTCCTGCTGCATATGCCTCAGAATGGATATAACTGATTTCTTTCATCTTCAGGCTGCCTTCCAGACTGATTGCATAATCAATTCCTCTTCCTACGAAAAATGCGTCTTTTGCATTAGCCTGCTTTGCTGCGAACCACTGGATTCTCTCTTTATCTGCAATAATCTTACTGATCTTATCCGGAATTGTCTGCAGCTCTTCAATATATCCTGTATACTGTTCTTCCGTAATCTGTCCACGAACCTTTGCAAACTGAATTGCAAGTGCATAAGTTGCGATCAGCTGTGTGCTGTAAGCTTTTGTTGTAGCTACAGAAATCTCCGGTCCTGCCAGTGTATAGAATACGTTGTCTGCTTCTCTTGCGATAGAAGATCCGATCACATTTACAATACCAAGTGTCTTAATTCCCATCTCCTTAGATTCGCGGAGTGCTGCAAGGCTGTCTGCAGTCTCTCCGGACTGGCTGATGATAATGACCAGACCTTTGGGATCTAAGATTGGATTACGATAACGGAATTCGCTTGCCAGTTCCACACGTACCGGAATTCTTGCCAGGTCTTCGATGACATACTGTGCTGCCATACCTACATGATAAGCAGATCCGCATGCTACGATATAAATCTGGCTGATCTCTTTCATCTCCTCTTCGGATAATCCTACTTCCGATAAATCAATCGCTCCATTTTTCAGGACAGAATTCAAAGTGTCAGAAACTGCTTTTGGCTGCTCATGGATCTCTTTCATCATGAAATGCTCAAATCCAGCCTTTTCAGCTGCTTCTGCATCCCACTCGACCGTCTTCAACTCTTTCTGAATCTCGTCTCCGTCCAGATTATAAAATGTAATCTCTCCTTTTCTTACGCGGGCCATCTCAAGATTTCCGATGTAATACACATTTCTTGTATATTTCAGAATAGCCGGAACATCAGATGCGATGTAAGAATTCTCACCATCTACACCAAGTATCATCGGGCTGTCTTTTCTTGCCACATAAATCTCTCCCGGATAATCCTTAAACATCATTGCCAGTGCATAAGAACCACGAATACGGATCAATGCATGATTGATTGCATCAACCGGTGTACCAAGATATTTCTTATAATAATAGTCAACTAATTTTACAGCAACTTCTGTATCTGTTGATGAGTAAAAAGAATAACCTTTACGGATCAGCTTATCTTTCAGTTCCTGATAGTTCTCTATAATACCATTGTGAACTGCTACAACATTGCCATCATCACTGACGTGCGGATGTGCATTTGTCTCAGATGGCTCTCCATGAGTCGCCCATCTTGTATGTCCGATACCACATGTTCCAGGTACGGATTCTCCGCCATTCGTCTTCTCAGCCAGAACTTTCAGACGACCTTTTGCCTTTATGACTTCTGTCTCTTTCTCCCCATCTCTTACTGCGATTCCTGCTGAATCATATCCTCGGTACTCCAACTTAGAAAGACCATCCAACAGAATTGGTGCTGCCTGCATATCACCTGTAAATCCTACAATCCCACACATACTATAACTCCTTTCACTGCGTCTCTTGTATATGTACACTTCAAGACTCCCTCGTGAGCCCCGATACGAAATCCGGTATCTAAAAAAGCTTTTTTACAACCGGATTTCTCTTATTTGTCATTATATAGTCAATTCTACAATCCGTGTAAGTATACCATAGAAGCTTTGCTGGCGCAAGAGATGAAGCTGATTCAAATCTATCTTTGTAATTGAGACTCAATTGTAATTGAATTTGCTTTGCCAGAGTGTATATAATATGATGACTGTCGATGAGATCGAGACATTTTTATATTAACATCTCCTGCTCGATTTCCATCTTATTTTCCAATATACACTGTTTCAGTACTTCTAATTTACCGGCATTCAATGCTTCTAACTTTTCCTGCTTTTTGCTGCATAGCTTAATTCCTTTTTCCTTTTCCAACGCTGCCTTATAAGAGGGAACGTCCATCTTCCATGGAATCAGATTTGGAAAAATATTCTTTTCATTATACAAAAAAATCTGTATTCCACCGTAATCCATATCTCCCCAATGATAACACTGGATTTCTTCCGGTGCTGTCTTCATTAACATTTGCAAAAAGCGAACTTCCTTTGGCGAAAAGTAGCCATGACAAAAGATATATAAAACTTTTGGATCATATTCCATGCTTTCATAATTCGCTTTATTCTCAATCACAATGATTTTTTCAACACTATTTCGTAAGTTTGGTACGGCATGCTCTAATGTCTGTGCATTAATTACCGTTCCATAATAATTCAAGGAAGTGTCGATTTTCTTCTCTATCGCTGTGCCATTTCGATCTGTCATGCAATACTCCACAGCACCTTTCCATTCTAATGTCTGGGAATAACTTAATATTCCATGTGCTGCCAGTATCTCATCATCTGACATGCCTTCTTCATATTGCGGAGAGTATTTCAAAGCTTCAATAACTGCACCTTGATAAATACGTTCGAAAACTTTAGATGGCGTGATATCATTTTTCTTTTCAAATACTTTGGAGCTGAACACGCGCTTCCATTCCGGTTCTTTCAGAGCAGCTAATGCTTTCAGGCATTTAAGAAATTCTTCATCCTCCGCTTTGGATAACTCTTTCGTATTTCCTTTATTCAACTGTTCCAGCACATGATTACAATAAGCGAACAGACAGCTTCCGGATACATCCTCCTGCAGTTTGCACACTCTTGTTATTGCCTGTAACTGGCGTTCTCTAGGATCAATGACCCCAATTAAGTCACATAATCCAGGAATTACTTCTACCCGATAATCAATCCTCGTAATATCCGTATTCATTTCTCTCCAGTCAAAATGCAGATATTCTTCTCCGCCTAATGCTGGAATTCTTTCTAAAACTTTTGCCTGTCTGACCAGTTCATCTCTGCCACCCACTATTTTCAAAAGATCCCCATCCACCTTTGGGTGCTTCATTCCTAAGAGATTTCCTATGCGATAGTCCTTTGTATTTGTCTTATCGATCAACCATTTTGCCAACGGCAGATTCTTTTCATTATATTCCATATTTTATTCTTCGCTTTTCATCCTAACCTTACATTTCTTTTTATAACATGCGATTCCATAACTACTTGCTGAATGAGATTTATTTCATTTTGCATTTCTGGCTACCAATTTTATTGTACCATTCTATCAACCGCTTTTTCTATTTCTATTGTCTTTTCAATATACAAAAAGAGACCGAATTTTTTCAATTTCTGCCTCTTTTCTTTTGCTCTACACTTATTTTATTCCTGCACTCAATCTCTAATCTCTCTTAAAGATATCTCGTGTATATACTTTTTCTTTTACCTCGTCCAGACTACTATCATATCTGTTGGCGACAATTGCCTGGCTTTGTTTCTTAAATTCTTCCAGATCATTGACTACTTTGCTTCCGAAGAATGTTGTACCATTTTCCAGTGTTGGCTCGTAGATAATTACCGTTGCTCCTTTTGCTTTGATACGCTTCATAACTCCCTGAATAGATGACTGACGGAAGTTATCGGAATTAGATTTCATTGTAAGACGGTAAACGCCTACGACTACTTCTTTTTCTTTACTTGCATCGTAATCATCATTAGCCTCATAAGCACCTGTCATCTCTAACACATGTTCTGCAATGTAATCTTTTCTTGTTCGGTTAGATTCTACGATTGCAGTCATCATGTTCTGTGGAACATCCTCATAATTTGCCAAAAGCTGCTTTGTATCTTTCGGCAGACAATAACCACCATAACCGAAAGACGGGTTGTTATAATGACTTCCGATTCGTGGATCCAGACATACACCATCAATAATCTGCTTCGTATCCAGCCCTTTCATCTCTGCATAAGTATCCAGCTCATTAAAGTAAGATACACGCAGTGCCAGATATGTATTGGCAAACAACTTCACGGCCTCTGCCTCAGTGAATCCCATAATCAGAGTATCAATGTCTTCTTTTATTGCACCTTCCTGTAATAATCCGGCAAATGTATTCGCTGCTTTGACAAGTCTTGCATTCTCCACATCTGTTCCAACAATGATACGTGATGGATACAGATTATCATAGAGCGCCTTAGACTCTCTTAAGAACTCTGGGCTGAAAATGATATTATCGCAATGAAATTTTTCTCGAATGCTTGCCGTATAGCCTACCGGGATTGTAGATTTGATTACCATAATCGCATCCGGATTATACTCAATAACTAATTTAATAACAGCTTCTACCGCTGATGTATCAAAGAAATTCTTTTTAGAATCGTAATTTGTCGGTGCTGCGATTACAACAAATTCTGCATCTTTATATGCTGATTTCGCATCTAATGTTGCTGTCAGATTTAAATCTTTCTCTGCCAGATATTTTTCAATATAATCATCTTGAATCGGTGACTTCTTCTGATTGATCAATTCCACCTTTTCCGGGATAATATCTACTGCCCATACCTCATTGTGCTGTGCCAATAATGTCGCAATTGATAATCCTACATATCCTGTTCCTGCTACTGCAATCTTCATGACTTTTATTTCTCCTTTTACATACCTTTCATATTTTTCTCAGGTAATATGTACCTATGCCTGGTTCTTCATAATCTCCTGCACCGCATCATAGCTGGCACGGTCTCCAATATCATGCCTCTTTCCGCTCATCGTCCATGCATAGACATCTGTCTGATGACTGAGCCATGCTGCGAAACTTCCCGGTGCATCTGTACTGCAACCAGCTTTAATTGCCTCATCGATCCGTGCCACATCTTCTTCTCGATAACAATAAAATGGCGGCACTGCTAAATTCCCCTTCGGCACCTCTGGTTTTTCTTCATAAGAAATGATTTTGTCATCTGCATCTTTTACAATAATTGCCGTCTTCTGCTGCCGTTTCAAATCATTTTCCTCATGACACATCACACACGGTGCCTGCTTTTTCTGGCTAAACTGAATGAACTCACGGAACGAGAAATCTAAAAGATTATCTCCTGCAATTACAAGAAAACTCTCTCCACTTCTCCCTTTTATAGCCTCCAGTGCAACCTGGATATCCTTCACTGCCCCAAGTCTGTGCTCATTATCCGTAGAACCATCATCCACAAGAATTACCGGCTTTTTATAATTTAAAGTCTCTTTCCAACCTTCAAAATATCCAATAAATTTGTGATTACTTACAATCACATATCCCGTAATCTCTTCCTGCTCTTCTAAGTCATCTAAAAGCCAGTTCAAAATCGGCTTCTCATTCACCGGAAGCAGCGGCTTCGGAAAATTCTCTGTCAACGGGTACAATCTCGTAGCATACCCAGCTGCTAAAACAATTGCTATCATAATAATACTCAACCTCTTTTTAAGAAAATCTTAAGAGGGTCTGACCCCCTATTTAAAATTCCGCATACCACTGTGCAAATTTTCTTAAGCCTTCTCGCAGGCTTGTCTGTGGTTTAAATCCAAAGTCTTCTTCTAATGCTGTGGTATCTGCGTATGTTACCGGCACATCTCCCGGCTGCATTGGTACTAATTTTTTGTGCGCGTCAAAATCATAATCTTCCGGAAGTACGCCTGCGCTGATCAGTTCCTGTTGTAAAATGTCTACGAATTCCAGTAAATTTTCCGGATGACTGTTTCCGATATTGTAAACTGCATAAGGTGGAATCGGTAACCCATCCTCGCCATTTTTCTTCTCCGGAGCTGCCTGCATTACGCGCTTTACTCCCTCTACAATATCATCTACATATGTAAAATCGCGCTTGCAATTTCCATAGTTAAAAATCTGAATCGTATCTCCGGCGCGGAGTTTATTTGTAAATCCGAAATATGCCATATCCGGTCTTCCTGCCGGTCCGTAAACTGTAAAGAAACGAAGCCCTGTCGACGGGATGTTATATAGCTTGCTATATGCATGTGCCATCAACTCATTAGATTTCTTTGTAGCTGCATATAAAGAAACCGGGTTGTCTACTTTGTCTTCTGTCGCATATGGCACCTTTTTGTTGCTTCCATATACAGAGGAGGATGAAGCATAAACCAAATGCTCCACTCCATTAGCTCCGTCATCATAAGAATGACGGCAAGCCTCCAAAATGTTATAAAATCCGATCAGATTGGACTCAATATATACATCTGGATTTGTAATTGAGTAGCGTACCCCTGCCTGAGCTGCAAGATTTACAACAACTGCCGGCTTATCCTCTGCAAATATCTGATTGATCAACACTTTGTCTGCAATGGATCCTTTGATAAATTTCCAAGTAGAACCTTCCTGCTTTCCTACCAATTCTTCTATCTGGTTCAGACGATACTCTTTAATAGACACATCGTAGTATTCATTCATATTGTCGATTCCTACAATATGTACCGGATGTACCTCCCGCAAAAGCTCCATAACAAGATTCGATCCAATAAATCCAGCAGCACCAGTTACTAAAATCACTTTATTCTCTAATGACACATTTTTAACTTTCATGATATTACCTTTCCTATACATTATGTGCATTTTTTGTCACTGCTCCATTATAGTACATATATGATATTTTTTCTATATCCAACAAGTTTCTTTTGATGCTGTTTCTTCTATATTACTAACATTTTCAATAGTAGTCTGACTTTCTGT
>OGZV01003176.1_pt1 | contig 11457 bp, 13 predicted proteins | sample 1576861 | NCBI WGS metagenome assembly OGZV01 (sample SAMEA3541501, study PRJEB24748) | human gut metagenome | biome: human gut; feature: human-associated habitat; material: faeces | place: China | collected 2012
TACACTGGAAACATGTCAGATGCTGGAAAGGAGGTGTTTCTGATGCTTCCATATTTCCCAGTGCCTTACCCCGATGAACTTTGGTACAGCACTCTTTGTCGCTATCATGTCCGATCTGGAAATATAAATACAGCAACCACATTTCAGGAGTTATTTGAAAGCCGGAAAGAAGAAACCTACTCCTGTCTTTTGCCAGACGGAGGGATTCGGAAAGTAGCAGCCCAACTTCCGGTAGGTACTTTGGATGTGGATGAAATCGCCAGGAAGCATACACTGTTTTCGTATGTGTTCCGTTTCCAGACATTAGAAACAAAGCAGAAATTGTTATGCCAGGCGAAAAATGGAGATATAAAATATCTCGTAAAACTTCCAAGGCAGTATTGGAGCAGGAGTTTGAAATTCTGTCCTGTCTGCCAAAAAGAAGATATGGAGAAATATGGAGAAACGTATTGGCATTTGAGCCATCAGATACCATCTGCGACTATATGCACGAAACACAGATGCCGTTTACTGAATTATAGTCAGATAGTAAAAAAGCATCGGAATGACAGTTTTGTGATTCCAGAATTGTCTGAGGAAGAACCAGTTTTTGATATCCCCAGGGCAGAAATTGAGTTGAATGAGACATTCCGAACATATCTGGAACTTCCGTTAGAATACAGTCCAACGCCAGGGAGCAACAACTTGTTTGAAGGACTTTTGGAGGCAGGATATAGATGTAGCAGGATGGATAAGAAATATGCGGTTGATTATAAAAAATTGGAACTGGATTTATGGGACTACTTTAGTAAAGATTTGATTATCCGAGTTTTTGGTACAACAAACCTGCGGAGTACAACCATGGCATATATTAGAAACTGGGAATATAAGCTGCCAGAACAATATGCGCTTCTTGCTACTTTCATTCATCAGAAGCCAGAAATCACATTTGCGTTAGAAAGTCAAAAGCGTTTGAAGCCGAAGCATCCTGAAATCTTATTGCCCCAGAAAGATTTATCCATGGATAGGCTGAATAAGTGCAGAAGATACATTGGCTTTACTCAGGAAGAATGGGAATATATAGAAAAACAGACAAAACTCTGCAAGATGCAAAGTCCGTCTGTCTTTATCCGTTCTTGCGTAGAAGAACATCGAAAACAACAAGTTGTATGAAATCAGGAGGCTGGGTCTATCGCAGATTCAGCCCTTTTTTTGATTAAATCTTCGTTCCAGTCTTTTCCTTGTGGTTTTATACGTGGGTAAGAGAAATCTTTACAAAAACGGTCGCCAGCCGCATCGTTATCAACAGCAAGGAAAACTTTACGCTTCAAGCGAAGTCCGCTGTGGTAAATTCTGTTAATCTGAATAATCCAGTCCAGTGTATTTGCCTTTAAGCCGCCGAGCGCACTGTAAATTCCTGGTTTGTGTGTAAGTTCGTAAAGACTGATGGCATCAATCGGAGATTCACATACGAAAATCGGAAATTCCTCAGGAATCATTTCATATACTAAGTGCCATTTCTTTGCATCACTGATTGGTTCACAGAAATATTCTGATGTGAAAGACCAGTAGCGGTTAGGCAGTTTTGTAAAGAGCAGCTTCTGTGTGCCAGTTTCCGAAATATTCCGTAGAGAATAAAAATCTTCTGACGCAGAAGCAAAACAAGCGTAATCCGTGCCAAACCCGCGGGCGGTAGCAGCGTAAAGCAATTCTTTCTTAATCAGTACATCAAGCACAAATTCGGAGATACCGCGCTGATTGTGCAGGTAATCTTTTATCAAGTCAATCCGGTTTGTTGCGACTGGCTGATAGAAAGACTTTGAAATATCATCAAGCCCGTTGGATTTTTTGGGTTGACCTGTTTGGTAGGGATGAGGTTCATATTCATAATCGGATGGGTTATCCAGATAGAAGCGTTTCAGGGATAGAACCGCATCTCTCCAGGAGTACCCTTGATAGCGTGTAAGATAAGCAATGTTATCATTTACTTCATTTGTTGAATAACGACAGTAACTATCATGATAAAGAACGAGACTGTCATGGTCTATATCTCTAACATCATAACGCTTCACAACACGGTCTGGATGGACAGTAAGCATATATTCAATCAGGTCCGCGCTTTTAGCGAGGTCTATATCAGTTTGACTTAATCTACTCATAATTTATTTACTCCTTATCTTTTGATGGAAAACGATATGGGTTTAGGAAGGAAATCATTTTCTCTATCTATATAATGTAAGATTTGACCGAAAAAGAGCTATAAATCTGAATTTTAAATCTAAAATTTTTATAAACTTTTAGCCCAAATTTTTTAAGGATTGTATACTGAATACCTTATACACAATTCATTATTCATGATACTGAGTATTGAACACTGAACTTTTGACGAATAAGCATTTGATACTGAGAGCCGCAGCGCGAGCCAGAAATGATAGAAACATTCATTTCTGACTTTGGCGTGACGAAAAAAAAGGTATGGACATGGTTATTTTAGGAATAAGTGATTACCCCTGCACATTTTTTTTCGTCAAGCCGATACAACGAACGAATGTATTCGTGAGTTGTATGAATCTAAGTGCTGTCATTTACCCGTGATTAAAGCTAAGATATCTAAAGTTTACCTGTAATAAAGCTAAGATATCTAAAGCTTACTTGTAAATAAAGCTAAGATATTCAAAGTTTACCTGAATTGAAGTTAAGATATCTAAAATTTATCGTGATTAAAGTAAAGATATCTAAAGTTTATCTGCAATTAAAGGCAAGATATCTAAAATTTGTCGTGATTAAAGCTAAGATATCTAAAACTTACTTGCAATAAAAGTTAAGATTTCAAAATAAACCAGCTTACTTGATGGACTATTCAAAATGAACCAGCTTACCCAATAAGTTATGATGTTCTTAAAATGAAATAGGCTTACTTGATATGCTAGGATTCAATCAAAATGAGCAAGTTTACCAGATGATATCATATTTTTATGAGTTCATAAACTGACATATATATTAAGAAAAGAGCAACAAGTCCTCAAAATGCCCTCAAAGCCTTATAAACACTGGCATTTTCCCACTTTTCAAAAGTAGGACATTTTACCCATGTTTTTCCGAATAAACCGCACCTACTTTCTTTAAAAAGGCTTAACTATATAGTATGTCAGAAGGGCAGCGAAAAAACGGCAAAAATTCTCCCCGTGGAAAAAAATATTTTTGGGCGCACCATTTTCTCCAAATCTGTCATATTAGTTTTGGGAGGAAAAAACTATGGCAAAAAATAAAGCAGTTCCATCTATGGTACAGTCAGATGGAACATTGAAACGAATCATCTCTTATGATTATACAGAGCGGAACTATCGAAGAATATTTCTGAATCAGGCGCTTCCGGCCCTCGGCCTGTTCGCCAACAGAGCAACAAAGATTCTTCTTTACATTATTCAAAATGCAGACAGCAGCAACATCGTTCACTGTACATACAAAGATATCATGGGAGATTGTGAAATTAAAGACAAGCGGATTGTCACAAAGACCTTAAAGGAGATGCAGGAAGCAGAGATAATCGTTAAGATATCGCAATCCCGCTATATGTTGAACCCGGCCGTCATGGTTCAGGGCAAAGACCAGAAGCTAGGGATGCTGGCAGAAACATTTCGGGATTTCCTGAGAGAAAAAAAACGAAGTGTGAAAGCGAAGGCGGAAGCAAAAGAGAAGGAGAAAAAAGACGATGTTTTATGATGAAGATATGAAAAAGAAGGCAAAGCGGGTTAATTTTATTGAGTATCTGAAAAAGTACCATCCTGATGCTGTTCAGTGGAAGCTATCTGGCTATGTATACAAGAAAGAGCCTTGGGTGGCATTTTTCCAGGGCCGCGATGGTGAATACAGATACTATGACAACCTCAAGGCAAAATATGCTGGGGCTGCGTATTGTGGTGATGGGATGAAGTTTCTGACGGACTATCTTGGAGGTTATACATTTCTATCGGCAACAAAGGCTTTGCTTGATTTTGAAGAAGAATTTGCAGAAGAAACAGATATATTTGAAGGGTGCTGAGAAGCATCCTTTTTTGTGCGAAAAAATATATCGGTCATAAGGGTAAAACGTGAAAAAATGCCATTTTTTGAAAGTACTTCTCACATAATACTAATAGGAAGGAAATAAACGAAAAGGAGATTGCTTATGAAGAAAATAGGAAATATATATATTTTGACTGAAAAAGAAATGGATGCACTTCGTTATGAACTTGATAAGTGCAGAAAATATAAAATTTTAGCAGAGATGGAGTGAGAGAAAGCGGATGAAGAAGATTCTGAAGATATTTTATAGAACAGTCGCATTTTCAGGAGCATGGATAGCACCATTGATTTATTATATGTCCGGCCGGCTTATTCCGTCCGCATCCGTAAAATCAAGAGCCATTTTATCACTGGCCGGGATGCTTTGGATACTATTCAATAATACCTGGTCGGTGGCTTGCGAAGGAAAAAAGATATCTGAAATTAACGTAGGGGATGGACTGATTCCTGATACTGGCTTAAAGAAAGAATCAGCTCAAAAGCGGATTGCTACTTATCCGAAGGTCCCTGCACAACTTCTTTCCAGAAAGCCGGAAGGTATAATACTAGGGAACTATAAACAGCAGTATGTCCGCATACCGAAAGACCAGATTTATCATTACTGTATTGTCGGCGGTTCCGGTTCAGGCAAAACATCAACGGTAATACTGGATACAATGTTAGCGAATTTTGCAGCATCAGACAATGAACTTCTAACTTTCTGTATCGACATCAAGGGAGAAATTCATGAGAAGTCCACCCGTAGATATGATGCTAATGTTCTTGTTGTAAATCCGTCCGATCGGACAACGGTTGGATGGGATGCCTGGTATCGTTTACATGATAATCCCTCTGATGATTTAATCGTGGAGAGCATGGAAGAAATTGCGGAGGCCCTGATTGTCAGCAGTAATCCGAAAGACCGTTTCTTCGTAGTCAATGCCAGAACAATGTTCACGGGGTTAATGGTTTATTACTTCAAACAGGGCGAATCTTTCATTGATGCAGTCAATCATATCTTAGAATCAGATTTAAAAAGTCTGTTTGCGGAAATCATCAAAGACAGTTCCAGAACAGACCTGTGGTATCCGCTGTTATCAAAATTCGCGGGGAAAGATGCCGAATCCGTTGAGGACTGCATGGTAGAAGTGACAACGAATCTTTCCGTGTTCAGTAAATCAGATGTGAAGTTCTGCTTTCGCGACAACGTTCAAAAAGCAAGTCCACATTCTTTTAAAGAGAACAAGTCTATTTTTCTTGCTATTCCAGAGCATCTTTTAGAATCCTATCAATCCATTTTACGCCTTTGCACAGCCCAAACTTTACAGGAATTGCAGCGCCGTCAGGATGGTGCAGAACAGAAGCCGATACTGGTTCTTATAGATGAATTTGCCCGTTTGGGACGAATCGAAACCATTTTTAACGCATTGGCAACCTTGCGGAGTAAGAAAGTGATGGTTCTTCTTGCTTATCAGTCGATGGCTCAGATTGAAGTCATTTATTCAAGAGAGGAAGCCAGAGTGATTGCGGATAACTGTCGTGTAAAGATGATATGTGAATGTTCCGACCCGCAGACATCTAAAGATATTTCGGAATGGTGCGGAAAATACAGAGATAAAAAGGAAACTTTAAACAGCGGTAAAGGACACCACAAATCTTACACTTATGAGGACAGGGCGATTGTGGAAGCCAACGATCTGCTCACTTTGGTCAAGAAAGAAGAAGTCATTCTCGTTATTTCTGGAACTGGCTATCTGAGACTGAAAAAATGTTACTACTTTAAAGACAAAGCATTGTCTGCTCTGGCAGAACAGGTCAGAGCCTATAATTTACAAACAATAAGGAGATAGATACTATGAAAAATTTTTATGATAAATTTTACAATGAAATGAAACACAACGCATACTTTGCCAAGATGGAACTGAAAAAAGTGGAAGTTCCGAAAAATAACCACATGGCCCAGGCAGTTACGGTTCTTCGTCCGGGAGAGGCCATTGCGCCGACCATCTACCCAGAACAGTTCTTTCAAGAATATATGCAGGGGACAAGTATTACAAGGATTGTTCATAACCTTGCGGATGCGATGCAGAGAAATCCTATCAAACAATATGCTTCATCCGCAGAAGCGTACCTGTCTTTCATAAAGAAAGAGAACTTGCGGGCCGCGGTGGTAAATTATGAGAACAACAAAGAGTGGCTGAAGGATGTTCCGCATGAAAGACTTTTAGACCTCGCCGTGTTTGCCAAGGTAGACATGGGTGAACCTGGTATGAGCATGAAGTTTAACAACTGGCTCTTATCAAGGATTCAAATGACAAAAGAAGAAGTCTTAGCTGCGGCTATTGAAAATACAAAGTTATCGAGCCTTTTCATTCCGGCCACCGCAATGATAGAGCGGATCCTTATCAAAAATGGGATGGCTGCGGAAGATGCTGCTGAGAGTGCAAAGATATTGACATCAGAAAGAGGTTCATTCCCATTCTTCATTCTTACGAATGATACGGAATGCGACGGGGCTGCGGTGATTGCATCTTCTGATGTCCTAAAGAAAGTCTACGAACAAATGGGCGGTGATTACTACATAGTCCCAACATCAATCCATGAAGCCCTTGTTTTTTCAAAAGAAAGCAGCGATGTGACCGTAGCGGAAATGCAGAGAACGCTTCGTGAAACAAATCAGGAAGATGTTGACCTAGAAGAACGGCTTTCAGATGAAGTCTATGAATATGACGGCTTGCAACTAAAACTGGCTGGGGACAACAACCTGGAACGGGATGCAGAAGCTATGGAGCCTATGCCACATCGACATTCAAGATAATGGAGGTACATCAAAATGGATTTACAAAAGAAACTGGATTTACTGGAAGCATTACAAAAAATTTGTGAGCTGATCCGACATTCTGAGCCAGAGGTGGAATATCTCTGGCTTTCGGATGGTTCGGACTGGGAGGTACATCATGAAGAAACAGGAAAAACAGGATAGAGAAGAAAAGCAAAAGGAACTCATGGAAAAGCTGGAAGAAGGAATCAAAGCGGTTTTTACGTCTGAGCGCTATGCAGAATATCTGAAACTGATGGGAAAATTTCATTCATACAGCTTCAATAATACCATCCTCATTCAGATGCAGATACCGAACGCAAGTTATCTGGCCGGGTACAAAACATGGGAAACATTAGAACGTCATGTAAAAAAGGGTGAACGTGGAATCATGATTCTTGCACCAAACCAATACAAACGTATGAAGGAAGTTGAGGTATTTGATCCGATAACAGGAAAACAGAAGGTGGATGCGGACGGGAATCCAGTAACGGAGCAGAAAGAAATTACTTATGCGACATTTCGGCCGATTGCAATTTTCGACATTTCCCAGACCGAAGGGAAGCCGCTGCCAGAACTTGCTCAAGAACTCCACGGGGATATCAAAAATTATGGGATGATTCTGGATGCAGTAAAGAATACGACATCTGTTCCTATAACCTTTGAATCCTGGGAAGGCAGTAAAAAAGGATATTACAATTTTGTTGAACAGCGTATTGGAATCAAAGAAGGGATGTCGGAACTTCAAACGGTCAAGACTGCCATCCACGAACTGACGCATAGTGTCCTTCATACAGATAAAGACAAATTAAAAGATGCGGCCACGATGGAAGTTGAAGCAGAAAGCGTGGCTTTCGTAGTGTGTAATCATTTTGGTCTGGATACGTCAGATTATTCCTTCGGCTATCTGGCCGGATGGAGCAGCAATCGGGAACTTCCGGAACTAAAGAGTTCCTTACAGACCATTCAGAAAACAGCACATGACCTGATTGACCGGATGGAAGAAGAAATGCTGCATCTCAGCAAGCAGATAGAATGTTCTGAAAATCTGGATGCCACCCGGTTAAGTCACGTTGAAGTATCAAACATCCATCATCACAGGAGATGAATCAGCTTATGACAGAACTTGAATTATTACAACAGAAGCATCGGGAGGAAGTAGCTAGGAGAAGGGCAAAGCTAAAGGAGCGGAAAAAGCGGACACATCGTTTGATTGAACGAGGAGCAATCCTTGAATCCGTTCTAAAAGAAATTGTTCTACCTGAATCTATGACAAATGAGCAGGTTCAGGAAATCTTGTACTTTGCTTTGCTAAATCCAGATGTTGTTACATATATCACGGAGATGGGAGGGTAACTCCCTTCTCTCTTTTTTATAGAGAAGGGCGCACTTATTACCGACCCTCCGGGTCAGTGGTGCGGCCTTTCAGGCAAAAACAAAGGAGGAATCATAATGGCAATATACCATTTTTCAGTAAAAATCATAAAACGAAGCGAAGGGCGTTCCGCGGTTGCCGCAGCTGCGTATCGTAGTGGAACAAAATTAACAAATGAGTATGATGGAATCACTCATGACTATACAAAGAAAAACTGGATAGAGCATAGCGAAATCTTCTTACCAGTCCAGGCTCAAAAATGCTTTGGGGAACGCTCAACGCTCTGGAACAGTGTTGAATCAATCGAAAAATCTGGCAATGCTCAGCTTGCACGTGAGTTTGAAGTTGCCCTTCCGATTGAGCTTTCTCCGGAAGAACGCTATCATTTAGTGCAAGAGTTCATTCAAAAGAATCTTGTGGAACACGGAATGTGTGTAGACCTTGCTATCCATAATCCGCCCTTGACGAATGGTTTTCATGTACCAATAGATAAAGACGGCAATCCAACCACGGATAAGGAAGCAATGATTTTCCAGAATCCTCATGCTCACATCATGACAACGATGCGGCCGCTGGATGCGGATGGAAAATGGATGGATAAGTATGAGAAAAGCTATCTTTGCAGGAAGGATAATGAAGAACTGGCAATCCCTTCCTCAAAAATCCGCGAGGCTGAAGCGGAAGGCTGGCAGAAACAGTATCGTTATTTTATCGGGAAAAAGAAGGTTTGGATGACTGCATCAGAAGCAGAGAAGAAGAATCTGAAGCGTGTAGACAAGCAGCCTAAAACAATCAATGTTCCGAATCCAGTCATGGCGGAGTGGAACAGTAAAGAGACATTGCAGGAATGGCGGAAAAACTGGGCTGATATCTGCAATCAGTATTTAGAGAAGAATCACATTGATGCAAGGATAGACCACCGTTCTTATGAGGAACAGGGAATCAATCGTGTAGGGACAGTACACATGGGCGTTCAGGCGTGGCAGATGGAAAAACAGGGAATCGAAACCGAGTTGGGTAATCTGAACAGGGAGATTAAGCGGGACAATTTCTTCCTTGCTCAGCTTGCGAAGAAGATTGAGACCCTGGAACAGAAAGAGCAGGATTATCTTGAAAAAACGGCATCCCGTCTGGAAGGTCTGCGTTCCCGGTCGATTGCCTGCGCTTATCAGAGAATCTTATATGCTGCAAAACTTGCTGGGGAAGAAGAATCTAACCGGGCACAGGTGGAATCTGCAACGGCATTGATGGAGAGCATCAATCAGATGATGAAGTTTATTGAATCCCTGGACAAAACGATTGCTTTTCAGAAAGAAACGCTGGCCCGGACTTCTCCGCTTCAAATGAAAAAGCGGGAACTTTTGAAAACAGAGCTGTATGAAAATGAAAAGAGAATGGAAGAACTGAAACACCGTCTGAATGAATTGAAGGAAGAAAAGCAGAAAATGAAGATTCCGACAGAATCGGAACAATTGATAGTCCGTGAGAAAAATCGCAGGTTAGAAGAATTGAGAAAGATGGAATCCGGTCTCTACAAAGAGTTCTACGCTTTAGTGGAAGAAAATAAAGAACACATGAAAGTCCTTGGGGCAATGATGAGAGGAAGGAGAGAAGTCTATGAATCCCATGTGGAACAGCAGCTTCGGGAACATTTTCAAGAGCAGTTCCAGGCAGATGCACTTTCTCAGGCAAAGAATGAAGCTCCAGATATTCAAAGACAAGAAAAGGGAGAGAGAAAGGACAATCTTTCTTATCACAGAAAATAGTATCCGTATAAGTGACAAAAAGTTTGACGATTATGCTGAACTAAGGTACAATAATATCACTGGGGTAATCAATATGACAAAGGAGATTGGATATGAAAAGAATGAAGAAAGCAATAACGATTGTAATTGCAACTGCTACAATGGCATCACAAGCAATGACGGCGATGGCAGCAGAGTGGAAACAAAACGAGATTGGATATTGGTATCAGGAAGATAACGGTTCATACCCAACAAATTCCTGGAAATGGATTAATGGAAGATGTTATTACTTTGATAGTAATGGATATATGTTAGCAAATACAACTACTCCAGACGGATATACTGTCGATGCTACAGGTGCTTGGACAGTAAATGGCGTAGTACAGACTCAGAGTACAGAACAGACATCAGGAGCTGTTCATCATAATGAAAATTATGATCAAGCACATCCGTTAGCAAATATGATAGACAAATGGAATTTAAGACTTACTGCTGAAAGTAATGCTTTGAATACACTATATATAGCTGGACTTCCAAATGTTCATGCATTATTGACGAATCAGATGGAATATTATGTTGAACCTAGTGGTTACGGAGCAGATGAACAGAAAGAAACAGAACAGGCTCTTTATAATTGGTTCTGTAACTGGCTCAATGGTATGGATTTTGAGAATATGTCCGAAATGGATAGAGCGAAAGCAATTAGAGACGTTTTGGGAAGTGCTACTTATTCATTAGTTAGTGAAGATACATATATTGGTCAATATTGGCTTGAAAAAAGTGATCCTTATAGGGTGATTATTTTGAAAAAAGGAAGATGTGCTGAATTTGCAATGACAGCCAGATATTTAGCAAAATCTATGGGACTAAAGAGTGCTGTATATGGATCTGGAGAACATGCTGTTTACTATATTCAAGTAGATGGAACTACATATACTGGAAGTAATCAGGATTTGTATTTAGATTTTCCTCATTATAATCAAAATATTTATTATAACAATGATTAATAAAAATTGCGACAGCATTATTCAATAAGAAATACAGTATATGTTTGTATAATAAAAAAAGAAAGGGAAATCCTTTCTTTTTTTATTTCTTGTTTTAGAAATTTCAGTCATACTATAAATGTAATGATAAAATTAACAGGAGGTATTATTAATGCTTGTATTTTTTTTGAAATACTCTATTATTTTTTTATAAAGAAATTTTTCGAGAACTTGGTATTTCATTTACGTCAGGATTATTGACAGAGATAAAAGAAGAAACACTATAATTTAAGAAAGACGCTGCAGATGTGTGGCATTTTTTATTGCAGGCAGCTTGAAAAAATGCGTTGGGGTAAACAATTTCAGAACAGGATAGAAGGAGTTTCTTCTTAATTTATAAGGTAGTCTCGTCCAGAAGCAAAAAGGGAGCTAAGAACTCGCTTCGCTCCAAGAAGGCGAGCCTGTGAAACTTTTTCTGTAAAATAACCATCATAAGGTCCTTCTATGATA
>OGZV01003186.1_pt1 | contig 11419 bp, 8 predicted proteins | sample 1576861 | NCBI WGS metagenome assembly OGZV01 (sample SAMEA3541501, study PRJEB24748) | human gut metagenome | biome: human gut; feature: human-associated habitat; material: faeces | place: China | collected 2012
CATAACGGAAAAGTAAAACAGATCGTCGGCGGCAGCTTAAAAGATGAAGGCGATATGGCACAGACCAATTTTACTTCAGAACAGGATGCAGCCTGGTATGCAGAAAAATATAAACAGGATGGACTCAAAGGAGGGCATATCATTCTGCTCAATTCCAGAGATTCCGAATATTTTGAGGCAACGAAAGCGCAGGCGCTTCTGGCGCTTTGCCTGGGACTTGGCGTTCTGCTCACAGCGGTCTTTCTCGCCGGGAACCATTTCATCATCTCCATCATGCAGGTTCCGGCAGCGGCAGTCCTGCCGGCTCAGGATTATCTGCGCATTACCAGCCTGGGGATTCTTTTTATTGCCGGATACAATGGAATTTCTGCACTTCTCCGGGGCTTGGGAGATTCCAAACGCCCCATGTATTTTGTGGGCTGCTCCTGTATCCTCAATATTTTTGGCGATTTGCTGCTGGTTGGTGGATTTCGAATGGGCGCCGCCGGCGCCGCACTGGCAACCATGCTTTCACAAGCAGTTGCCTGTATTCTGGCGCTGCTGTTTCTCCTTCGCGGAACGTTGCCGTTCCCATTTTCCTGCAATCCTCGGAAGGCACAGCCTGCGATCATGGGGCAGGTGCTCCACCTTGGCATTCCCCTGGCTGCACAGGATGTGCTGGTGAATCTCTCCTTCGTCATGATTACGGCCATTGTCAACCACATGGGGCTGACCCAATCCGCCGCAGTGGGCGTGGTAGAGCGAATTATTGGCTTTGGTATGCTGATTCCCATTGCTTTTCTCTCGGCGCTGTCCGCATTTACGGCGCAAAATGTGGGCGCCGGCGAGCTGGAGCGAACGAAATCCGGCCTGAAGCTCTCGGTTTTGCTTTGCCTCATTGTGACTGGAATCTTTACCGGATTGATCGAATGCTTCCCCGGAGCTGTCTCCAGACTGTTTACCAGTGACCGCGACGTTATATCCAACTGCATTCTCTATCTGCGCACCTATTCGCTGGATATTCTAATGGTATCCTTCGTATTTTGCTTCAACGGATTTTTCTCCGGCTATGGAAAGACCACCTTTACCATGCTCAACTGTGTTCTTTCCACGTTTTTGGTTCGGGTGCCGCTGGTCTATCTGTTCAGCATTCTTCCGAATACCAGTTTGCTGCTCATTGGCATCGCCGCACCAACAGCCTCTCTGGTTCAAATCATTATGCAGCTAGTTTACTATCGTGCAGGCAACTGGAAACACATAAAATTGGCTCCATAAACGCAGTAATGCATATTTAATTACGATATGCCGCCTAATTGGATTAATTGCGTTCAAATGAGTGATATCTATTTTGTCCTGCATGCCCACCCCATGGAATTCTAGGATTCCATGGGGTCTATTTGTACGTATGAAATAATTTAAGGCAATACCGCATAATTCGGCGAGAGAGTCTGACGAGAGGATTTGCGTCAGAAAAAGGTGGAAAACCGCCGGAATACTTTGTGTATTTCAAGGTTTTCCTAACGCCTTTCTGGCGGAAAGAATCCGTCAGAATCCGAAGACGCAATTATGCGGTGTTGCCACAGATTTACCGGAGTCGTTCCTGCCAGTCAGGGCATCGCCGCCCCATAGCCCTCAATGGTAGTGCTGCGCGCCGCATAAAGCCGATCCACTACAAAAAAATCGCTGCCAATGTGCCAGTTTCCACCGTTCATTTTCACGCCAAATTTGTAGTACTTTCTTCCAATTTCAATAGTAGTAGCGTTATAGCTTCCCGTTGGATAAGACAGGGCATAGGGAACCCGCCCCGTGATCCGGGCAATGTCCAGCTGGGACTGCTTCAGCTCCTCCTCCTGCTCCTCCGCGCTCAGCTCTGCCAGCGCAGGGTGATTCACTGTATGGCTCTGGATGGAAACCAGTCCGGAATCGCTCATTTCCTTTGCCTCTTCTGCGGTAATATCATGCTCCGTCCCGATGGAGGCGGTAATCACAAATACCGTGGCCTTCATATCAAATTCCTTCAGCAGCGGGAACAGCTCGGTATAGGTTCCGAGATAGCCGTCGTCAAAGGTCAGAATCACCGGCTTGTCATAGTCACTAAGATGGGTCAGATCAGAGAAAAAAATGGTCTGGTAGCCGTGATCCTTGAGGTATTGCAGCTGCTCCCGCATATTGTCCGGGGACACAAACAGCGACTCAATGCCCCAGATATCATTGCCCACCTCATGGTACATCCACACCGGCACCGTTCTTCCCTGCGGGATCAGGCTGGTATCCGGCATCAGCGTCACATAGACCGCAGGAACCGTGCCGTCCCATAGGACATACAGTCCAGCCTGCTCTGCGCACTGCCGCAGGGGCAGCCAGTATTCCTCCGTCTGCCCCGTAAAATGAATGCAGGGTTTGTTTTCTTCGGCGGAGGCTTCCACTTCCTCCGGTGCTGCCACGGTCATGGAAATGGACGTTCCATCATATCCCGTCATCGCCGCTGATGTCACGTCGGTCTGGATATTCAGCCAGGAATAGACTGACTCCAAATCGTTCTTATTTACATAAGTTGTCCCATCCACCTGAACCGACGGCAGCTCCACCCCATCGGCAATCACCTTTGGCCCGGCAGGCAGCAGCTCAGTCAGAGATTGGGGCGGCTCCGGCGTTTCTGCCGCAGAAGGCTCCTCTATGGACACAGCGTGCTCCTCGCTGCTGTTTTCCCGGTCAGAGGTCTGCGGCGTCGTGGTCACGGACGGCGCAGACATAACGCCCCACGCACTCGGCGTGGGCGCAGCTTCCGCGCTCCCAGACGGTTCCACCGCAGACGGCGCAGCGCCGCAGCCCGCCAGAAGCACACAAATCATACATAATGCAGCCAGCTTTTTCATGGTTCTCCCTCCGTTTTTTCAGCTTTTACCTGTGCAGACGCATTTTCAGTTCTATAGGTTGCACATAATCCCGTGGATTTAAAAAATTCACCGCAGCACGCCGCACCACAGTGAATTCTTTGCAAATCAGTAAACCCCCAGCTTGCCGATATACCGGTCGATCATCTGGAGCTTTTCCGCATTGGCAGCTCCCACCCGGCGGCTCAGTCCCGCAGATAGAATTTCCATCACCAGCTGCACCCCCACATAGGAGTTGAAGAAGGTATTGGTATCCACATCCACCGTCAAAAGTATCGTGGCATACTGCGCCAGCGGTGCGCTGGGGCGATCCGTCACCACAATAATTGAGGCGCCAGCATCCTCCGCCTGCCGATCCATCTCCGAATACCGGGGGAAGCTGAACAGAATCACGCAGTCCTCTTTCCCAATGTCGCACATATGGTCGATGACATTGACAGAGCTTTCCCATGTGGGAATCACGTCCGACACCTGATGCCGCAGCAGCAGATTAAAATAGGACGCCACGCCAGTGTTGGCGCGGGATGCCACAATATATCTCCGTCGGGAATTCAGCAGCAGCTCAATGGCGGCGTCAAATGTCTCCTTGGGATTATTCCGCACCACCGACGTAATATTCGTCTCGGTATTCATCAGGAACTCCTGAATATAGTCCTCGTCATTGTGCGCCATACTGGCCTGCAGGCGCTCATAGGGTACGGCCACGGCAGAGGAGATTCGTCCCAGCCGCTCCGTATGGGATCTGCGCAGGCTTTTCTGAAAGTCCATATAGCCGGAATATCCCAGCGCCCGTGCAAACCGAATCACGCTGGCCTCGCTGACATCCAGCACTGCAGCCAGCTCTGTAGACGTCATAAAGCAGGCGTCCGTCTCATGATCCAGCACGTACTCTCCTATGAGTCGGCTGGTTTTCGTCAGCTTGGCATGCTTCATTGTCTCCCGCAGCTGCTCCATATCGCCATCCCCCTTTATCAAATTCCCTTCCATTAAATCATATTTTTTTGGAAATTGCAATGCTTCCGAACTGTTGGCGTGACGTTTCCCGTTTCAGCCCTGTGTCTTTTTGTGCAACGGTGTTATATTTTCCGAAATTAGATTGCACTTTCGGAGCTGTTGATGTATAATACCATATATTCCGAATGCGGAACATTTTTTTTAGGAAAGGATGGAACTATAAATGGGAACTGGTAAGTTTGTCACCGTCTATCCCGGCGTATGGACGGAACGGGAAAAACCCTATGCTGAGGAATATTTCTCCAAAATCAAGGAGCTGGAGGATCGCGGTCCCATCGACGTACAGGCGCTGATCTCCGGTAAGATTGAAAAAGGCACGCAGGGCTTCTCCAACGTGTTGGAAGTCAAGGAAGATATGATGCTCTACAACGCGAAGAAGTACGACCCTGACAATAAGCTTTACACCGATGATGCGTATGCCAAATCTCTGGGCTATGCCGGGAAGATTGCCATGCCAGCTTTTGCTGCCCATGATGATAGCTTTCTCACTGCCTTCAACGGCAAGGCACGTGATTTTCTCGCCGTTACCGGCCTGCACCATGAAATTGAACAGCTTGCCCCTGTCTATGCAGGTGATACGCTCTATCTGGTCAAGGACAAGCTGGAGCTCATCGACCTGACCCCCAAGGAGTACGAGCTGCTTATCTACTTCAAGAACAATCGTGCGATTGCACTGTCGCGTGAGAGTATCCTCAATGCAGTCTGGGGTTACGATTACTTCGGCGACCTGCGTACCGTGGATACGCACGTCAAAAAGCTGCGCGCCAAGCTCGGCGAGTGCGGCACCATGATCGAAACCGTGCGCGGCTACGGTTACCGCTTTGAGGTATGAAGCTGAAGCATCGGTCAATCCGGTTTACGTTTTTTGCTGCGATCAGCATTATCGCGCTGGTGTTTATCGGTATTCTTGTGCTGCTCAACGTGTTTTTCTATCAGGATTACTATATGATGACACGCCGGAGCGAGCTGCGTGATGCCTACGGCAGCATCTGTACCAGCTACGCGAGTGATTCCTCGGATGTTGCCGCGCTGCTGGACAGCTATGAGAGCCGCAGTGCCATTCGTCTGGCAGTGGTGACCGATAACGGCGATGTGATTACCTCGTCTGCCATGCAGGAGGGTGACGTAGGGTTTGATTTTGGGCACATGGAGCAGAAGTTCCGCAGCTTTGCGGTGCTGGCGTCCGTGGTTCAGAATCGTGACTGGGTAGATTTGGGTAAAAACGAATACCGCTTTATGACGATCAGTCTGCGCGATAATGACCAGTATTTGTGTCTGATCGGCGTGCTGAATGCGGAACACGGTGAATATCTGATCGCATATATGCCCTATGCGTATATCGAACAGAATTCTTCGCTGAATCTGGTGTTTCTGCTGATTGCCGGCGGCTGTGCGCTGCTGATTTGTCTGGGGTGCGGCTATGTTATCTCGCGTCAGTTTACGCGCCCGCTTATTCAAATGGCGGGACTGGCCGACCGGATGAGTGAGCTGGATTTCTCTATGCAGTACACCGGCAAGGAGGACGGCGATGAGATTGACCAGCTGGGACAGTCGCTCAACCGCCTGTCTGCGTATTTGGAGCAGGCAATCGGTGAGCTGAAGGAGTCCAACGATCAGCTGGCACAGGAGATCAAGGAGAAGGAGCGTATCGACAATATGCGGCAGGAGTTTATCGTCAACGTGTCGCATGAGCTGAAAACGCCGATCGCGCTCATTCAGGGCTATGCCGAGGGCCTGACGGCTGGCGTGGCCGATGACCCCGAGGACCGCAAGTTCTACTGCGACACCATTGCCGATGAGGCTGATCACATGAACAAGCTGGTCATGCAGCTGCTCAGTCTGTCGCGGCTGGAGCTGGGTGCAGAGCAGACGTTCGATGAGGATATTGATCTGCATGCACTTTGTGCGGAAGCGGTGCGAAAAACCGCTGTTTTGTGTGAAAACCGAGGTTTGACCGTGGAATATGAGAACGCGCATATTACGGTCCGCACGGACGGCGATCTGCTCGATCAGGTGCTGATGAATTACCTGTCCAACGCTATCCGCTACACGCCTGAGGGAAAGCATATTGAGATTTCGGCCGCAAAAACCGGCAACAGCGTGCGCCTGTCCGTGTTCAATGAAGGCGATGGTCTGCCGGAGGAGGAGCTGCCGAAGATCTGGGAGAAATTCTACCGCACCGACCGCGCCCGCACCCGAGAGGCCGGCGGCACCGGCATCGGTCTGTCGCTTGTCCGCGCCATCGCGGATACCCTGCACGGCGCCTGCGGCGCGGAGAACGTCGAAGGCGGTATCTGCTTCTGGTTTGAGCTGCCGGATCTGCTGCCCGCGGAGGACAGCAAGATAAAAGACTGAATTTGTCGAATAGAAAATTGAAAATTATGCTTGACAACTGTGCTATCCTATGGTATAGTATATAAGCACTCTGAAAGAGAGCTGCGATAAAATCTATATCGCGGGGTAGAGCAGTTGGTAGCTCGTCGGGCTCATAACCCGGAGGCCGCAGGTTCAAGTCCTGTCCCCGCAACCATGTTTAACCGCTGATTTCGTAAGAAATCAGCGGTTTTTTGTATTTTTTAGAGCACTTAGAAAACCTCCGGGCAGGCGACCCCAAAAGTAGAAAGCTATATGCGGAGAGGGAAACAAGTAAAAAGAGAGTACAACTGAACAGCACCCCATTTGCTAGACAGTATGATATACTATCTAACAAATGGGGTGCTGTTCAGACGGCTGTGCCTTTTCTTTACTCTAATTGAGTGTTACAGACAATGAAAAATGCAAAAAGAAACGTCATTCTTCATTTTCCATCCTCAATTCTCAATTCAGAATCTTTTCCATCTCAGAGATCATTTCATCAAACAGCTTTGTTGCGTCCTCGATCGGCTTCGGGCTTGCCATATCCACGCCTGCGCCGCGCAGCAGCGTGATCGGGTCAGCAGAGCAGCCGCCGGACAGGAAGCCGAGGTAATCCTTTACCGCCGGTTCACCCTCCCGCAGAATGCGGCGCGAGAGTGCAATGGCAGCGGCGTAGCCGGTCGCGTACTGGTAAACGTAGTAATCGTAGTAGAAGTGCGGGATGCGCGCCCATTCAAGCGAAATCTCCTCGTCTACGTTCATTTCCGGTCCGAAATACTGCTCGTTCAGCTTTTTGTACATCGCGCAGAGCGCTTCGGCGGTCGTGCCCTCGCCACGCTGGGTCATTTCGTTGGCGGCCAGCTCGAATTCAGCGAACATGGTCTGACGGTACAGCGTGCCGCGGAACTGCTCGAGGAAGTGGTTGATGAGGTACGCGCGCTCCTTTTTATCGGTCGTGACGGACAGCAGGTATTCCATCAGCAGGGCCTCGTTGCAGGTGGATGCAACCTCGGCAACAAAGATAACGTAATCCTGATATGCGGTCGGCTGGGTCTTGTTGGACAGGTACGAGTGGATGGAGTGACCCATCTCATGCACGAGCGTGAACACGTCGTCGAGCGTGCCCTTGAAGTTGAGCAGTACATATGGGTGCACGCGCGCGCCTGCCGAGTACGCGCCCGAGCGCTTGCCCTCGTTCTCGTACACGTCGATCCAACCGTTTGCAAAGCCTTCGCGGAGCAGATTCAGGTAGTCCTCACCAAGCGGCGCAAGCGCCTTCAGTGCGATCTCCTTGGCCTCCTCGAACGTGAATTTCATTTCCACGCCGTCCACGACCGGCACATACAGGTCGTACATGTGCAGCTCGTCCACGCCGAGCAGCTTCTTTCTCAGCGCAACATAGCGGTACATGGGCGCAAACGAGCGGTGTACTGCATCGATCAGATTGCGATAAATCTCGGTCGGCACCTCGTTGCCGTCGAGCGCGGCATCCAGTGTCGAGGGATATTTTCTTACGTTTGCGAAAAACAGCAGCTGCTTGAGCTGCGCGGACAGCGTTGCTGCCGAGGTGTTGCGGAACTGGCCGTACACCGAGTACAGCGAATCGAACGCGGACTTGCGGAGCACACGGTCGTAGGACTGCATCAGCGGGATGAACGTGCCGTGCGTGACCGGATGCGCGATGCCGTCCTTGTCCACTGCGTCCGGGAATTTGAGGTCAGCGTCGCTCAGCATGGAGTAAATGTCATCCGGGCTGGCGGCCATTTCGCCTGCAGCGGCCAGGATTGCCTCCTCCTTGTCGGACAGCACATGCTCTCGGCGGCGGCGAATGCGGTCGATATTCAGGCGGTACAGCTCCAGCTCGGGTGCTTCGGCGTACAGACGGTCCATGTCCTCGTCGCTGATGGCGAGCAGCTCAGGGGTCTCAAACGCGGCGGCAGACTGAATTTCGACCGCGAAGCGCGTCACCTGGCTGACCATCTCCTGATATGCGGCGACGCGGGTGTCCTCATCGCTGCGGCGCTGTGCGTAGTGTACGAGCGCGTCAAACGCAAGGCTGATTTCATCATCCAGACGGAAAAAAGACAGCAGAGCAGCGCCGCTTTCGGCCAGTCTGCCGCGGAATGCGGTGATACGCGGAATGAACTCCTTGGCCTTCGCTAACGCGGCACGCCAGTCATCGTCGGTCGCAAACAGATCCTGAATCGCCCATTTGTCCTTTTCGGGCACATCTGCGCGGGCGGGAATTTTATTGGTTTCCATGGAAATACTTCCTTTCCGGTAGAGTTTTCTTCTCTTATTATGATACTCCAACCGCGGGATTCATGCAAGACCCTGTCGCAAAACTACCGTTTTGCCGACAAGAGGAACGGACCGTGGGCCGTTCCAGAGTCGTCCGAAAGTTCCTGTGCAGAAACTTTCTCCCTCTATAAGTCAAAAAAGTCAGGTACACGCCCTGACTTTTTTGGAATTTGCACAGCAAATTCTATTTCATGCGCGCTATCGCGCGAAAAGATTCGCTTGAGGATAGAAACCCTTGAATAAAAAATTATTCTTCCTCCGGCAGCGAATTGCCGTAGGTTTCGAGTGCGCGCTTGATATCATTCCACGCAAAACCGCGCCGCTGGAGTGCCGCAACGGCTTTTTCGACCTCTTTTCGGTCGGAAACATCACCGCGCAGGCGTTTTTCGAGCAGAGCCAGCATTTGCGCCTCATCCGGAGAGAAGGTCTGCATAGCCGCTTCTGCGGTGTCGCGGTCTATGCCGCGGCGGGTCAGCTCCTGCCGGATGCGTGCCGCGCCGTAGCCCTTGCGCGTGTAGCTGCGTACAACGCTTTCCGCGAAAAGCTCGTCATTGAGCATGCTGCGTTCGGTCAGCCACGCAAGCGCGTAATCGGTGGCTTCCTCATCATGACCCTTGGCAAGCAGCTTGTCGCGCAGCATTTTCGCACTCAGCGCCCGGTAAGACAGCTGTTTTGCCGCCATATCGAGGGCTGCGCGGTATTTATCCTCGCTCATTATTCTTCGTCGAGGTCGTCAAAATCGTCCGCGTCGATGGAGACTGCCTTGGAGGACGACGGACGCGGTGCCTTATCCGCGGGCTTTTCGGCCTTCTCGGTCGGCACAGCGGCGGAAGGACGTGCCGCATGGCTCTGCGCCAGCTTGCTGCGCTCCTCGGCAACCTTTTCCATGATCTGCTTCTGTACGTCATCCGCGATGTCCGGATGATCCTTGAAATACTGCTTGGCAGCATCACGGCCCTGACCCAGACGGGTATCGCCCATGGAGAACCACGCGCCGGACTTGCTGAGGATGCCGAATTCCACGCCGAGATCGACCAGCTCGCTCGTGCGGGAAATGCCTTCGCCGTACATAATGTCGAACTCAGCCTGCTTGAACGGGGGAGCGACCTTGTTTTTTACAACCTTTACGCGGGTGTGGCTGCCGATCAGTTCGGTGCCGTTTTTCAGATGCTCTACGCGGCGGACCTCCATGCGGACAGACGCATAGAACTTGAGCGCACGGCCGCCGGTGGTGACCTCCGGATTGCCGTAAATGACGCCGACCTTCTCACGCAGCTGGTTGATAAAGATGGCTACGCACTGGCTCTTGGCGATCGAGCCGGCCAGCTTGCGCATCGCCTGACTCATCATGCGGGCATGCAGACCGACAAAGGAATCGCCCATTTCGCCTTCGATTTCGGCGCGCGGTGTCAGCGCGGCAACCGAGTCGATAACCACGATGTCGATCGCGCCCGAGCGCACGAGCGCCTCCGCAATGTCCAGACCCTGCTCACCGGTGTCCGGCTGGGAGACCAGCAGGCTGTCAATGTCAACGCCGAGTGCCTTGGCGTAAACCGGATCGAGCGCGTGCTCGGCATCGATAAACGCAGCCGTGCCGCCCAGCTTCTGTGCCTCTGCAACGCTGTGCAGCGCAACCGTGGTCTTACCGGAGGATTCCGGTCCGTAGATCTCAATGATTCGGCCGCGCGGCAGACCGCCGATGCCGAGCGCGAGATCCAGACCGATCGAGCCGGTCGGGATGTGTTCGATGTTCATGCCGGTGTTTTCGCCCAGACGCATAACCGAGCCTTTGCCGAACTGCTTTTCGATCTGACCGAGCGCAGCGGCAAGTGCTTTCTTCTTATCAGCCGCAGGAGCGACCGGTTCCAACTGCTTTTTGGTAGCCATGATAGCATTTCCTCCTGAAAAAGTTACAAATATGCAAGCCGCAGAGCGGCGGTGTATTCGGATTCGATACACCCATTATAACAGGGTGCCGATTTGAATGCAATGATTTTATCGAAAATTTGTTCGATAAAATTTGATATAAAAAATCCTGCCTTTTCAGGCAGGATTTTCAACGGGTCTTATTGACCCTGTGCGTCGATATACGCCTTCGCATGCTGTTTGAGCTTGTCGAAGGTTTCCTCGCTCAGCACATGCTCGATGCGGCACGCATCCTCAGCGGCGGTCTCAGCGTCCACGCCGAGAGCGGTGAGGAACGCGGTGAGCACGGTGTGGCGCTCGTAAATGCTGGTGGCGATCTGCATGCCGGATTCGGTCAGCCCTAGCAGACCGTTCTGGTCGATGGAGACATAACCATTATCGCGCAGCAGGCCGACTGCTCGGCTGATGCTGGGCTTGGAGAAGCCGGTATAATGCGCTACATCGATCGAGCGCACCTGACCGTTCTTCTGCATGAGAACAAGAATAGCTTCCAGATAGTTTTCCGCGCTTTCCTGGATCTTCAAAGTGCACGGCCCCCTTTGTTGTAGATTTCCCGCCGTGTGTGCGGCGGTTCACATTCATATTTTTAAACAGTATAACATGAAAACGATTTTTTTGCAACACAGCCGGAGCAGAACGCTCGGAATCGAAATTGGCGGCTGTTCCGGACGGTCTTGCGGAGGAAGGAGCAGTATGATAAGATAAAGACAGAACGCAGGGAAGGGGAGAGAAGCATGGCATCGAGCAGGGAATATCTGGAGTTCATTCTGGGACAGCTTTCCGGCCTCGAGGAGATCACGCACCGCGCGATGATGGGCGAATACATCCTTTACTATCGCGGAAGGGTCATCGGCGGCATTTACGACGACCGGCTGCTCGTCAAACCGGTCCCGGCGGCAGTCAGCCGCATGCCGGAGGCTCCGCGTGAGCTGCCGTATGAGGGCGCAAGA
>OGZV01003192.1_pt1 | contig 11403 bp, 10 predicted proteins | sample 1576861 | NCBI WGS metagenome assembly OGZV01 (sample SAMEA3541501, study PRJEB24748) | human gut metagenome | biome: human gut; feature: human-associated habitat; material: faeces | place: China | collected 2012
TATCGTATTCCTCCATATCATGCGGCCCGCGCGGAGCGGCTCGCGGGCTTCGAAAGCCCTGCGAGCGTTGCGACAGACCGCAGCTTGTCGTTGTCTGATATGGTCAACCGACCTGGAACCCATTCTATTCCCAAAACTTGAGTGCATATGACTCAAGTTTTGGATTTTGGTGGGGAGGGTGACTAGTAGCCCCCTCTGATGAGGAAGCTTGGGCAGCCGCTACTTCAGTGCGCCGACGGCGGATTCGGCGGCGGCGAGGACTTCGCCGGAGAGAATCGCCTCGGCCACGCCCTCAATCTGCGGGGTGGTCCAGGTATCGCGTACGTCGGGGCCGATTTCGTTGGCGTACTGGCGCACCACGCGGTATACGGCGGCGCCCGCCGCACCCGGACGGTACGGCTTGCGGAAGTCGAAGGAGCGGCAGGAGCACAGCAGTTCCACGGCCAGCACGCGCGCAAAGGCCGGAATCGACCGGCGCAGCTTGCGGGCGGCGGCCCAACCCATCGACACGTGATCTTCCTGCATGGCGGAGCTTGGAATCGAATCGACCGAGGCAGGCACGGCGTTACGCTTCATTTCGGAGACGATGCCGGCAGCGGTGTATTGGGCGATCATGAAACCGGAGTCCACGCCCGGGTCACCAGCCAGGAACGCCGGCAGGCCGCGGTTGCGCGCCACGTCAAGGAAGCGGTCGGTACGACGCTCGGAGATAGAGGCTACGTCGGCGGTCGGAATCGCTAGGAAATCGAGCACATAGGCCAGCGGCGCGCCATGGAAGTTGCCGTTGGACTCCACACGGCCGTCCAGCGTGACGCACGGGTTATCGATGGCGGAGGCGAGTTCCACGCCCGCCACGGAGGCCGCGTATTCCACGGTGTCGCGGGCGGCGCCGTGCACCTGCGGGGTGCAGCGCAGCGAGTAGGCGTCCTGCACACGCACGGTGGAGCCCGGGCGGCCGGCCTCAATCAGACCAGAGTCCTTGAGCATGCGGGCGATGTTCGCAGCGGAATCGCCTTGGCCGCGATGCGGGCGCAGCGCCTGCAAGTCGGCGGCGAATACGCGGTCGTTGCCGAGCATGCCTTCCACGCTCATCGCGGCGGCGACATCCGCGGTCTTGAGCAGCAGGCGCAGATCGGTGATGGCCATACACAACATGCCGAGCATGCCGTCGGTGCCGTTGACCAGCGCCAGTCCTTCCTTCTCTTTCAAATCGACGGGCGTGATGCCGGCCGCACGCAGCGCTTCGCCGCCGCCGATCTTGAGGCCGTCAGCGTTGCGGGCCTCGCCTTCACCCATCGCCACCAAAGCACAGGCTGCGAGCGGCGCCAAATCACCGGAGCATCCGAGTGAACCGTATTCGTAGACCACCGGGGTGATGCCGGCGTTCAGCATATCGGCGTAGACCTGCGCGGTTTCCGGGCGCACACCGGTGCGTCCGGTGCACAGGGTGCTCAGGCGCAGCACCAGCAGGCCGCGCACCACCTCACGCTCCACTTCCGGTCCGGCACCGGCGGCATGCGAGCGAATCAGACTTTTCTGCAGCTGCGCACGCTGTTCCTTGGGGATGGAGGTGGAGGCGAGCGCGCCGAATCCGGTGGAGATACCGTAATGCGGCACGGTGTCGTCGGCCAAATGATCGATAACCGCGCGACTCAGCGCCATCTCATGCTTCGATTCGTCCGAAATCGCCACTTTGGCACCGCCGCGCGCTACGGCGATAACGTCCTCGATGCTCAGCGCTCCAACACCTACGGTGACCGTCTGCTCTGCCATGCTCATACCTTTCTATATATGTGCCGCATTCCGCATATACGACATATGCGGCACATGCTTCGCCGGGGATCCGCGACTGCCCGCATTCGCTCACCGCACCTGCCCATCAACAGCAGGCGACGCAAACGCGACCAATCGCTCCCCGAGTAATCAAACCTTGGCCATTTCACCTCAGTCGGATGCCCGCCATAAGCCACTTCGTCCATCTTGTGTCTGAAATCTCAGACATGTAAGGTGATGGAAATATGAGCCATGCCTCGCAGCAATACGCCTTCACCGAGCCACGTACCGTCAAGCGGGCGCAGGTGAAGCCATCAGAACGGGAACATCAGACATCATCATCCGCGCCACGTGTCTCGCTGGCTCCGGCGGCCGACCGTACGCTCGACATCCTCGAGTTCATCGCGAGCAATGGTCAGACGCAAGCCGCCACGCTCGCTCGCGAACTCGGCATTCCGCGCTCCACGGTGTACCAATTGTTGGAGATTTTGGAGCGTCACGGACTGGTCACCCGCCTTGCCGAGCAGCGCGCGTACGGCATCGGACTCAAGACTTTCGAGCTGGGATCGGCCTATTCTCGCCAACATCGTGTATCGCAGGTCGCGCATCCGGTGTTGGCGCGTCTTGTTGACGAGACCGGCGAAAACGGACATCTGGCCGTGCTGCACGGCAACGAAATCATTTATGTGATTGAGGAGCGCGCCGCGCATCGCCCGCCGCTAGTGTCAGGCGTGGGCGTGCGCCTACCCAGTCACCTGACCGCCACCGGGCGGGCCATTCTGTCCGCACTCCCCCGCAATCAGGTCCGCGCGCTATATCCCAATCGTCAGGCGTTCACCGACCGCACCGGCATCGGCCCCAAATCGCCCAAGGAGCTGGAGGCAACGCTCGCCGAAACCCAACGCACCGGTTTTGCCGAGGAACACGGAGACGTGACGCCCGGCTTTGATTCATACGCCGTCGCTGTGCGCGACTACAACGACTTTCCCATCGCCGGGCTGGCTCTCACTTTCGTGAGCGGATCGCTGCGCCCCGAACAGGAGCGGTCGCTTAAGACCAAGCTGCGGCTTGCCGGCACGGAACTGTCCCGGCGTCTCGGCGCGGTCGGCAGTTTGACATGAGGATTCGCGAGATCATCGTGCTGGGCTCCTTCGCCCCGATCACGATTTTCTCAACTAAGTTCACCGATTCGCTGACCGGCAACGCCAAACTCGCCGGCTTCTCGCTGACAGTGACGGCCATCATCAGCCTGGTGGTGATGACCGCCCTGCACGCACTTCTGCCGGGAGCGTAAGGCGCGTTCTTGGTTCCCTCAGTCAGCTTCTCCGCCTGGACGGTTCCCCTCAGAGAGGGGAGCCAGAACGAGTCACGCCCGAACGATTACGTTGCGCAGATCACCGATGCCTTCGACGTGCACGATGGTCTCGTCGCCTGGGTCGAGGTGGCCGGAGGCGTTCGGGGTGCCGGTCATGATGACGTCGCCAGGCAGCAGCGTGGAGAACGACGAAATGGCGGCAATCTGCTCGGGGATGCCGTGAATCAGGTTCGCGGTGGTGCCAGACGCCATCGGCACATCCTCGCCGTTCAGCGTGAAGGAAATCTTGGCGTCCTTCCAGTCGAGGTCGTCACGCATCACGATCCACGGGCCAAGCGGACAGGAGGTATCGAAGCCCTTGGCGCGCGTCCACGTGGGGTCGATGCCCTGCAGATCGCGCAACGTCACATCATTGACGCAGGTGAAGCCGAGCACGTAATCCATCGCGTTCTCGACGGTCACGTTCTTGGCGATACGGCCCATCACCACGGCCACTTCCGGCTCGAAGTTCATGTCCTTGGAGCAGGCCGGGTACACAATCGGGTCGTCGGGGCCGATTACCGAGGTGGACGGCTTGGTGAAGATCACCATGTCTTCCGGCGCGTGGGCGATTTCGGAGTGGCCGGCCTCGTGCATGAACTGGGCGTGGGCCTCATAGTTCTTGGCCAGACCGTAAACCTTGGAGGGGATGACCGGGGAGAGCAGACGGATGCCATCGCCGTCGACCGGGTAACGAGTGCCGGTGGGCTTGACCTGGTCGCCGGCCAGCGGATGGCCGTCCAGTTCGATGAGGTAGTCCTTGCCGTCCGTTTCGTCCTTCTGCACGAAGGCGTAGCGCGGCGAATCATTCAAAGAAAAACGTGCGAGTCTCATGCCTGTAAGCCTACTCCTTGGCGGTTCCTTCCGCAGAAGCATCCGTCCAAGGAGCAAGCAGACCGGCCTTCAATCGACCAAAACGCACGTTCGCTGGGATTGCTACTTTTCGGTCCAGGTTTTGTCATACAGCGACTGGCCGCTTTGCGTGTGCATGATGACGCGCAATGATGCCTTGCCGCTGGAGGTCTTGCACATCGAGCCCAGCAGATTCGCGGTGGATTGATAGGTGCTGTCCATAGCATCCAGTGAGGAAGCGGCGGTATCGCCTAGCGAGGCATAGCTGTCGTCGAGCACGTACTCGTACACCAAGGTGTCACCGTCGACACGGTAGTTGAAGGTGATGCCGGTGTCTGCAAACGTATCCGCTTCGGATTCAATGGAGTCCTTGAATTCCAAAGAGTCGACGAAATCCTGAATCGAATCGTACAGCCCATAATCGCCGTCGGTTAGATCGTCATGGGTTTCGCCCAACGTGTCGTCCAGCGCATCGTCAAGATTATCTTGAGCTTTGCTCTTATCGCTGCTATCACCGTTGCCCGAAGAGGACTGACTATAGAAGGAATCGGTTTTCGCCTCATCTATAGCCTTGCTGGTGTACGAGACACCGCCGACGATCAGCGCGATGACCAGTATTACCTGTATCACCATGCCCGCCGCACTGATGATGATGCCGGCGATGGCCAAGCCCTTGCCCTTGCCGCCCTGTTTCTTAATCTGGTTGAGGCCCACGATGCTCAGGATCAGACCGAGGAGTGAGACAAGGAACGAGCAGATAAAACCGGCAACAGCCAGACCGTTGTACTTCTGGTTCGCTTCAGGCGGCACACTGCCGTAAGAACCAGACCATCCCGGCTGGCCGTTCGGTTGGCCGCCTTGCATATACGGGTTATAGGGCGTTTGCGGAGGCACGGCCCCGCCGCCCGGATATACCGGAGCACTGACGCTGCCGTAGACCGGAGGAACCGATCCGCCTGCCGGAGCCGCCCCCGGATAGGGCGAATTGGGTGCTGCCGGTGCGGGCGCGGGCGCAGCGGCAGGAGTCACTGGTGGCAAAGCCTGCGTAGGCGGTACCGGCTGATTGACCGGCGCAAAAGGCTGGGTGGGCTGCTCGGCAGGTGTAAACGCCTGCGTAGGCTGTTCAACAGGAGTGAACGCCTGAGTGGGCTGTTCGCCCGCTGCGAGTGCTTGGGTTGGAGCATTGTTGGCGGCGGTTCCTGCTTCCCCCGTCATCGCATTTAACGGCTCAGTCGGATTGGCGTCAGCTTGCTGCCACGGCACCTGGCCGTTCGGATTGACATTCGGATCAGTCATGACATGCACTCCTTCAACTGCATCGCACCCCACTTGCGAGATGCGCCCCTCGTCTTACGCGCCACATTGTGCGTTACAGACAACTGTACTCCTCGTGGCGAGCCTTAAGCACCCCAGGAAATTTGGCTTCCAAAAAACACAAAAGCCTGAAACCGGCTATTGCCTCAGCAATATTCAGTCGGTTTCAGGCTCAATCGTTAATCCTCTGGCGAAACGACGGTCTACTTCTTCAGCAGCGGTGCGACTTGCTCCTCGTAAGCGGTCAGGGCGGTGTCGATCACGTTGTGCATGTCGTAGTACTTGTACGTGCCCAGGCGACCGCCGAACACGGTGTTCGGCTCGGCCTTGGCCTTGGCCTCGTACTGGGCGTACAGTGCCTTGTCCGCATCCGTGTTGACCGGGTAGTACGGCTCGTCGCCACGCTCGGCGAAACGGCTGTATTCCTCCCACACCACGGTCTTGTTCGGGTTCTGGGCATCGTGGCGCTCCGGGTTGAAGTTCTTGAATTCGATGGCGCGGGTGTAGGGTACGTCCGCGTCGGAGAAGTTCATCACCGGGCAGCCGAAGTGGTCGCCTTCGTCGTAGCGGACCTCCTTGAAGTCGACCGTGCGCCACTTGAGGTCGCCGAGCTCATAGTCGAAGTAACGGTCCACCGGGCCCGTGTACACCACCGGCACGCCCGCGGCCTTGAGCGCGGTCTTGTTGTACGGCTGGGATTCGTCGAAGAAGTCGACGCCGAGCTCCACGGTGATGCGCGGGTCGTCGATCATCTTCTCCATCCACGCGGTGTAGCCGTCGGCGGGCAGGCCCTCCCACGTGTCCTTGAAGTAGCGGTTGTCGTAGTTGAAGCGCACGGGCAGGCGCTTGATGATGGCGGCCGGCAGCTCGGACGGGTCGGTCTGCCACTGCTTGCCGGTGTAGTTCTTGATGAACGCCTCGTACAGCGGGCGGCCGATGAGCTGGATGCCTTTGTCGTTCAGGTTGGCCGGATCGGTGCCGGCCAGCTCGCCCGCCTGCTGTTCAATCAGGGCCTTGGCTTCGGCCGGCGTGTAATGCGCATGGAAGAACTGGTTAATGGTGCCCAGGTTGATGGGCAGCGGGTAGACCTCGCCGTCATGCGTGGCATACACGCGGTGCACATAGTTCGTGAAGCTCGTGAAACGATTGACGTAGTCCCACACACGCTTATTGGACGTGTGGAACAGGTGCGCGCCATACTTGTGGATCTCCGCGCCGGTCTCCTCATCAAAGTACGAGTACGCGTTGCCGCCGATGTGGTCACGGATATCGATGATGCGCACGCGCGCGCCGGTGTGCTCCACCGCCTGCTGCGCCACCGTCAGGCCAAACAGGCCCGCGCCGACAATGACTAGGTCTGGGTATTGAGTAGTTTCCGGCATGCGCGCATTCCCTTTCATAAAGTCAATATATCAATTATTATGTTCGATTTCCGAGAAAATATCTTACTCACCCAATTGCAAATCGGCAATCTTCCTAGACTGACCAGAAAACTGGACACAATCCAAGACCAGACGACAGACTCAAGGCAATGAATGGCATGTTCTTACATTTCTGCGTCTTTGCCCGGACCCGTTCGCCGCCACAAAGACAGAGCGCAGAACAACGCAACCACCAATATAAGCCCCCGCACTCAGGCAAACCTCAGGTTACGATTGGTAGATATGAGCAATTCCGAACAGGCCCTCGACTCAACCAACGAAGCAGTCAACAAAGCATCCAACGAAGCAACCAACCCATCATTCGCGCCGCAACACATTCTGGTCACCGGTGGCGCAGGGTTCATCGGCGCAAACTTCGTGCACTGGGTGGCGCGCAACCATCCGCAGGCCCACATGACTGTTCTGGATGCGCTCACGTATGCCGGCAAACGCGAGAATCTCGATGGCGTGCCGGCCGCGAACCTGACCTTTGTGCATGGCAATATTTGCGATGCCGAGCTTGTGGAATCCCTGTTTTCTGGGCTGAACCAACGCTCTGCAGCCGCAGTACCCCCGATTGACGCCATTGTGCACTTCGCCGCCGAATCGCATAACGATAATTCGATTCTCGACGCCTCCCCATTCCTCAATACGAACGTGACCGGCACGTACGTGTTGCTCGAGGCCGCCCGCCGCCACGATATTCGATTCCACCACATCAGCACCGACGAAGTGTATGGCGATCTGGCTCTGGACGAACAGCGCAAATTCACCGAGCTCAGCCCTTACAAACCGTCCAGCCCATATTCGGCGTCCAAAGCCGCCAGCGACCACTTGGTGCGCGCCTGGCACCGCACGCACGGACTCAAAACCACCATCAGCAATTGCAGCAATAACTACGGCCCCTATCAGCACGTGGAGAAGTTCATTCCCCGCCAGATCACGAACATTCTTGCCGGCATTCGCCCGAAACTCTACGGGCAAGGTCTGGCTGTGCGCGACTGGATCAGCGTGGAAGATCACTGCAGTGCCATCTGGACTATTCTCACCCGAGGCCGCATCGGGGAAACCTACCTCGTGGGAGCCAATGGCGAATACAACAACATTGATGTGCTGCACATGATTCTGAAGCTCATGGGTCGTGACGCCAATGACTTCGACCATGTGAACGACCGCCCCGGTGGCGATAAGCGCTATGCCATCGACGCCACCAAACTTCAGACCGAGCTCGGCTGGGTGCCAAAGTACACCGATTTCAAGGAAGGTCTGGCCGCGACCATCGACTGGTACCGTGCGCACGAAAGCTGGTGGATGCCGGATAAGGCCGGGACTGAGGAAAAGTACCGGAAGCAGGGTCATTGATAGGCCGTTGACAGGCCGCCGATAGGTCACTGACAGCGCAATCAATGAATACCGATTGCGAGATTTGGTGGCGAAAATATATCTTATGTTGTACAATAATCATATATTTCAATTATAAATTGATTATTATGACTTTTAAAGAACGGTAATGCGATGATTCGTTTACAAAGACTTGTTCTAGACAACATGAGGAACATATCGCACGGCGTCTTGGATTTTGACGATCTGCCCGCTGGCGGCAGCGTAACGGGTATCTATGGACAGAATGGATCAGGCAAGACCACCGTTATCGATGCCATCGGGATACTGCGCGCGCTGCTATCCGGGAATATGCTGCCGGACACCGCCGGCGATGCCATTAGCGTCAGCACCGGTCTTGCAACCTTGACGGCGACGCTCCTCATCGGAGGAAAACAGAAGCCCAGCTACCTTGAATACAAGGTGTCCCTGCGTAGAGCGAACCCGGATTCGACGCGAGCGCGCGTCGTTTCCGAGTCGGTTCGCATCGGCGACGATCTCTCACGCCTAGGCAGGGAGGCGTTGGGGCATCGGATGGAGGATTCTGAGACCGATGGTTTCGTGTCAACTCCGGTATATGTGTGGCGCTCCATCGAGGCGGTCACCTCGGTGAAAACCGTGGTCTCACGCACCGCTGATCGTGCGTACATGGAGGGGCGCTCATTCCTGTTCTCGCGGTGTGCCGCGCTTGAAGACCGACCCGATGCCGAGTTCCTCATCGACTGGGTGGTCTCCCGCGTGCGGGAAGCGAATGGTGTGTCCGCCAGATCACTGACATACATCAACGAACGTTTCGATGAGTTCGTACGCCTACGCAAGACCTTATGCGATTACGCGACCAATGATGTCTTCGTATCCACTACCCGTCGTGGCTCCTATGCCGCATATGCGTTCATCCCCATCATGGAGGAGGATTCCGCAGGTCGCAACACAGAGTTTCTGTTCGACCTGTTGCAACCGAACCCGCTGACCCCGGGCCAGGCGAAACGACTTGGACAGACCGTGGAGTCCTTCGACCGCATCCTGCCCACCCTCGTGCCTGGTCTGCATGTCCTGCTGAAGATCGGAACCGCGCCTTCCGGCAAAGATGGCGAGGACCGGGTCACCGCGGAGCTGTTCTCGCGTCGTGGCGATATCACGGTCCCATTCCGCTGTGAGAGCGAAGGCATCATACGCATCACCGCGCTGCTTGGCTATCTCAAGCACGCGTATAACGACGAGAACGCGCTGGTTGCCGTGGATGAGTTCGACTCCGGCGTGTTCGAGTTGCTGCTCGGTGACATGCTGTACCAGTTGGCGGACGGGTGCGCAGGGCAGCTGGTGTTCACCGCCCATAACCTGCGTGCGTTGGAAGTGCTGCCGAACGGCTGCATTCGCACTACAGTGACCGATCCCAATAACCGGTTCGCGATCATCCCCCGCAAGTCCTCCACGAACAACCAGCGCCGACGGTACCTGACGGCCAGCGAGCTCGGCTGGAGCGGCCCCGACATCTATGATTCGCCCATACCACGCATGTTCGGCAACAGTCTCTATGCCGCCGGCCATCCCGATGAGGACGATGACATCGACGACGATCTGGCAGCACTCAACACCTCCGGAACGAAGGTGAACCGTGGCTAAACGCAAGATCGTCCTGCTGGTCGTAGAAGGAGCAAGCGACGCCAGCCTGCTCGTGCCGGCATTCTCGTCGTTAATCGAGAACCGCCTATTCCAAGGGCAGGAATTCCACTGCGACGTGTTGACTGCGCCAAACCACCGTGAGGAGTTCCGGCGTCGTAACGGGTTCTATCCAGCGGACAATCCTGTCCAGACGGTGCGCGAACTCGTGGAGTACTACCTCAGAGACCACGACCGCACCTGGGGCCAGCTCGGCCATGTCATCCAGATCTGCGACCTAGACGGGGCGTTCACATCTGACGACCGAGTGCGGGAAGACCCATTGGTGGATGGAACGCAATATTCAACGACCGACATCATCACGCCAAACCGCACTATCCTGATTGCGGATCGCACGACCAAGCGAAACGGCGTGGATGCCTTGCTGAAACTCGATGGGTTCAGGAAGAAGAACGGCCGCGCCACGCTCATGGTCCCGTACCGCCTGTTCTACGTCAGCCGCAACCTCGAACACGCATTTCGCGGTAGGATTGACAATCTAGACGCACAGCACAAGCAGAGCAGCGCCATCAAACTAGCAGACCGCTTTACCCGCAACCCGAACCTGTTCTCTACAACCCTTCAATCTCTTCGGCGAATACACGGCAATCCGACAACGTGGGAGGAATCTTGGCAATATGCCATGCAAGACCTCCACTCACTCGAACGCGGTAGCAACCTCGCATTCGTGGAGCCATACTTGGCAGGCGAACTGCGGTAAATCCATCAGAATAGTTTCAGAACCATAGCTGGTCCGAGCCCAGCTAGACACCAAAGTTGGAAAACGTAGCCCAGTGCACCTTATTCTGGTTATAAAACGTAAGAACAGGGCTCAAATTTGGTTGGAAAACGTAAATTATGGCGCTATTGCTGTTTTCGTGGGTGGGGTTTCTCCGTTGAGTTGTTGAGGGAGTAAGAGAAGAGCGCTTTCCGGGTAGGATGTTTTCGACCAAGATAAACAAACAACCGCAAAGCGCCTGATGAACAGCATATTCAACCAACTTCTCAACGTCCCCGGGTTCTAGGTAAAAGTGCAACGCCTGTCTATGGTTGGAAGTGTTCAAGTCCACAACCGAAGAGAAAGCGTTGCACTCGATATGAAAGCCTATTCCCACCTGTCGGCACAGGAACGCATCCGGATCGACGAGCTGAGGAACCGCGAGGGGCTCGGCGTGTGCCAGATCGCGTTGAGGATCGGCCGCGACAAGTCCACCGTCAGCCGCGAGCCGGGACGCGGCCCGTGGTTCGCGTCCGACGAGAACGAGTCCTACCGGCCCTACAGGCCGAAACGGCTGAAGGCTGTATTTCGTCAAATTGAGGTGGACGTGTTCGGCACTTAATCCGAACACCGTCGGCGTTCAACTTGAACACCGACGGCGGTTGGTTCCTTGTTTTGTTGTTTGTCTGGTTTATTTCATGAGGGAGTGTCTGTTCCGGTAGGATTCGCCGTGGAAGCGGAGGATACTGCCGTGGTGGACGATGCGGTCGATGACCGCGGCGGCCATGTCCCCGTCGCCGAACACGTCGCCCCATCTGCCGGACTCGAGGTTCGAGGTGAAGATGACGCTGCGGGTCTCGTAGCTGTCCGCGATGACTGTGTTTTAGCAAGTTGGCGTCCGCTTTGTGAGCGGTGTTTTTCCGCAGTGTAGG
>OGZV01003202.1_pt1 | contig 11365 bp, 8 predicted proteins | sample 1576861 | NCBI WGS metagenome assembly OGZV01 (sample SAMEA3541501, study PRJEB24748) | human gut metagenome | biome: human gut; feature: human-associated habitat; material: faeces | place: China | collected 2012
GAAAGCAAAATCACATACTGCGAATCACTGAACTGTGCCACTGCATCCCCTGGACGGAGCGATTTTTTCAATGTCTCCGCCAGATGCGGCATCGCATTGCGGATGCGGAACAGATCTACATCACTGACTCTGCTTCCGGTATACTCCCCCGCCTTTAAGGTCAGAAGCAGAATATATTCATTTTCATCAAAACGCGCTGTCTTTCTCACCTGAAGCCTGCAAATTTCCCGAAAGACCGGATACCCGCACAAAAACGCTCCCGCTGGATTCTGTTCTGCAATATCCTGATGTACCTGTGCAATTCCCTGCACATTTCCGCTTTTATTCTGTCTCAGTAATTTGTCATAAACGCCCTTTAATTTTGACAGTCCACAAATTCCAAGCTGCTGCTGCAACGTCCGACAGGCATTCTCGTACACTTCCAGGGCAGAACCAATTTTATTTTTTCCTGCCAAAGCCTTGATCAGATAACAATATAACTCTTCATCGAGACTTTCCTGCTGAAGTGCCTGACTGCAAAGCTGCTCCAGATTCTCATATTTTTCCGCGCGGACATAACATTCGCACAGATACCGGACGCAGTTTAAATACAAAGAGTGATAATAAGTATTCAGCGTCATCACCCAGTGCATATCTGCAACTTTTGTCATGAAATCACCCTGATAGAGTGCAAGCGCCGCTTTTAATTTCCGGATTGCCTCCCCCTCTGAAATAGTTTTCTGCTTTGCAGATTCAAACATTTGTTCGAACTGTTCTGCATCCACCGCCACCTCCTGTCTGGGATTCCAGCGGTAGGAACCATGATCGGTCAGGATAAAATCCTCATCTCCAAAGTTTTTCTTCAGAAAGACTCTCAGACGATACATCAGATTTTTCAATGCACCTGCCGGATTTCCCGTTTCTTCCTCCTGCCACAGTGCATCTGCCATGTCATAAAAAGTCAGTGTCTGATTTCTGTGAATAATCAGATAAGCCAGCAGATTTATCATTTTGGGAGACCGTATCTCTTCCTCATTCACAATATGTTCTTCATCCCTGATCTGAAATTTTCCCAGAGTCCGAATCGTCAGCATGCAGTTCTCCTCCTCTTTTCCAGCTCTGACTGCCAGATTTTTCCTGTAAGTCTAACATGCATGCATTGCCATAAAAGTCGAATACCGTACCTAAAAATCCTGCTTACTTCGACCTTTTTCTATTTTTATATACAAGGAAAGCAATCAGTCCCGCAATAAAAACTGCTGCAATACCGCCGATCACCGGCACAGCCACCGGTACAGATGCTGCATCGATCTCCTGTGCTGCAAGGTCGGCATCTTTCCCGTCCACATCGCCGGAAACGGTGCTCTCATCCTCTGCTGTGTTTGCCAACGGTGTCTCGCTCTCTTCGATGTCGACAACTCCATCGACCAACGGAGTCTGCTCCTCCGGAATTTCAACATTGCCATTGTCTACGTTCTGGTCTGCGTTATTCGCACTATTATCTGCCACGTTATTTGCTGTATTGCCTACCGGCGCATTCACTGCATTTGACGCATTATTTACTACATTTGCAGTAACACCGGACGGCTGGGCAGCTCCGGGAACGATGACCGTCTCCTCGACCTCACTTACGACTGTCTCTGTCCGTGTTGTGCCCGGAACCACGTTTGTCACTGTGCTGGTAATTGTCTCCACAGCCCCGGTGTAGCGGTATTCAAACGTTGCCGTGTTCTCTTTCCCTTTTTCCAGTTTTATAATTTTACTGCTCTCTACCGGTGTATAATCCGGAACAGTCACCGGAATGACCGTGATTGTTTCCTCTGCATTTCCATAGGTGATCTGCGGAGCCGCAATCTGTTCCTTTGTCTGACTGTCTATGAAACTCACCGTATAGGAAACCGGATCGATCAAACGCTTATAATCCAAAACATACTCTGTATTCCGCTCCACCGCAGTTCCCACAACGCCGTTAAAATCTTTCAACCCATATGCTGCCTCTTTTTCATAGTGCAGGCAGTTAGAAAACCATGATGTCAGCCCTGCATCACTTTCCCAGCCAGGCACTGTGAAAGCAAGTGTATCTCCCTTTGCAACTTTTACCTTAATATAATTTTTTGTCACTTCCATCCCTTCGGAAACAGTGATCTTATCTATATCAAAACAAGCAATATTTCCTGCACGGAATGTCACTGTATACATTCTTTTTTCCACCGCTTCTTTCTCTTCCGAAGCTTTCACCGTTGTCATCGGAAGCACCAGCGCCATGAAGATAAAAACCGTAAGAAAGCCCGTAATTATTTTTTTTACTTTTTTCATGACTTGCGCTCCACCTTTCTTTTTTTCACTGCGATACTAACAATCACTATACCTGCCACCAGAACTCCTGCAGATACCGTCACTGTCAGAGGATCTCCTGTCCTGACACCATTTGCCAGTGGAACAAGCTGTTCTGTGACAGTCTTTGGAATCACTTTCTTTACAATCTTTGTCACCACATTGTCTTCTCCGTACTCCATCACATAATTTGTGATCACAACCGGCTTTCTGTCGTCTGCATAGTACGCCCGGAATTCAAATTCCATCGCACCTGCTGCACGCGAATAATCAATTCCATCTGCGCTGTCCATGCCCTCGCCGTCTAAAGTCAATGTCACATAGACATCCGCCGACTCCCCCGGATCCAGAGCTGTCATATAACGATACTCATTCAATTCTGTAATTTCTGCTAAACCTTCGGCACTTGCCACATTTTCCGCATATCCACCGGCATCTGCATCCAGCAAAGATATCCTTCCGGTATCATTGCCGATCTCCACCTGAAACTCATATGCTCCGCCAGACGCTTTTCCTGCTTCTTCCAAAGCATCCGTTGTCTTCTGCGAAATAAAAAAAGATGCCTTATGACTGTTTTGATTCTCGATTTTAATGACAACGGTCCTGCTGTCTCCGGGTGCCATGCCATCAAAAGCACCGGCAAGCTCTGCCTTATCTTTTGTATACACAAGCTGATTTTCCTCTGTCAGCTGCACAGTCTGAATTTCCGCCGCACTGACCACCGATGAAAATCCACAAGTCCAAATAAGCAACAGAACGGCTGCCATGTTTTTTATTTTCATATGATCCAATCTCCTTCAACCGTTATCTTGTTTCTGAAACAGACAAAATCGTTCCATTTTCATCAAACTCCGGGAACACGCCAAGCTCTGCTGCGATCGCATCTTTTGCGTTATTCGCCTGAACTGCCGTAACTTCGTATTCTAACGTATAGACTGCATCTGCAAATCCATTTCCCATAGATTCCTTAAAATGAATTCCGTCCATAAAGTTTGTTGTCGTCTGCTCTGGAGCCAGCGGCTTTGTGTAGTACATCACCGTCTGCTCATCATCCTCATACCCGATGATCCAGTCCTGATTATGTACATAGATATCATCCGCCTCCCCTGCACTCACAAGTCCGCCGCTTTTTGTATCCCATGCATGATAAATAACTACTTTTACATACACATCATAACCATCCGGGATATCGTTTTGTACTGCCTTCGGCATGACGATCGTTTCCCCCGGTACGATCGTAACCGGTTCTTTTTCCCCGCCGTCTGCCAGTGCCACAGGCTGATCCCCGATCACCGTGACTCCCACACTCTTAATGGAAATATTTGCCACTGCCTTTTCACTTTTTGTATTCAGAGCTGCAAGCGTTCCGCCAACCATCGTTGCCAGGATCAATACTGCAGCGATTCCCATAAGCATGTATTTTTTCTTCACTCTCCATCTCCTCCGCTCATCCATTGAATTTTTTATAAATCCTTGTGTTATTATAGGTATCCCCGGTCACACAATGGTCACACGAATATTTTATGCAGCAGACCGCACGAAAAATGCACTTTGTTTCTTCAAGTACGCAAAAATACCTCCCGGCAGGTTCGGGGTTGTTACCCGTATCTGCTCAGGAGGTATCCTGTCATTTCAAAAATATTGATTTTTCTTCACATTTTAAGCAATCATTTTATATCCACTATCTCACATAGATATTGGAAAGATTGTCTAAAATCTCTCCTGCAACATCCGGTTTATTCATCGTGTAAATATGCACATGATTGACACCGTTGGCGATCAGATCAATGATCTGCTCTGTTGCATATGCAATTCCCGCCTGACGCATTGCTGCCGGGTTGTCTCCAAACCTGTCTACGATCGCAAGAAATCTCGGTGGAACCATATTGCCGGACAAAGATGTGATGCGTTTGATCTGGCTTGCGTTGGTGACAGGCATAATACCTGCTACAATTGGAACATCTATTCCTTTTTTTAATGCCTTGTACATAAAATTGTATAAAATGTTATTGTCAAAAAACATCTGTGTGGTGAGGAACTCGCATCCTGCATCCACTTTCTCTTTCAAATGGTCGAGATCTTCAAAAATCGTTGCTGCTTCCGGGTGTCCTTCCGGGTAGCATGCACCACCGATACAGAAATCACCCTGTGCTTTGATATCTGCGATCAGTTCACTTGCGTGCTTGTACTGATCCGGCAGCGGAAAATCTGCATTTGCAGGAATATCGCCACGGAGTGCAAGGATATTCTCGATATTTGCTGCCTTTAACTCCTCAATGACAGATGCCACCTTTTCTCTGGTGGAAGAGGCACAGGTCAGATGTGCCAACGCCGGAATGTTATTGTTACGTACTTCCTCTGCAAGCTTTACCGTATAATCAGATGTTCCACCTGTTGCGCCGTAAGTGACACTCATATATGCCGGCTTTAATGCCGCCATATCTTTTACGATATTTTTATAATTTTCCAGCTGCGCACCCTGTTTTGGTGGAAAAAGCTCGCAGGAAATCGTCACTTCATCTTTGTTTAATAATTCTGTTAATCTCATCTTTTTGTTCCTCAATCTTCTTTCTTATATATTAAAAACTTCTCAGTTTATCCGTTCCATCATCCACCGTATTCTCGATTTTTCGTATCTCCACAAAATAGGAATAGTTATCGTTTACTTTTACTTCACAGCGGTCACCTATTTTGTGTCCCAACAATGCTTTTCCGAGCGGCGATTCGTTACTGATCAGATTTTTCAGGGAATTGCCGCGGATGGTTGTGACAATTTTATAGGTTTCTTCCTCGTCATCATCCTCAAAATAGACCGTAACGGTATTGTTCATTCCGACTTCATCATCCGCAGAATCCGTAGAAATAATCTTTGCTGTCCTGATCATTTTCTCCAGATAACGGATACGGCTCTCATTCTGATTTTTGTCTTTTTTTGCTGCATGGTATTCAAAATTTTCACTGAGGTCGCCATGTGCACGTGCCTCTTTGACTGCTTCCAGCGCATTTTTTCTCACAACCAGCTTCCGATACTCAATCTCTTCTTCCATTTTTTTTATGTCCTGTTCGGTCAACTCGTCATACATGAATCCCAACCTCCATTTTCCATCTCTATCGGTACTGATCCTGTACCATTCTCATTATGATCTGCAGATCTGTCTCTTATAAAAACACCTGTTCTAATGCGATTTTCTCCGGCAGACAGCGTTCGATCACACTCCCTTTCCGGCAGACAGACAGCCAGACATCCCGTTTGACATTCCATGTTTTCAGATAATATTCTCCCACCTGTTCTTCCATCGTGGAAAAAGAATCCAAAGACATTGCGATCCCTGTTCCAACCGCCTTGATATAGGCTTCCTTCCTCGTCCATATTCCGGTAAAAGCCTCATCTGTCCAACATTTTTCCAGATATTTCCTCTCATCTTCTGCAAAAAAACGCTGTGCGATCTTCTGTTTTCCGGTGCGCATCAGCTCCACATCCACACCTATATCCTCTGTGCCAAAAGCTGCTGCCACATACATGCCCGAATGGCTGAGGTTAAACATAAGCGGAAGCCGTTCTCCCTGTCCTGTCCCAAGATATGGCTTCCCATTTTCACCATAAACGAATCTTACCTGCTGCAAAGACCGTGTTTGTCCGGTCTGCTCCAACTCTGCTGCAGCAGACGATCCCACAGGTATTGTCTGCGTGTAACCATACTGCCGCAGACCGTATTCCAATAACAAACCTGCCCCAAAGGCACGAAGCCTGTCATCTTCATTTTTACATTGTTTTATTTTCTGTTGTCTGGCGCAGCACAAAAACTCCCACAACTGTGGTTGATCTGATCTGTCACGCAAGGCACTGATATCTGAATAAAACACACGCAGTTTTTTTTGCTTATCCACTACTTCTGATGCTCCTGCAGAACTTCTTTTTTTCGCCTTGTGGAATCCCAGACATTCTGCACACGTCTGGTCACGATCTCCGGAATAAACGGTTTTACAATGTAATCGCTTGCACCTAATTCCATCGTCAATACCTGTTGTTCTGTTGTATCATCCGCCGTGATGATCACCACCGGAATATTTAAGATCCTTGGATCATTCTTCCTTTCCTGCATAAAAGTCTGTCCATTCATGCCAGGCATCATCAGATCTAACAGGATCATATCCACTTTATAATTCTGTTCCTCTAAAATACGAAGTGCCTCTTCCCCATCTCCTGCCTGCAGGATACGGTAATCTGTTTCAAAAATACTCTCCAGCGATGCCCGGTTAATCTCCATATCATCCACGACAAGCATGGTTTTCTCGTTTACCTCTTCTTCCATCAGTGCAAGACGGTACTTTGCAAGTTCATTGTCCATCTCCCACTGGACCGTGATATCATCAATGCAGCCAAAAATAATATGGCGTTCCCCTACCCTGTTAATATACTTCAGGCGGAGCTTGATCCAGATTTCCCTGCCAGACTCGAGAAAACGTTTCACTTCACATTCCGCAGTGCTTTGATTCTCCACAACCTGTGCAAAAGTATCCATAAACCTTTCTCTGTCAACATGATCAATGGATCCCTCAATCTCTTTGTGCACACGGTCTGTGTCATGATAACCAAACATGTCAAAATAAGCGTCATTTACACGCACCACTTCAATATTTCCATCGCAGTACTCATAAATTGCGGCTGCCTGCATCATGTTGGAGAAAATCATTTCCATCTGCATATTCGCCGTCCAGATGGCATTCGTGTCGTTGGATGTTCTCCTTGTCTCATCATCTTCAAAGTATGGCTGTTCATACAACAGCTTTTCATATTCTTTTACCGGCATTGGTCTTGCAAAATAATATCCCTGCACATATTCGCATCCGATACTGTGCAGAAACGATACCTGCTCTTTGCGCTCCGCACCCTCAGCAACGACCGGCATATTCAGCCACTTCGCCATGCGGACTACCGATGCCAGAATGTTTTCACTCCTGCCATCATCTCCGGAACCATCCAGAAACTTCATATCAATTTTCAAGACGTCAACCGCAATATCTTTTAGTACATTCAGCGAGGAATAACCGCTTCCAAAATCGTCCATTAAAATAGAAAAACCTTTTTTCTGCAGCTGCTCCATCATCTCTTTGATTGCTTTTGGGTTTCCTGTATATGCACTCTCTGTCAGTTCTAACTGCAGCCATTCCGGTGGAATATTGTATTTTTCTGTCAGTCCACAGATCACATCCACAATTTTGGGATTATAAAGACTTACACGCGAAATATTGACGGAAACCGGAAATATTTTTCTTCCCTCATCTCTCCATCCCGCAAGCAACTGGCATGTCTTTTCCCAGACATACTGATCCAGCTTCAGGATAAAACCGTTCCTCTCAAATACCGGGATAAATTCTCCCGGCGATATCATCCTGCCATCTGCTGTGATCCATCGCACCAAAACTTCTGCTCCTGCAATGGAATTTCGCTGAAGTTCATATTTGGGCTGCAAATACAGCACAAACTCTTCGTTCTTCAGCGCATTCTTCATATTGTTGATGATGCGCTGCTCCTTGATGATCTCCTCACTCATCTTTTTTGTGTAAAAGAAATAGTTCTGGATATAATTTCCCTTACAGTTTTTGGATGCAAGATTTGCCTTGTCATACATCTCGTTGATGGAAAGATCACGGTTTTTCACAAGATATACCCCGAAGAAAGGTGTGATGTCAAAATCCAGAGGATATTTTTCCATCTGATTCGTGAATTTCTTCACAAAGTCTGTGATCTCTTTCTCATTTTTATAAGAAAAGCATACCGCAAAAATATCTGCCTCAATTCTTCCATAAGTAATATAACGATATTCTTTTTCCACATTCTGCAGATAATCTGCCATATACTTTAATAAATTATCACCCTCATCCATTCCAAAAAAGGAATTGATCAGCTGGAATTTTTCAATATCGATCCTGATGAATGCAAAATCTTCCGTACCGAAAATATTCAGCATATTTCTCGTATTATAAAAGAACTTTGATTTGTTCAAAATGCCGGTGAGCACATCATACTCCGCACGGTACTTTAATTCATCATCCACTCTCATCTGACTGCGCTCGATCACATTCTTTACACGAAAACGCACGATCATCGGATCATAAGGTTTCCGCATAAAATCCCATGCTCCGTATTCCAGACACTTGCACTCGATCTCATCATTGATGCCTCTCAACATCGCGATCACAGGTATATTCTGATATCTTACATCTTTGTGAAAAATTTCTAAGAGTTCCAGTCCGCTCATGTCCGGCATGATCAGGTCAAGAATGATCACAGTTACCGCCTGATACTTCTCCTCTAAAACTGCTAATGCATTCTGTCCATTTTCTGCTTCAAGCACGATATAATTGTCATTTAAAATTTCCCGCAATGCAGTCCTGTTATGTCTTGCATCGTCCACAATTAATATTGTATGTTTTCTTGTCATATGCCCTTGTGCCAGTCCTTCTCCATTTGTTAGTGGTTTCAGCCACCAGTCAAAATCTTTTTTCTTCCGTACAAACCATATACTTATATGATAACAGACTTATTTTTTCTTTTCAATACAAGAATTTTTATCTGCCGTTTACTTAAAAATCCATGTAAGAGAGATACAGCTCCTCAAAATCATTTTCTTCTGCCAGATTGATGACGTCTGCCATGGTCTGGATTTTTTCAAGTTCTTCTTTTGAAATTCTGCTAAGTAAAACCTCTTTTGTCCCTGCAAGAACTGTATTTCCGGCCGGAATCGTTTTCATCTCCAGTTCTTTCGGGATCAGGCCAATCCCTGCCGCCTTTTTGATATCTATCTTTGTTCCAAATCCACCTGCAAGATAACAGTTGTCCACTTCGTCAAACGCAATACCCGCCTTTTTTACTAAAATATCCACTCCTGCACGGATCGCCGCTTTTGCCATCTGAAGTTCCCGGATGTCATTCTGTGTGAATTTTACTTTTTCTGCCAGTTCATATCCGGTGTCAAAATAAAGATCCGAATATGTTCCATGTTCATCGATCATCTGATGCTCCCGGAGTTCATACACCAGATCGATCATACCTGTTCCGCAGATTCCGATCGCCTGCTGTTTCTTATTTTCTCCATCTGTTTCACCGATCACCTGAAATCCGGCTTTCCCTGTCTCTTCCATGAAAACATGTGAGATCACTCCCGGAATGCTCGCCATGCCACAGGAAATATTTCCACCTTCAAACGCCGGTCCCGCAGACGTGGACGTCACATACATATGACGGCAATTTCCAAGCACCATCTCCCCATTCGTTCCAATATCCAGCAGCAAATGATATCCTTCGGATCTGTGCATATTCATTTTTGTAATGCCAGCCATGATATCAGCCCCTACAAACGCTGAGATCCCAGGCAAAATCACAACTTTTGTATCCAATTCTTTCATTCCAAGAAAATCCGCAGCACTGCCTTCCATCCATGAAAGGTCAACTGGCAGAAAAGGCGCCACTCCCAGTGTCTCACATGAAAATCCGCGAAGCAGATGACACATCGTTGTGTTTCCTGCGATCACGATCCTTTGTATCTGCTGTTCCGTTATCTTTTCTTTTTGAAGAAGCTCCCGGATCAGTTTCTGAAGATCCTGCCGGATACACCGTTGTATCTCCCACTTTTTTCCACTATTCGATGCAGAAATTCTCGAAAGCACATCCGAGCCATAAGCTCTCTGGTGATTAACGGATACGGCAGTCTGGCAGTCTGCTTCTGTTTCCAGATTCACAAGCAGTGCCGCCAGAGTCGTTGTTCCGATGTCGATGCAGATTCCGTAGCTTGCATATTCTGGTTGTTCTGCCTTGTTTCCACCATGTGTTCTGTCCTCTGCTTTCCCGTGCTCTCCGAATAATCTCTTTTCTTCCTGCCACCCGGAAAGAACCTCAATTTCTTCCTCTTTCTGTGGAATCTCAATTTCATACACTCCGGTCGGATAAGACTGACATGCAAGACGGTACCCCTCTGTCAACTGTTTCTCCGAAAAAATCTCTCTGTCACGAACCGATGGTTCCGTTGCTCCGCTCTGAAAACGCACCACGCATTTTCCACAGGTTCCGTTTCCGTTGCATGGAGCACTGATATATTCATTTTTTTCCTGTAAAATTCTCAAAAGACTCTTCGGTTGGTTCTCTCGTAAAATCTTATCCATAGAAATTCCTCTGCCAAAATAGTTAAACTTACATCCGATATCGTAAATCTAATTTATACTTTCCATCTTTCACAGTAATATAATATGTTATTCCATTTCCGTTTCCATCTGAAATATACACATAATGTGTGCAATCACTATCAAACTGTGTATATTGTAACGACTTCAAATCTATTTTCTTTTCTTTAAAATAGTCAAAGTCTGCCTCTAAATTCTCTTTTACACTTTTTCCAGTTACTTCTTTTTCTAAGCCAAGATAAGCAACGGAAGCCAATGTATCATAATCCTGTTTTTGATATGATGCAAATATCTTCTCACAAAAATTATCTATATTTTCCTTACAGATATATTTATTTTCTACAAAGGGAAGTACATGACGCCGCAATGCTACAATTTTTACTTTTTCTGGGTCTGTTTTTTTATAATAGATATCTCCAATCAAATAATTTGCATCCATACCTGCATTTATCACTTTTGTTTTAAGTCGAACAGGGATATCCAAATCTGCATAATATTCCTTTCCACCAACTCGAAAAAACACTTCTGTTTTATAATTAATGGAATCTCCTGATGTTCCGTCATCTGTCTGCTGACTGGTTGTGTAACTTTTAACATACCCCACTTCATAATCTTCTGGCGTCAATCGCTTGTAAAATAAACAGGAAAAAAGTGCCTGTATTATGTATATTGTTATCCAGATGATCAACAATAAATTGATAATATATAAAATCCCACCATATTTAGAATGATTCAAAAACTTTCTATATTCATTTATCAAATTCATATATATCGCCTCCCCGATTATTGTACCATGAACTTGAGTCCGCAGTGCATGCCAGAAAAATCAGAGATTTTCCTGGCTGTCGGGCATTCGCCCTATCATAGACAG
>OGZV01003206.1_pt1 | contig 11351 bp, 8 predicted proteins | sample 1576861 | NCBI WGS metagenome assembly OGZV01 (sample SAMEA3541501, study PRJEB24748) | human gut metagenome | biome: human gut; feature: human-associated habitat; material: faeces | place: China | collected 2012
AAAAGGACAATACTGGGAGCGCCTGCTGATCGATGTCGAACCTGAGACCTACCAGAACGGTGCTTACTGGGCAACTGCCTCCGGCTGGATGATCTGGTGTCTTGCACAGCAAAATCCCGCTCTCGCCGTCCGCGCCTTAGAAGACGTGGTTTCCTGTTTCAAAACCGACGGCTCCTTCGAGTGCATAAACGAGGGCTATGAAAAGCTGCCTCTTTTCGTCGTCAGCGCAACCAACGTCTGCGGAGGCTTCGAACGCACGATTTCGGATTTCCCTGAATTTGGTGCCGGAAAGATTGACTAAGCCTGCAGCACCAGCCTTTCAAAAACCTGACCATCCTGCAAAACGTTTTTTTATCCTATAGAAGCCGGATTTTCTTTGCGATAAAAAAGCTGTCCTGTGATCCGCTTTTCATCACAGGACAGCTTTTCTTTTTTATTCATGACAATAGAATGCTCGCAGAGCGTGCATTCTATTGTTGTGCCTCACAAGATTGCCAGGGACAAACGCGGCGTTTCAAAAAATATTCGAAAACATAACAGCATGCCCCCAATGCATAGTCATCCTCTAAAAGCTGTGCCTCTCTCAGCTCCAGCTTCGTTTCCATCTCGTTGATGTGATATTTTTTTATGGTTTCTTCCATGATATTCCAATATGTTGTCCCCTTTAACGGCTCACAGCTTGCAATCAGCACCATTTTGGGTTCCAGTATCTTGATCAGGTTCGAAATCGTGATCCCGAGATAAAAAGCAGCATCCTTTAAAATTTTCTGGCTGACTGCATCCCCATTTCGGGACAGCTTCATAAAATCCCGCATTGTATAATACGACTCGTTTTCACTATTTGTCAGTTCCTGATACCTGCGATTCAATGCCAGTTCTCCTGCATAGGCATCCAGACACCCGCGATTGCCGCAGACACACATCGGACCTTCTGCATTCAATACAGTATGCCCGATATAACCGGCATTGCCCTGTACCCCATCCATCAGTTTATTCTGATACATGTATGCACTGCCTATGCCGGAACGGATTCCAATATAAACAAAATCCGAATTGTCCTCCCGCATATACTTCTTTTTTTCTACAAGCGCCAGTAAATGCACGTCATTATTTACATAAACCGGAAGATGAAATTTTTCCTGCAGAATCCGCTGCAATTCAACATGCTCCCAGCCCCGGATTCTCGTGATGTGCAGGGATCTGCCTTCTGTCTTTCGAATCGTTCCGCAAATCCCGACACCGATCCCGACGATCCTGGGCCGCACAGAGGAAAATTCTTCCAGCAGATGCTCAAGCTCCCTGAGCATCCGCGCCAAAACCTCTTCCGCCTGCGTATCTATCTGAAACAGGATTTTCCGTCTGCCCACAATTTCACGTTTGGCATTCGCAAGTGCGATCCGGATTGTCGGAAATTCAAAATCAATTCCAATCGCATACGCAGAATCTCCATTTATGCACAGCAACTGCGGAGGCCGTCCTCCTGTTGATTCCCGAAAACCGCCGTTTACTACAATTCCTTCTTCTTTAAAAGAATTGATGATCTCCAGGATCGTAGGACGGCTCAGCAGTGTCTTTTCCGCAATTTCTTCCAGCGTAACAGGTTCAAAGGCCTGTATGCACTGCATTACCAGATATTGGTTCGCTTCTTTGATCACTTTCGTTGTATTTTTTTTCATTCGCTGGTTGGTCCCCCCGTTTTTGTCACTCTTAAAACAGTATTATTGTAACATTATTTTTTCCGCACTTCCACAACTATATCAGCAAACCAAACGAAAAATATTCTAAATTCGTTCATATTTTCTGGACAATGCAGTGTCTGAAATTTTGGGGAACCACATGACATTTTATTTCTGTTTCAATATTCAGTGCTTTGCAGGATAGCGCATCGGCACGAGTCTGGCTTTCATCAGCGCAAATACGATACTCGGAACCAAAACAAGCTGAATCACCAGACCGGGCAGACAGGTTACAAAATATCCAGTTGCCCATGCTGCCAGAGAATAGCTTCCCGGCGAAAAGATCAGCGCTCTAAAGAGACCGGCGATCACACGACCGATCAACAGACCGCCAACAAGGCTGATGTACAGATCCGCATAAATTTTTCCGGTGCGCACAAATTTCATAAACAGACCGCAGAGCAGGCCATACGCGCCAAGCTCCACCATCATGCAGGGCAGATAACCCATCGCAGGCATACCGGTCAGCAGGCTGGATAACAGCGGACCTGCCAGGCCGCACAGCAGACCATAAGGCCAACCCACCAGCAGACCGCACAGCAGTACCGGAATATGCATCGGGCAAAAAATCGCCCCTGCATTCTGAATGGAATGGAACGCCATCGGCAGCACCACACACAGCGCAATACATACAGCAGTAATCATTGCACGTTTTACCTGAGACATTTGAGACATAACATTTCTCCTCCTTGAAAAAAATATCTATTACACGCTGCGCAGTCCCTCACTTTTTTTCAGACCGCGCTGCGGTAATTTTTCATTTCGATTTCATCCCTCTGATTTGCATTTCATCATGGGATTTTTCATGCATTATTTTCTATTTTTGCAAGAATGCCTGCATAATCAAAAAAATCGCACTCGCGGCAATCGCCACATTCCCGTTGCGGTTTGGCAGTGATTTTTTCTTCTTTGTTCGCCGCCCCGGCCCGCGATAACCTCTCGCCTCCATCGCGCACGCCAGTTCATCCGCCCGACGAAACGCCGCCAGAAACACCGGTATGACCAGCGGCAGAAAGCTCGCCGCACGCTCTGTCAGCTTTTTACTTTCAAACCGAGCCCCTCGTGCAGTCTGCGCCATCCGGATTGTCTCCGCTTCCTCTCCCAGCACCGGAATAAACTGCATCGCAACACCCAGAATCATCGCGATTTCTTCCGTCGGAACTCCGACCTTCGAAAGCGGCGAAAGCAGTTCCTCCAGCCCATGCGTGATTTCCATCGGCTCTGTCGTGACCGTCAGCACCATACAGAAAACTAAAATCAATACCAGGTGAACGACCACCATCGCCCCCTGCCGGATTCCCTCCCGGCTCAGCCGGAAAATCCACCAGCTCCAGATGCAATGCTCCCCGCTGTAAAAAAACGCATTCATCAAAAAGATCACTGCTAAAAACCGACACATCCCTTTTTGTTGTTTTATCTGCTCCCGCAGGGATATCCCTGCCAGATACGATACCGTCAGCGCCGCTGCCGCCGCGGCGATACAGCCAAACAGCCCTTTGGACACGATCACCGCTGCAATCACCAGGCACAGCCCCAGCAGCTTTCCTTTCGCGTCTGCCCGATGAAAAAATGTATTTCCGGGGCGATACTGCCCCATCGGCATCTGCATCATCTGTTTTCTCCTTTTTCCCCAGTCAACGCACCGATAATCTCGTCCCGCAGCGCCTCATAAGTAACGGGAAGCCCGCTGCCCGGCAGAATCCTCTTTTCTTCCACGGGAACGGTTTCCATCTCTTCCTGAAGCGCAGGCGTAAGCCCTCTCCGCTTTGCCGCCCCCTCCGGCAGCACACCGTTTGCCCGCAAAAGCTCCGCGGTCTGCGCTGCTTCGCTGCCGAGCAGTCCGATCGTCCGAAGCGCCCTGCTGTCTCCCAATACCTCCTGACAGCTTCCATCCATTACAATTTTGCCCTGCTTCATTCCAATGATCCGTGCAGCATGCTGTGCCAGTGCGTCTACATTGTGGGACACCATTACAACTGATACGCCCTGCCCTGTCAGTCCTTCCAGAAATTCCAGAAACATCTCCCGAGCCATCGGATCCAGTCCGGCAAGCGGCTCATCCAGCATCAGAAGCTCCGGCTTTGTCGCCAGAACACCGGCGATCGCCACTCTGCGCTTTTCTCCGCCGGATAAAGAAAGCGGCGACTGATCTTTGATTTCTTCATAGGAAAATCCCATCTGCTCCAGCGCCCATCTGACGCGTTCCTGTTTTTCCTCCCGGCTAAGTCTGCTGTATTTCAGTCCGAAGCCCACATCCTTCTCCACTGTTTGTGCAAAAAGCTGATATTCCGGATACTGAAATACCATTCCTACTTTTCTGCGCAGAACTGCCCGATCGAATCGTCTGGAAAAAATATTTTCCCCGTCCAACAGAATTTCTCCGCTCTGCACTTCCAGTAGTCCAGCCATCGCCTTTAACAGCGTCGTCTTGCCGCAGCCGGTGCACCCGACGATCCCGACAAACTCTCCTGCCCCGATTTGCAGGCTGACCTGATCCAGCACCCAGGCTGCTCCATATCCAACTGTTAATTTTCTGACTTCCATCTGCATAGCGCTTCTGCCAGCTCCTCTTTCGTCAGCGGGCATCGGTTCAGTTCAATTCCCGCCAGTTTTAAATCTTCATACATCCGAACTGCCATGGGCGGTACAATTCCCGCCTGTATCAACAGTCTGCTGTCCGTCAGAATTTCCCGCACACTCCCCTGTGCAAGGACGGTATTCGGATCCTTCTGTCCATTGGGACGTCCCATCAAAATCACCTGATCTGCCAACACAGCTTCTTCCACATCATGGGTGATCATAACAACTGTTTTTCCACAATCGCGCAGCTTTTTCATCTCTGCCAGTACTTCCCGGCGTCCTTTCGGGTCCAGCATGGAAGTCACCTCGTCAAAGATCAGGATCTCCGGGTTCAACGCCAGCACCCCCGCCAGTGCAGCCCGCTGTTTCTGCCCGCCGGACAAGCTCGACGGAGAACGTTTTTCATACCCTTCCAGCCCGACCAGTTCCAGCGCTGCCTTCACTTTCGATGTAACCTCCCGTTCCGGAACCTGAGCGTTTTCCAGACCAAAAGCGATATCCTCTTCCAACACAGAAGAAACAAACTGATTATCCGGATTCTGGAATACCATGCCGCATGTCCTGCACAGCTCCCACTTATTTGCAGGATTTCCTGCATTTATACCATTTACAGAAAGATTACCGTCCTGAAGCGGCAGCAATCCGTTCATCAGACGCACAAGCGTAGACTTTCCACAGCCGTTACAGCCAAGGAGCGCCGTCCATTCGCCCTCTTTCAGCTCTATATTCGCTTGTTCAAATACCGGAATGCTCTCCCCGTCCCAGAAATAGGAAAATCCCAGTCTACTTCCCTTTATCATCACTTTATTCCTGTCTGCAATCTATTCTGATGCCAAAAACTGCAGTACCGCCGCTGCGCCGGTTCCGTTCAACTGCACCTGCTCCATCGTCGAAATTTTGCACAACAAAAGGGAACCTGTCTTTTTGAAAGACAAATTCCCTTCCTGGCAATTCTTTTCTTCATGATCCGGATCGTCCTGTGACCACCATGGTTTATCCTTATTCTGATAAGGATCATCACGATAATTGTTACGATCGTTTCCGTCTTTCTGCCGCCCGGCTCCCTTCGGGGAGACTTACCTGTCTTCTTCAAAAGACACCGGCAGATTTTCCGGCTGTATTACTTTCTTACAGCAATTCCTGTTTGCCTGATATCGTTAGTATTGTAACAAATTTCATTCCAAAAGGCAAAGACTTTTTGCCTGCAAATCTTTCTGCGAACGCTCCCTTTGTTTAATTTTTAACTTTCGCTTTTTATCTTGAACCATTTCAATTTTATGATATAATTCAATTCAACAGTATCCGGTTTTTATGGATCATTCCGTATTCTGTTTTTTGAACTTTTTATTCAATTTAAATTACTTTCATTTTTAAACTTATATTTATAATAATTTGAACTCTATGTTCAAGCATCATTCATGACAATAGAATACTCGCAGAGCGTGCATTCTATTGTTTGCAGGAAAGGAGCCTTCTATGTCAAACATAGCCTATGAACTTTTTGCATCCCGTTTAAAGGAATCCATGAATCAGCAGCAAATGAAACCGATTGATCTTTTACATCTCGCGGAAGAACAGAATTTAAAGCTCGGCAAAAGCCACATCAGCCAGTATGTCAACGGCAAAACCATGCCCCGCGCTGAGATCCTGCAGTTTCTTGCAGATGCCCTCCAGGTCGATGCAGACTGGCTGGCAGGGCGCACCGGTTCTGCACAGGATTTCAGTTCAGAAAAATTGAACTCTGGCAGTACAAAGCTTCCGACTGAGTTCAATTTTTGCCCTCATCCAGACACGGTCAACGGTTCCTCCGCCGCAGGTTCAGTTCAATCTTCTGCATTTTCCAAACGTTCCGATTCGGTTCAGAAGAAATCTTCTTCCCGTCAGGATGGTTCAGACTTTTTCGCTCCGTCTGCTTCCCAGCCGACGCTGTTTAAAAAGTCTTCCAAATTGAACAATGTTCTTTACGATGTCCGCGGTCCGGTTGTCGATGAAGCTGAACGGATGGAATCCTCCGGCGTTCAGATTTTAAAATTGAACATCGGCAATCCCGCCCCCTTCGGCTTCCGCACTCCCGATGAAGTCATTTACGACATGCGCCAGCAGCTGACGGAATGCGAAGGCTATTCTCCCGCTAAGGGACTGTTTGCAGCCCGCAAAGCAATCATGCAGTATGCACAGCTAAAAAATATCCCCAACGCCGCCACCGAGGATATCTACACGGGAAACGGTGTCAGCGAGCTGATCAATTTAAGCATGTCCGCCCTGCTGGACGACGGGGATGAAATCCTGATCCCTTCCCCCGACTACCCGCTCTGGACTGCCTGCGCAACGCTTGCAGGTGGCAAAGCCGTCCATTATCTCTGCGACGAGCAGGCAGACTGGTATCCTGACCTTGCCGACATTCGAAAAAAGATCACGCGCCGCACGAAAGCGATCGTCATCATCAATCCCAACAATTCGACCGGCGCGCTTTATCCGAAGGAAGTTCTGGAAGGAATCGTGGAAATCGCGCGTCAGCACCATCTGATCATCTTTTCCGATGAGATTTATGACCGACTGGTCATGGACGGCGGCGAGCATATTTCCATCGCATCCCTGGCTCCCGACCTGTTCTGTGTCACCTTCAGCGGTCTGTCCAAGTCCCACATGATCGCAGGCTTTCGAATTGGATGGATGATTTTAAGCGGCAACAAAGCCATCGCGCAGGACTATATCGAAGGCATCCGTATGCTCTCTAATATGCGCCTGTGCTCCAATGTTCCCGCGCAGTCCATCGTCCAGACTGCCCTCGGCGGCTACCAGAGCGTCAGCAATTATTTAACGCCCGGCGGACGGATTTATGAGCAGCGTGAGTGCATTTATCAGGCATTAAAGGACATTCCCGGACTGAGCGTCGTAAAACCGAAAGCAGCCTTTTACATGTTCCCGAAGCTCGACGTCAAAAAGTTCCATATCACCAACGACGAACAGTTTGCCCTCGATCTTCTGCGCGACAAGAAAATCCTGCTCATCCATGGCGGAGGCTTCCACTGGGAGCAGCCTGACCACTTCCGGGTCGTATATCTGCCCCGGATCGAGGTACTTAAGGAATCTGCGGACAAAATTGCGGACTTCTTAAGCTACTACCAGCAGAACCGGCGCTGAAAGAAAACCAGCCCTGCGGCACAGGAGCTTCCTGTCAGAACCTCCCGCCGTAGGGCTGGTTTTTCTCTTTCTCAGAACTTCAAACTGCGCTTGGAACATCACCTTGGTTCGATCTGCCCGAAAGCAGCTTTTTTCGCATATAAAAGTATCCCGGAATCAGCACCAGATCGGCGCCCATCCATGCCAGCACCTCTGCGAATAAAATTCCATTTTCTCCAAAAAGCACCGGTAAAATCAGCGTCGCACCGGTTCTCATGATAAATTCAAAAATTCCGGATACAAGCGGAATCACGGTATTTCCCATTCCCTGGATCACGCTGCGGACGATATGTAAAATATACAGTACCCATAAGAAGCTGCTCATAATCCGCAAAAAGCGCCATGCAACCACCGCAGCCTGACTGCCCTGGGCTGCATCTGCAGAGATGAAAAGTCCCAGAATATTTCGTCCGAACAGAAACATCAGTCCGGTAATGACAAAGGAAGTCAGCACACCGATCAAAACACCGATTCTGGTTCCCTCCTTGATCCTGTCTGTTTTTCCCGCACCGAGGTTCTGACCCGTGTAGGTAACCATTGCAAAGCCATAGGAGGTCGCTGCCACCTCAAGGATACCATAAAGCTTGCACGTCGCCGTATAGCCTGCGATAAATGCAACGCCGAAGCTGTTTACCACAGTCTGCACGATCATGCCTCCAATGGCGATCACAAGGTTTTGAAATGCCATCGGTAATCCAAGATATATCAGCTTCCCGCAAAGTCCGGCATGAAGTCTCCATTTGGCGGCCTTCCTTTTTTCTGCAAGCACCTCGATACGGCACAGCTTCCACAGACAATATGCAGAAGCAAGGGTCTGGGCAATCACAGTTGCAAGCGCTGCACCCTTTACGCCCCAGCCAAGCTCCAGAATAAAATATAAATCCAGCGCAATATTAAACAGCGCTGCGATAACACATGCTGTCAGAGGTGTTTTACTGTCTCCAAACGCCCGCAGCATAGCCGCAGTAAAATTATAGAGCATCATCAGCGGAATGCCGCCAAAGAGCACATACAAATAGTCCAGACAGATCGGGCGAATATCAACAGGAACCTGTAAAATCCCGACCAAACCAGGTAATCCGATCAGAATACCAACGGTAAATAAAATCGCCGCCACTACTGCCAGAAAGGACGCATGAAAAATGGTTTCCTGAAGCGCCTCCTCTTTTTTGGCACCAAACTGCTGGGAAACAAGGATGCCAAAGCCCTGGGTGATTCCCTGAATGGTCCCCAGAACCAGCCAGTTTATCGACTCTACTGTGCCGAGTGCTGCCAACGCATCCACTCCAAGTATTTTTCCCACAATGGCCGTATCAGCCACCGTATAAAACTGTTGAAATACATTTCCCAACATCAACGGCAATGCAAAGCTTAAGATCAGCATCGCCATATTTCCCTGCGTCATATCCATAACACCGGATTTGCCTTTTGTTTTCATCCTGTTTTCTACCCTTCTTTTCTATTTCACATTTTTCTGTGATATCCCACAGTACTTTCCACACTTCCCATATTGACTTTTTTCCGCCATTCATTTTATGATGAAGAAAAAAATTGGAGGATTTCCATATGCAGCTTACAATTAAGCATCCTTTTCTCTGTCTTCCGGTTGTATCCCACCCGAAAGATACCAGGGTCCTGAAACTTTTTGACGGCGAAAAGCTTCTTTTATGTGTTTATTTTCCTTTCGGAGAAGCCGCTGCAGACAACGGAACCTATTCCTACGAATATCTTTCCCCTCTGCCGGTTTCTGAATGGATGGGACGCACGCTAACCCTGTCTGCAGAGTTTCCTGCAGGTTTTGAAAATGCAGTTACTCAGACTGACGAGCTTCCTGTCTCCAGCGAAGTGCATCCGGCTGTCCACTTTACAGCCAACGCAGGCTGGATCAACGATCCAAATGGTCTTGTTTACGACAATGGAACCTATCACTTATATTATCAGCACAATCCCTTCGGTGTCAATTGGAACAATATGAGCTGGGGACATGCCACCAGTACAGACCTGCTCCACTGGACACGGCTTCCTGTTGCCATGCTTCCGGATGAAGAGGGAACCATCTTCTCCGGCTGCGGTCTGACAAACGAGCACAGGGATGAAATTCAGGCAGCTGCTGACAGCAACCTCTATCGAAGTCTTCCCAAGGATGCACTCCTGTTCTTCTATACCGCAGCCGGCGGCAGCCATGACAGCGCCTGTAGCGAGGGAAAAGACTACACCCAGCACACGGCATACAGCACCGATCATGGTCTCACTCTGCAGAAGCTTCCGGGAGCAGTTGTTCCGTTTCTCAAAACAGACAACCGTGACCCCAAGGTTTACTGGCACGAAAAATCCAAAGCATTTATCATGTCCCTTTACTTAAAAGGCACGGAATATGCCATCCTTCGTTCCACAGATATGCTCCACTGGGAGATCACTCAGCAACTGACTTTTGAAACTGCCAACGAATGCCCCGATCTGCGCCCGATTTCTACGCCGGACGGCACTGAAAAATGGATTTTCTATACTGCTTCCAGTGAATACTTTATCGGCGATTTTGACGGCTTCCGCTTTACCAACTACAGCGCCGGCAAACGTGCTTCCTATACAGAAATCGCTTATGCCGGACAAACCTATAATAACGCACCTGACCGCATCGTACTGATTCAGTGGCTGCGCACCCAGAATCCGGAACGTCTCTATACCGGCATGCTGACGTTGCCCCGTGAACTTGAGCTGATCAAGCAGGATGGTGAATGGATTCTTGCACAGCATCCTGTTCATGAATGGTTTGATGCAAAAAAAGCAGCGAACACACTCTTCCACGCAGCTGACACCACATCCTGCCAGGCAGAGCTGACTTCTCCCGCAGCAGTTGGCATTGACGTATCCCTTTGCAGCACCGGCAAAGTTTCCTTCTCCATTTTAGGAAATGTCTGCGCCTATGATGCAGCAACCGGTATCTTTACATGTGCAGATAAAGCCACCCAGCTTCCTGCCGGCTTAACAGAGCTTCATTTGATTGCTGACCGCGGCATTCTGGAGCTTTCTGCTAAACAGGATACCGTCATTGCCTACTGGGAGTTGCCTGATGACCGTCCCTGCGGAACCATTACTGTCAATGCTGACACACCGATCTGTGCAGAAGCCTGGACGGTTCGGTAAAAGCAGCTTGTATGAATTACAGGCATTTTCATAACAGATATCATTAATATAAAAAGCCGTCCGAATAGAAGCTATTTTCTTTCGGACGGCTTTTTGACATTCCTGTGACAGACAATAGAATGCACGCTCTGCGAGCATTCTATTGTCATGAATAAAAAGTGGAACAAACGCTCCTTTGCTCCACTCAAAAATGCTATATTTTATAAAACAACAAAAAAATCCAATCTCAGCATATGCCAAAATCAGACCTTACAGAAAAGTGCTGGTAGCCGGACTTGAACCGGCACGGAGTTGCCCCCGAGGGATTTTAAGTCCCTTGCGTCTGCCTATTCCGCCATACCAGCATATAAAATTATAATTTCTTTTAAAAGAAACGACCCAGACGGGACTCGAACCCGTGACCTCCGCCGTGACAGGGCGGCGCTCTAACCAACTGAGCCACTAGGCCAGATCGTTGAACATTATAACATATATTATCGAGTATTTCAAGTAAAAAAATGGACCATCGGGGACTCGAACCCAGGACCGACCGGTTATGAGCCGGTTGCTCTAACCAACTGAGCTAAAGGTCCAAAGAGCCGACAGTCGGAGTCGAACCAACAACCTGCTGATTACAAATCAGCTGCTCTGCCATTGAGCCATGTCGGCATATAAATGGGACCTACAGGGCTCGAACCTGTGACCCTCTGCTTGTAAGGCAGATGCTCT
>OGZV01003209.1_pt1 | contig 11336 bp, 10 predicted proteins | sample 1576861 | NCBI WGS metagenome assembly OGZV01 (sample SAMEA3541501, study PRJEB24748) | human gut metagenome | biome: human gut; feature: human-associated habitat; material: faeces | place: China | collected 2012
CGTTAGGCGGTGTTGATGTGGATTCTGAATATGAATTTACAACAAGTGAAGATTCGGGTCTTGTAATGAATGTAGTACAGGGAACAAATCATTTCAATGGCCAGCAGGCATTGGCATTTTCAAGAGAACGACAGAATGTACCTGGCGGGGACAACCAGAGAGGAAAAGATCAGCAGGCAGTGATTACTGCTATGATTAAGAAGATGGTATCTCCTGCGATTCTGACTGGAGCAAATGGAATTATTACAAGTGTCAGTGGAAATGTGGATACAAATATGTCTATGGATCAGATTCAGGAGCTGATTAAGACACAGCTTGTGGAAGCTCCTAGCTGGAGTATCAAGTCGTTGGCTGCTGAAGGAACAGGTGATGAGCAGATGTGTTATTCTTATGCAGGAGCACCGTTGTATGTAATGCAGCCAAATCAGGAGTCAGTGGACGGAATCAAAGCGGCAATTCAGGCAGTGCAAAACGGGGAAGCATTAGATGGGGCTGTTACAACAGAATAGAAGAAACTGAAAGGAATGAGTGGGAAGCCTTGTATTAATGTAGGCTTCCCATATTCGAGGAAAAAATAGAGTATGAGAAACTGGATAAAAAAATGGGATTTATCAATAGTATATAGAGCAATGTTGGTGATATTAGACGTTTTATTTATTAATGTAAGTTCATTTGTTGCATTATGGGTTAGATTTAATATGCAGATGAATGAAATTCCAATAGAATATGCACAGTCAGTAAAGGATAATATGATTACAAATACATTAGTTACAGTAATTATATTTTTTGCTTTTCGTTTATATTCCAGTTTGTGGCGTTTTGCCAGTGTAAAAGAATTGTTTTATGTTATTGAAGCTTGTTTAATCAGTGTTGTATTTAATATGCTTCTCTATTTTCTAAAATATCAACCAATCTATAGAAGTTATTTTTTCATTTATGCGGTAGTGCTTTTTTTACTTACTTGTCTTAGCCGTTTTTCCTATCGTTTTTTACGTTTCCTGTATCGTGCCAATTCACATGGAGGACATATGCGACACACGATGATCATCGGAGCAGGTGAAGCGTGTAATATTGTAATGAAAGAGTTGGAACTTAGCAGGGAACTGGATGCAAAGATTTGTTGTATTATTGATGATAATCCAAGAAAGCATGGAACTTATATTCATGGGGTTAAAGTTGTAGGAGATCGTAATACAATTATAGAAAATGCAAAGCGTTATGGAATTACAGAAATTATTGTAGCAATTCCAAGTGCGGATAAAAAGGAGCAGCAGAAAATATTACAGATTTGTCAACAAGTACCGAACTGTGAATTGAAGTTGTTACCAGGAGTATATCAATTGGTAAACGGAGAGGTGACAGTTTCAAAACTGCGAAATGTAGAAATTGAGGATTTGCTTGGTCGAGAACCGATACAGATCACAACTGAAAAAATCGGAAGATATGTGTCAGATAAGGTTGTTCTCGTAACAGGTGGAGGTGGCAGTATCGGTAGCGAGTTGTGTCGTCAGATTGCAGCAAATGGAGTAAAACAGCTTATTATTTTTGATATTTATGAAAATAATGCATATGATATACAGCAGGAATTAAAAACAAAATATCCGAATCTGGATTTGGTTGTATTGATTGGTTCTGTAAGAAATGGGCGAAAAGTAAACAGTTTATTTGCAAAATACAGACCAGATATTGTGTATCACGCAGCTGCCCATAAACATGTTCCATTGATGGAAGACAGCCCGAATGAGGCGATTAAGAATAATGTGTTTGGAACATATAAGGTGGCGTTGGCAGCAGATAGATTCAAGGCATCTAAATTTGTTTTAATTTCTACGGATAAAGCAGTAAATCCAACTAATATTATGGGTGCATCAAAGAGAATGTGCGAGATGATCATTCAGATGTTCAGTAATCATTCAAAGACAGAATACGTTGCAGTACGATTTGGAAATGTATTGGGAAGTAATGGAAGCGTGATTCCATTGTTTAAGAAACAGATTGAAGCAGGGGGACCAGTAACAGTAACTCATCCAAATATTATTCGTTATTTCATGACGATTCCGGAAGCGGTTTCTCTTGTTTTGCAGGCAGGGGCAAGTGCGAAAGGTGGAGAAATCTTTGTGTTGGATATGGGAGAGCCGGTGAAAATCGTAGATCTTGCGAAAAATCTGATTCGACTTTCAGGATATACACTTGGAAAAGATATTGAAATTAAGTATACCGGACTTCGCCCGGGAGAAAAGTTATACGAAGAACTTCTGATGGATGAAGAAGGTTTACAAGCTACGGAGAATGAATTAATTCATATAGGAAAACCAATTGAATTTGATGAAGAATTATTTATAAAGAAATTGGCTGATTTATATAAAGAAGCATATGCAGAGACTGATCAAATGAAATATATTGTACATGATATTGTACCAACTTATCATTTGCGAGAGGCAGATATTGAACGAGACAATAGGATATTAAAAACGCTTCATGATGAGTTCTCTGATGTAGGCTCTGAACTGCCAAGTGCATTTTTAGAACAAGGAATTGCAGATAAAGTAATAAAATAAAAAGGATATTATGAGAAGAGGTAGAAGTATGAATATTTTATTTTCACCACCGGATATTACAGATGAAGAGATTAATGAGGTTGCAGAAGCATTAAGAAGTGGATGGATTACAACAGGGCCAAAGACAAAAAAATTTGAAGAGAAAATTGCAGAAAGAAGTGGAACAACAAAAGCAGCGGCACTTGGATCAGCAACGGCATGTATGGAGATGACATTACGAGCAATGGGAATTCAGGCGGGCGATGAAGTAATTACAACTGCTTATACGTATACAGCAACCTGTAGTGTAATCTGTCATGTGGGAGCGACTCCTGTATTAGTGGATACAATACCGGGAAGTTATGTGATGGATCCAAATAAAGTAAGAGAAGCAATTAATGAGAAAACAAAGGCAATTATATGTGTGGACCTTGCGGGAATTATTTATCCATATTACGAAGAAATATTTCAAATTGTAGAAGAAAAAAAAGCATTATTTAAACCAAATTGTGAAAGACAGAAAAAACTGGGAAGAATTTTGGTAATGGCAGATGCAGCACATGCATTTGGGGCTGAAAGAGATGATAAGAAATGTGGTCAGATTGCAGATTTTACCAGTTTTTCATTTCATGCAGTAAAAAATCTGACAACAGCAGAAGGCGGGGCTGTGACTTGGTCAGATGCAGTGAAAAGGGCTGGAATTGATGAGGAGGCATTATATAAAGATTATATGTTATTATCACTTCATGGTCAGTCCAAGGATGCTCTGGCAAAGACAAAAGCAGGAGCATGGGAGTATGATGTTGTGGCACCATTATATAAATGCAATATGACCGATATTCAAGCCGCAGTTGGACTGGCACAGATGAGACGTTATGACACAATCCTGACAAGAAGAAAAGAATTGATTGAGCATTACGATGCAAGGTTAAAAGAAAAAGGTGTGGATGTATTGGAACATTTCACAGATAAAGATAAATCGAGCGGACATTTATATCTGACCAGATTACCGGGTAAAAGCAGAGAGGATTGTAATCGTATTATTACGTATATGGCAGAAAAAGGCGTGGCAACAAATGTGCATTATAAACCATTACCATTACTCAGTGCATATAAGAAGCTTGGATTTGATATTGCAGATTATCCAAATGCATATCATCAATTTGAATGTGAAATTACGTTACCACTGCATACATGTCTTACAGATGTACAACAAGAGTATGTGATAGATACTTATCTTGAAGCAATTGGTCAGTTGGGATAAGATGGGGGAAGCTATGATAAAAAAATGGGAAAATCTTCCGCTTTTTTTGCAAACGGAAGAGGTGAGACCATATTATGAAATACTTGCAAAAAAACAAGGGGCTTTGAAAAGAAAACGAATAATGGATTTGTGCGGTTCACTTGTGTTGACAGTAGTACTGTCTCCAATTATGCTCATTATTGCAATAGCAATTAAATTGGAAGATGGGGGACCGATATTCTTTCGGCAGGAAAGAATTACAACAAATGGAAGAAGTTTTCGTATTTTTAAATTTCGGACAATGATTGTAGATGCTGATAAAAAAGGACCACTTGTAACAGGAAAATCCGATGGCAGAATTACAAAAGTTGGAAGTAAGTTAAGACATTTGCGTTTGGATGAACTTCCGCAGGTTTTAAATATTGTAGTTGGTGACATGAGTTTTGTGGGGACTCGGCCAGAGGTAAAAAAATATGTAGATCAGTACACAAATGAAATGTGTGCAACATTGTTGTTGCCGGCAGGGGTAACTTCCTTGGCAAGCATTAAATTTAAAGAGGAAGATGAATTGATTGCCAAATATATTGAACAAGGCGAGAGTACAGATGAAGCTTATTTAAAACATATTTTACCAAGAAAAATGCGTTACAATTTGGATTATTTGAAAAAAGCCGGAGTAATTGGTGATATAAAAATTATGATAAAAACCGTGTTGGAGGTAATAAAGTAAAATGAAAAAAATTGCAGTTATCACGATGGGGGTAAAATTGAAAGGAGAAAAAGGATATACAAGATTTGGATATTTGGCCGAATTCTTGACAAAAGCGGGATATCAAGTGGACTTGATTACAACAACCTTTCAACATTGGGAAAAAGCTCAGCGTGATTTAGCGAAGATACAAAAAGATATTGATGCAGGGGAATATCCTTTTGGACTTCGATTTATATATGAACCGGGATATAAGAAAAATGTAGATCTTGCAAGAGTAAAAAGCCATAAAATTGCAGCAAAAAATTTAAAGAAGATGTTAGAGAATAAACCGGAGGATGGAAAAGATTATGATCTTTTATATGCAGAGATTCCGCCGAATGATGTGGCAAGGGTAATCGCAGAATATGGGGTGGCGAATAATATTCCATTTGTAGCAGATGTTAATGATCTCTGGCCAGAAGCAATGAGAATGGTTTTTGATCTTCCAATTATAAGCTCAGTGTTATTCTATCCATTGCAGCGAGATGCAGAGAAAGTATATTCTATGGTATCCGGAGTTGTTGGCACTTCAGATGAGTATCGAGACAGACCATTTAAGAATCAAAAACGAGATGTACCTAGAATTACAGTTTATGTTGGAAATGAAATTAAAGAATTTGACCAGGGAGCAAAAGATAACTGGGATCAGGCAACAAAACAAGAGGAAGAGTTCTGGGTATCTTATGCGGGAACAATAGGTACAAGTTATGATATTAGAACGATGGTGCTTGCAGGCGAAGAACTGAAAAAAAGAGGGTATCCTAACATTAAGATTAAGATTCTTGGTGGAGGACCAATGAAAGAGGAATTAGAAGAATTAGCGAAATCCAGAAAGATAGAAAATGTGGAATTTGTGGGATATGCACCATATGGAAAGATGGCAGCATATTTAAAAAAATCGGACATTCTTGTGAATTCATTTGTAAAGAAAGCACCACAGAGCATTGTGACAAAAATAGGAGATTATCTGGCGGCTGGAAAAGTTATGATTAATACTTGTATGAGTCCGGAATTTAGAGCAAAAGTAGATAATGATGGATTTGGAATAAATATTATGCCAGAGGATGTTACTATACTTGCAGATGCAATTGAAGATTTATATAAAGATGAGGAAAAAAGGCTGGCAATGGGACAAAAAGCTCGCGAGATCGCAGAGGAGCAGTTTGACAGACCTAAGTCATATCAGAAAATTACAGAATTAATTGAAAGACTGACAGAAAAATAAATAGTGAAAGAGATTAAGGGGAAGGAACAAAGTATGAATGGAAAAAATCCATTTTTTACGATAGTAATGCCTGCTTATGGGGTGGAAAAATATCTGGAAAAAGCGGTAGACAGTATAAAAAAGCAGACATTTGATGATTGGGAGCTAATTATTGTTGAAGACGGCTCACCAGATAAGACAGGAGAAATCGCAGAAAAATTAAAGAAAACAGATGAGAGAATTCAGATAATCCATCACGAACAAAATAAAGGCTTGAGCGAAGCTAGAAATACCGGGATTCAAGCAGGAAAGGGACGTTATATCTGGTTTATGGATCCAGACGATACAGTTGATTTGGATTTGCTTCAAAACGTGTCGGATTCACTTCGGGTTAATCCGGCAAAATTGGTAATATTCGGACATGTAGAAGAATATTACAATGAAGATGGAAGTTTTGCATATGCACATGAAATCCGGCCGGAGAAAAGATATTTTACAAAACCGGAAGAGATTCATGATTATATGATTCGATTAGAACAGGAAACCATTTATGGTTATGCATGGAACAAGATGTATGATCTTGCATATATCAAAGAAAATAAGTTTCAATATGAGACTGTTCGGCTGATAGAAGATATTGTATTTAATATTCAGTATTGTAACGATATTGATTCCTTGAATCTTTTGGATATTACTCCATATCATTATGCAAAGAGAATGTCAGGTAGTTTAACAACAAAATTTGTGCCAGACTATTATCCTCTGCATCGTCGACGAATCGAAATGTTATTAAAACAGCAACAATATTGGGAAAGCGATACAAAACAGAATTGTGCAGTTCTGGGAGGTCTGTATGGAAGATACATACTTTCGGCTTTAGAAAGAAATTGCGACAAAAAGTCGGGAATGAATATGGGAGATAGAAGAAAATTTTGTAAAATCCTGTTTCAAGACCCGCTATTTCGACAATTGCTTCCAATAGCAGAGGCGAAGGACAGTAAAGCATTAAAAATTGTATTGCGATGTTTGAACAGTAAATCAGTTACAATATGCATAGTATTAGGAAGAGCGGTACATATTGTAAGAACAGGAATGCCGATGTTGTATTCTAAAACAAAATCGGAAAGATAGTAAAGAAGAGTGAAGAACAATTATGATAAATAAGATAAAACAAAATTATGAGGAAATATTGGAACTTGTATTTAAAGTAAGTTATTTATGTCTGGCTTTTGCAACATTTATTACATATATATATATGTCACCATTACAACCTGTACTAGTAAAAGTGACGTTAGTATTAGGCGCTTTGACGATATTTATACGAGTCATAAAGTGGAAAAAGTATAGGAAAATACCATGTCTGATTTTGATGGTTTTATTTTGCTTAAGCTTTCTGTTAAGTACTGTTATGAACAGACAATACGGAATGACAGATAATTTGAAATGGATTATATGGACTGGAATACAGTTCTTCGGTTTGTATGTATGTGATCCTGATCGAGATGAGAAAAAATACAAGAGAGAGTTTGAGATTATTTCACATATTTTCATCATAGTAACAGTTATTGCAGCAGCGGCGAGCTTAATTATGCTTGTAAAATCTTATTCAGCTATCTTATATACAGTGGATGGAGAGTTTATTGTAACAGGATTCGAATGGGATAGATTGTGGGGTGTGTATACAGACCCGAATTATGGAGCAATATGTAGTGTAATAGGAATTGTTCTTTCTTTACTATACGCAATTCAGAAAAAAGGAATTCGAAAGTGTGGTTATGTGATAGCAATTGTTCTGAATTATGTATACTTAGTATTTTCGGATTCAAGAACTGGAGAAATTGCGTTGATGGTAAGTTGTGGAATATTTTTATACTTCTGCGGAATAAAAAAATTTCAGAACAAAAAATATTTAAAAAGTGCATTTTTAGTTATTTGTGTACTTCTGGCTGCATTTATAGTAGGGCAGGAAATGAAAACACAAAATATTATCTATCAGAAAAAAGCAGCAGCTATTAGAGAAATAAATACAAAAAAACAAGTTGGGATTAAAGAAAATCAAAAGAGTCAACCAACAGAACAGAAGAATATTCAAGAGAATAAAAAGAGCCAGCCTACAGAACGACAGAAGAATATTCAAGAAGATGTATCTAATGGCAGACTGGCTCTTTGGAAGAGCTCGATTGAAATATGGGAGTCAAGTCCGGTATATGGTTCTGGATATTCTACATTAATTCCATATACAAAAGAGCATGTTCCAGATACATATGCTGTGAACAATGATGTTGGAGAATATACAAGTATGCACAACACTTTCTTTAGTACACTTGCATTTCAAGGGGCAATTGGAGCAGGATTATTGATATTGATTGCTTTAAGAATCTTATTTTATGTTATAAAAGCAGTTTTATTTGAGCAGGATAAGAGACAACCAGAAGTTATAGCGATGTTTAGTTGTGTAGGATGTATTGTAGTAAGTATGATGTTTTTGCTAGATGGAATATATACAAATTCAGCCAGTGCAGCAATATTGTGGATATTCAATGGTTACTTAGTTCAATACGCATATCAAAAGAAATATAATAAGGAAAATGTATCATGAAAATTCTTGTAGGATTTATTATGGATGGTAATGCGGGGGGAATCGATAAGTACTTATTGAATTTTCTGGAAAAGGTATCTTCTAAAGAAGTTAAGTTGGATTTCCTTACAAATGAAGTAGATTCAGATTTAGAGAAGAAACTGAAAACATATGGTTCGAAAATATATGCGATTCAGAATCTGAAGCATCCAATCACACAATATAGACAAGTAAAAGCAATTATTAAAGCAGGACAATATGATGCTGTTTATTTAAATATTTCAACGGCAATAGATTGTATTGCTGCAATTGCTGCCAGACACGCTAATATAAAAAGAATTATGATTCACAGTCATTCCAGTGGAAATGACTGTGAAAGTGTCTTGAAAAGAAGAATATTCAATGGTATTCATAAATTCTGTCGATTGTTTTTATATAAATATGGTACAGAATTTTATGGATGTTCCATAAAAGCCGGAGAGTGGATGTTTCCAAAAACAATTGTAGAGTCGGAACATTTTCATGTAATTCATAATGCAGTGGATAGAAAGAAATTTGAGTATAATATTGAAAAAAGAGAAAGAATGCGTGCGGAATTAAATATAACAGATCAATTCGTATTAGGGCATGTGGGAAATTTCTGTTATCAGAAAAATCATTATTTTCTGTTGGAAGTATTTGACGAAATTCATAAGAGAGATAAAGATGCAATATTGATTTTAGCAGGGGATGGAATTCGTTTTGAACAAGTGAAAAAAATTATTACTCAAAAAGGATTAGATAATTCAGTGAGGCTTTTAGGACGGCGTAGAGATACAGATTTGTTATATCAAGCTATGGATGCATTTATATTACCATCTAATTTCGAGGGACTTCCGATTGCCGGGATTGAAGCACAGTCCGCAGGATTGCTTACGTTTATGAGTACAAAAATTACGAAAGAATCAAAAATAACACAAAATTGTTATTTTATTCCACTTTCAAAAAAACCTTCTTATTGGGCAGAAGAAATTTTAAAAAGAAAAAAAATGCGAGCAAGTGCGGTGTATTTAGATAATGCAGGACAATATGATTTGGCTAATCAAGAACAAGAATTGTTTCAACTTGTTAAAAATGTAGAAATATAGATGCAGTAAAAGGAGAAAGAATGGAACTGGTAAGTGTTATAGTGCCAATTTATAATGTAGAAAAATATTTGGAAAGATGCATTGAAAGTATTAGAAAACAGACTTATACAGAGATTGAAATTATATTAGTAGATGACGGTTCTTTGGATAATTCAGGTGTTATCTGCGACAAATATATAGAAATAGACGATAGGATTGTAGTGCTTCATAAAAAAAATGGTGGGTTGGGGGACGCAAGAAATGTAGGGGTAGAAAAAGCAAAAGGAAAATATATTTTATTTGTGGATAGTGATGATAGGATTCATGAAAAATTAGTTGAAGAAACTGTAAGAGAAGCAGAAAAAAATCAAGCAGATATAGTGATATTTGATTATATAGGAGAAGAAATAGATGGCCGATTAAACGATTGTTTTACATTTGATTTTCCGGAAAGAAAAGTTATAAATGCAGCCGAACAAAAGAATCTTATAATGAATTCATGTTCTGCTATAAACAAATTGATTTTGAAAAAAACTTGGCTGTCACAGGAGTTAGAGTTCCCAATAGGAAAACATTATGAAGATTTAGCTACAATCCCTAAATTGATGGTGCAAGCTGAACGAGTTGTATATATCAAAGAAGTTTATTACTATTATTTAATGCGAGAAGGCTCTATTATGCATAGCAAAAATTTTGAAAGAAATTTTCGAGAAAGAACCTGGGCAGCAGACGGAATATTAAATTATTTTACGGAGCAAAATCTTTTTGAAGAATATAAAAGTGAGTTAGAATATCTGATTTTTGAAAATACATTTTTCGTTCCATCAAAAGAAATTGTTTTAAATGATAGAAAAAGCAAATATTTGGAGAAATTTAGAAATTATGCATATAGCAGATTTCCACAAATGGATAAAAATAAATATGTTTTACAGATTTCTGGAAAAAATAAGATACTGCTTATATTACTTAGAAGAAGAATGTATTTTATGATGGTAATGATGTCGTGGTTGCGGCGTTTGAAAGATAAGCTCTTAAATAGAAATTAATGAGGAGAAAAAATGGAATTAGTTAGTATTGTTGTACCAATATATAAAGTAGAAAAATACTTAAATAAATGTGTTGATAGCATAATTAATCAAAGTTATAAAAATTTAGAGATAATATAAAAGATTCCTTTTAGGAATCTTTTTGTATATAGAAATAATCTATAACCGGTAAAAATATAAGTGTGATAGAATAAATGTGAATAATTTTAAGGAGATGATTATAAATGTATATAGAAATAGATGCAAGAGGTTTAGCCTGTCCTAAACCTGTTATAAATACAAAGAAAGAATTAGATAATATTGAACAAGGTATAGTAATAGTTACAGTAGATAATGATGTTGCAAAACAAAATATATTAAAATTATCTAGCTCTTTAAACTGTGAATCAAGAGTGATTAAAGAAGAAAAAGACTTAATTTCTATAGAGATAAAAAAGGGAGAAAATGTTATAATAGAAGAAAAAAAACAAGAGGAATTAGAGGATAAGTGTATATTTATATCTTCAAATAAAATGGGAAATGGAAATGATGAATTAGGTGAGGTACTTATGAAAGGATTTATATATACCCTTACAGAATCAAAACCATATCCTAAAAGTATACTTTTAGTAAATTCAGGTGTAAAATTAAGTACAGAAAATTATGATACTATCGGAAATTTAAAAATACTTGAGGAAGCTGGAGTTGAGATACTATCTTGTGGAACTTGCCTTGATTATTATGGACTTAAGGAAAGTTTAAAAGTAGGAAGCGTTACTAATATGTATACTATAGTGGATATAATGAAAAATTCATCACAAACTATATCTATATAATATTATAAAGTAGAAAGAGGATGACAATATGAACGAAATGTATATAGTTTCATTTA
>OGZV01003220.1_pt1 | contig 11294 bp, 10 predicted proteins | sample 1576861 | NCBI WGS metagenome assembly OGZV01 (sample SAMEA3541501, study PRJEB24748) | human gut metagenome | biome: human gut; feature: human-associated habitat; material: faeces | place: China | collected 2012
TTTATGAAGAGTGTTGAGTTAGTGGCGATTGGTGTAGTTCCTTTCGTACAGAAAGTTGTAATGATTTTAATTTTAAATTTATTAGCTAAGTTTATAAGCAAGAGATTTAATAAAGCTAATTATTAATTTATAAAATTAAGTATAGTGAATAATTAAAAGTTGTTATTAGTATAAATAACTTTATTTTGGTAAAGTAAAATCATAGGATTTTGAGGTGTAAATATGTCAAATATAATCAAATCTGAAATTCAGGTTAAAAATTTAGAGTTGTTTTATGGTGAAAATAAAGCACTGAAAAATATTAGTATAGATATAGAAGCAAAAAAGGTTACAGCATTAATAGGACCTTCAGGGTGTGGTAAATCAACATTTTTAAGAACTTTAAATAGAATGAATGATTTAATTGAAGGAGTTAAGATAAATGGTCAAATATTAATAGATGGGAAGGATATATATAAGGATTATGAGGAAATAGACCTTAGAAAAAAGGTAGGAATGGTATTCCAAAAGCCTAATCCATTTCCTATGTCTATTTATGATAATATTGCCTATGGTCCAAGGGTACACGGTATCAAAGCAAAATCCAAGCTGGACGAAATTGTAGAAAGTTCTCTTCGCAGTGCAGCGCTATGGGATGAGGTAAAAGACCGTTTGAAAAAATCTGCCTTGGGTATGTCCGGCGGACAGCAGCAGCGTTTGTGTATTGCACGTGCATTGGCTGTAGAGCCCGATATTATTTTGATGGATGAGCCAACCTCCGCTTTGGACCCAATTTCTACTTTGAAAATTGAGGATTTGATGGATGATTTGCGCGAAAAATATACGGTTATTATCGTAACCCATAATATGCAACAAGCTGCACGTATTGCGGATAAAACAGCGTTCTTCCTAACAGGAGAAATTGTGGAATATACAGATACACAAACTATGTTCAATAATCCAAAAGACGAAAGAACCGAACGTTACATTACCGGCCGTTTTGGTTAATTTTGTGTTGTGTTATGGAAATGTTTACAAATCCATAGAAAAATGCTAAGATATTATAGATATACTATATGAAACAATGCGTTTCAAAGGCTGGAGGTAACAGGTATGCCAAGAAAACTATTTGACCATGAATTGGAAGAACTTGTTAGAGAAATGACCGATTTGGGCAATACTGTAGATGACAGATTTGAAAAAACAATTGAATGTCTGCGTACAGTAGATATAGAAAAAGCAAAGTATGTTGCAGAGCATGACCATGAAATTGACCGTAAAGAGCATAAAACGGAAATTTTATGCTTAAATTTAATTGCGTTGCAGCAGCCAATTGCAAAAGATTTACGAATGATTGCCGCATGTTTGAAAATTTTGACTGATATTGAACGTGAAGGCGACCAATGTGCTGATGTTTGTGAAATTTTAAGCACGGGACAAGTTTACGGAAACAGTCTGATTGTATCCAAAATTATTCAAATGATGGAAGCGGCGAGAGATATGTTCCGCCGCGCTATGGATGTATTTATCAGTCGTGATGTTGAAGAAGCAAAGGATATTTGTGCCAGCGACGATTATGTAGATAATTTATTTTCCAAGGTAATTTTGGAAATCAGCAGCACAATTGCTCAAAGCTCCAATGTTATGGGCGATGTGGATTTATTGTTGATTACAAAATATGCAGAACGCATGGCCGACCATGCAACCAATATTGCAGAGTGGGTTATTTATATTGAAACAGGCGAACATCCTGACTTGAACAAGCACGAACTGTCCAGTCCGTATGTACGTGCAGGAAACGATTCTGAAGAAGAATCATAATAAAAGGTGGAGAAAAATATGGCGTTGGTTTATGTGACAGATGATGAACCGAATATTTGTAAATTAGTAGCGTTTGGTCTCAAAGATGAAGGATTTGAAACAGCTACGTTTACAGACGGTAATTCTCTATTGGAAGCAATTCAAAAGAGAAAACCGGACGCTATCATTTTAGACTGGATGATGCCGCCCCCGGATGGCTTGACTATATGCCGTTCTTTGCGCAGTGAGGAAGACACCAAATATATTCCTATTTTATTGCTTACCGCACGGGGCGCCGAAGTGGACAAGGTATTGGGACTTGAAATGGGTGCAGACGATTATATTGTAAAACCGTTTGGCGTAAAAGAAGTTTGCGCACGTGTACGCGCGGTACTGCGTCGTACGGAAAATCAAGTTGCGCCCCAGCAAGAAGAAAAAATTAAGGGCGGAGATATTACAGTTGACATTGTTTCGCACACTGTGACAAAAGGAGATAAATCCATCGAACTTACTGCAAAAGAGTTTGATTTATTGGTTATGTTAATGCGCAATTCCGGACGGGTATTGACAAGAGATACGCTTCTGGACAGGGTATGGGGAGTAGAATATTTTGGAGATACCCGTACAGTAGATGTGCATGTGCGTTATCTGCGTCAAAAAATTGAAGATAATCCGGATACACCGCAGTTGTTACAAACAGTGCGTGGGGTTGGGTATAAATTTGTTGGTGAATAAAGGGGGCCGATTATGAGAAAGCGCTTGATGACAAGTACAGCAGCGATTATCATAGTCGGCTTTCTTGTTGCGTTTGCTTTGGCAGCCAAATTGGTTCAGGACCAATATCAATTGGAATTTACACGGAGACTGGATTCCATATTGGCGATGATGGAATCTCAGGTGGATGATATTGGACAAGAGCCTCAAGGGTTTGCCGTTAAGATAGGGGAAGAGTTACAGGAAAAAGGTCAAGAAATTCGAATTACCATCTTGGATTCTGGAGGGAATGTCATTGGAGACAGCGGAATCGGCGAACACGGTACGCTTCCTGCAGAAAATCATCTTTATCGCCCTGAAATACAGCAAGCACAAAAAGAAGATATTGGCTATGATACCCGCAAAAGTGACAGCATTCAGAAAGAATATTATTATGCTGCGGTACAAGTGGGAGACCGTTATTTTTTAAGGGCAGCATTGCCCACAGAAGAAATGACCCATGCAGTTACTATGGTATGGATGTATGCCATGATTGCAGGCGCTGTAGGAAGTATCATTGTAGTGCTGGTGACATGGTTGATTTTTACCAAACTTTCAAAACCATTGAAAAAGTTATCAGATGCTTCCTTAAAAATTGCAGAGGGAGATTATACCAGTCGTGTAGAGGGGATTTACACGGATGAAATGGGAAATTTGGCTCGTACATTTAATTTAATGGCGGATAATACACAGCAGGCCATTGACGAAATGAAGAGCAAACAGCATCAATTGGAAGGTGTTTTGCAAGGAATGCATGACGGTGTACTTGCCGTAAATGCAGATAATATGATTTTGTTCTTGAATGACAGCGCCAAACAAATGCTTGGAGTTGCCACGTTACAAACAGGCAAATCGTTTGAAGGCAGTTTATTGGTTGGTAAAATTGCTGCATTTATGAATCAAGCATTAAAAGAAGAAAAAGTAATCAAAGATACCGTTGTTTCGGCAGCAAGTCCACAGGGAGAACGTATCTTTACGGTTTATGCAACACCCATTCAAAACAATAAAGAATCGGCAGTGTTGGCGGTAATTGCAGATGTCACGCATATCAGCAAATTGGAACAGCTGCGGAGTGAATTTGTTGCCAATGTAACGCATGAGCTGAAAACACCGCTTACAGCAATACGCGGCAGCATTGAATTGCTCAAAAGCGCTGACAGAGATGAGGAAACCCGAAGATATTTTTATGATGTTTTGGATATTGAAGCGGAACGGCTGCATCATTTAATTGATGACATGTTGGTATTGTCCCAGATTGAAAATGCAAAGCCCGACAGTACAGAACAGCGGTGTGATGTAGCTCAGGAAATCCGTGAAACAGTGGCAAGATTATATCCGATTGCCGAAAAGGAGAACATTTCTCTAAAGGTAGAGTTAAAAGACGGTATTTGGGTTGCATGTTCCTCATCACGCTTGCAGCAAATGCTTGGTAATCTGATTGAAAATGCAATCAAATACAATAAACCAAACGGTTCTGTGAAAATTACTGCAGAGGAATCGCGACAAATGGCAGTGATTCGCATTCAAGATACAGGAATCGGAATTGAAGAAGAACACTTTAACAGATTGTTTGAGCGTTTTTATCGTGTAGATACCAGTAGGTCAAGAGCAATTGGTGGTACGGGGCTTGGCTTGTCTATTGTAAAGCATTTGGCTGTACTATACGGTGGAGAAGTAAGTGTGGAAAGTACGCCCGGGGTAGGAACTACTTTTACTGTGCGTCTGCCGCTGTTATTGCCGGAAAAACTTAATATGTCATAAAAACAGCAGCGAAATTTTTGCTGCTGTTTTTATATGGAATTTATGGTATCAAAAACGCATACAAATGGAATATTCATTCTAATTTTTACTATTAGTATAATTTTTCGTTGAAAAACCGGCTGCACTATGTTAAAATAATAGCGTTTTCATATTGTATTGGCATAGTTACATATGATTTGATTGAGAAGGAGTTTGAAATGAGCGAAAAAGAACAATTGCCAAAGGCGTCCACCGAGCCAAAAGAGCCGACGGACCATCATAAAAAAAGAAAAATTGCTATTATCATTACAGTAATTGTATGTATCCTCATTGTTTTAATTGTTACATTGTGTTCCATTTTTCTGGCAGGAGGGCAACCTGGAAAAGACCAACCAGCTTCAGGCGATGCCAGTGGAGTGAGCTCTGCGGAAGGTACTTCCTCAACAGAGAGTGAACTTGCAGAAGGCGGCGGCGTACAAAAACCGGTTTATATCGACCCGAATTATGATGGAGTGACAGGTGGAGCCGGTACACAAGGAAGCTTAGAGGGAGGAAACACCAACGGCGGTACAGGAAATGGCGAAAATGACACAAATAATGGTCAAAACAATACAACCACTGCTGTAGGCAAGGTATCCTTGGATGCTGTAGATAAAAAGTTGTTGGTAGGAAAAACAGTGACATTAACGGCTGAAGTGTATCCTAATCAGGCAACGGATAAAAAACTTACATGGAAAAGCAGTAATGAGTCTGTAGCAACCGTAGAAAGCGGCGTAGTAACAGGAAAATCTCCGGGCGTGGCAGTGATTACAGCGACTACCTCCAATGGAAAATCTTCCGCTTGTGTTGTAACGGTACGTGCCAAAACCGCTTATGATGCACCTTATGACAAAGATGCTATTTACGCAGATATGGTATCCTACGGCATAGGAAAAGGATTTACGTTGGATACTGCGTTGTCGGCTGATTCTGCTGAATATTTTGAAGAATATACAGGAGACGGCTGGGATCAAGATGCCCCGGAATCACTTTGGAGCAAATGTGCTTGGATGATTGATAATGCGGCTCAGTCAGTAACAAGCAGTACCGGCAGTATGGATGGGCATCGCTTTAATATTCTGTTAAAAGCGGATAATAATGGAGAATATCATATTTATGTGCTCTATCAATAAGAGAGAACAGGAACTTTTCGTTTGAAAAGTTCTTTTTCTTTATCGTTTTCTGCTTGTGGACGATAAACCGCCCATGAAAAAAGGAAAAGATTCATGCTTTTCAGTCATGATGATTCTTTATGGAACATATGATTTTATTATGGAAAGGTGTGGTTATTGTGTTGATATGTTCCATAAAACCGAAAATAAAATTAACGGTTATTGTTATTTTAGGAATCATTGCAGCTATCATTGTATCCGTGATTATTTATTTTAATTTTAAAGGAGAGACATGGGTTATGGTGGCAGGCGCACAATATTCGATACAAGCCGGGGAAAACGAACAAAGAATCGACTTTTTAAAACAATTTGGATGGGAAGTAGAGCAGGAACCCGTATCTATTGAGGAAATTGTCATTCCTCAACAGTTCAATCAGGTGTACGAACGCTACAATGAATTACAAAAAACACAAGGAATGGACCTTACCAAATATGCAGGAAAAACAGTAAAAAAAGTGGTATATCAAATTACAAATTATCAGCGGCAGGATACCATTGTGCATGCAACACTGCTAATTTATCATGATAAAGTCATAGGAGGTGATATCAGCTCTGCCGAGTTAGATGGGTTCATGTATGGTTTTATGGGAGAAGGCTCACAGGAGACCAATCAATTATCCGGTTCTATGATAGCATCTGAGATTGAGGAGGCTTCGCAGCAATCCAAAGGAGAAATTCCTACCACAGCGTATCCAACAGACTGATAAGACTTTCTCTTGCAGGAAAAGTATGATAAAATAAAGCGACTGATAACAGGAGCGGATGGAAACATGAAAGAACGTTTGGATAAAATTCTTGCATCTCAAAATATAGGAAGCAGAAAAGACGTAGGATTGCTGATACGTAAAGGGGCAATTACGGTAAATGGTCTTGTTGTGAAGAAATCTGATACGAAAGTGGATGGAGACCTTGACGAAATTTGTGTCAACGGTATTTCGCTGCAATTTAAACGCCATTTATATCTTATGATGAACAAACCCGCAGGGATACTAAGTGCAGCCAGGGACAGCCGTATGCAGACAGTACTGGACTTATTGCCTGAAGTATATCGCCGCCGTGGATTATTTCCTGCAGGAAGACTGGACCGTGATACGGAGGGGCTTTTAATTATTACAGATGATGGAGATTTTGCGCATAAAATGTTGTCTCCCAAAAGCAACGTGTTTAAAGTGTATCATGCAAAATTGGATGCCCCTGTGACAGATGAAGATATCACTGCATTTGAAACAGGAATTGTGATTGGTGACCTGCATTGTTTGCCGGCACATTTGGAACGTTTGGAAAAGGAAGGGGAACCATGGGCAAAGGTGACCATTTGTGAGGGGAAGTTTCACCAAGTAAAACGAATGTTTTTAGCGCGAGGCAAACAAGTTGTATATTTGGAAAGAATTCAAATAGGAAATCTACAGTTGGACACAGATTTACATAGAGGAGAAACACGGGAATTAACAGAACAAGAGAGAACTGCAATTTTTCATAAATAATCGTAAAAAGAACTGTATATTGTGACAGTTCTTTTTTTATATACAAAATACACAAAAGATTTTGGGAAAAGAATGGACAGACAGTTTTTGAAAAATAAACTTTTTTCAAAAAATCATATGATTTTATGCTAAATAGGTTGAAAAAAACGTAATCTTTGTGTAAAATAAATAATACAATAAATATTTGTGGTGACAAACTTACCAAATGTTAAAAAAATTTTAAGGTATTCATGAACAAATTGCTTTACGCAATTCTTACAAAAAAGTGAGGGAAAATGATATGTCGAACAGATTATTCCAAGGTGTGATTCATCAAATGCGTGACGCCATTGACAGAACAATTGGCGTTATGGACGAAACATCCGTTATAATTGCGTGCAGTGAACTTGGCAGAATTGGAGAAGTAAACGAAAGTGTAAATGCAGAGACAATGGCCTCTACCGATACTTTTGTTTTAAACGGTTATACTTATAAATCATTTGGCAGCCGTCCCAAACCGGAGTTTGCCGTATTTGTATCCGGTACAGATAGTGAGGCTGTAAAGTACGCCAATTTATTGGCAATTTCTCTTGGAAGCATCAAACAATATTATGATGAAAAATATGATCGCAGCAATTTTATCAAAAATGTAATTTTAGATAACATTTTACCTGGTGATATTTATTTAAAGGCCAGAGAATTGCGCTTTAATACGGATGTAAGCCGTGTGTGCATGTTGATTAAAATTACCAATAAATCTGATGTTTCCGCTTATGATGTCATTCAAAATTTATTCCCTGATAAAACAAAAGACTTTATCATCAATATTAATGAAACTGATATTGCCTTGGTCAAAGAAATACGCAGCGATATTGAAATGAAAGACTTGGATAAACTGGCAAGCTCTATTGTAGATACATTATCCAGCGAATATTATATCCATTGTATGATTGGTATCGGTACCATTGTTGTGGGTATTAAAGATTTGGCACGCTCCTTTAAGGAAGCTCAGGTTGCAATGGAAGTAGGCAAAGTGTTTGATACGGAAAAAACCATTGTAAGCTATGATAATTTGGGCATTGCACGTTTGATTTATCAATTGCCTACCACCTTATGCGATATGTTCCTGAAAGAAGTATTCAAACGCGGCTCCATAGAATCTTTAGACCATGAAACATTGTTTACCATTCAACGTTTTTTTGAAAATAATTTAAACGTATCAGAAACTTCCCGTAAACTTTTTGTTCATAGAAATACCTTAGTTTATCGTTTGGAAAAAATTAAAAAAATTACAGGTTTAGACTTGCGTGAGTTTGAAGATGCGATTGTATTTAAAGTTGCTTTAATGGTGAAAAAGTATCTTTCTTCCAATCCTGTAAAGTTTTAGAATTATTTTTTCTTGATATTTCCAGTCGCTACAGAGTTAACAAAATAATTACAAAATAATTACAGTTATTTTCATTAAAAGAATTATAAAAGAAAGACCCATTGGTATGATTGTAAATAATATCAGTGGGTTTTGACACTTTTTCAAAAACTTACTCGAATTTTGTTACCAATGAGGAGAATTTGTTTTGATAGAGTTTAAGAATGTCTCCAAAGTATACCCCAATGGTGCGGTGGCTTTGAAGAATGTAAACATTAACATAGAAAAAGGCGAATTCGTTTTTATCGTAGGCTCCTCCGGTGCCGGTAAAAGTACTTTTTTGAAGTTAATTATGTGCGAAGAAAAACCGGAATCCGGCGACATTATATTCAACGGGCGAAATTTGTCAAAAATACGTAAGAGAGAAATTCCGTATATCAGACGTAATATGGGAACCGTGTTCCAGGATTTCCGCCTGATTGACCATATGACTGTTTATGATAATGTTGCATTTGCCATGCATGTTGTAGGGGCAAGTAACCGTGAGATTAAAAAACGTGTACCTTATATTTGCGGATTGGTTGGCCTTGAGAAAAAGATGAAGTGCAAACCTCATGAACTTTCCGGCGGCGAACAGCAGCGTGTTGGCTTGGCAAGAGCGCTTGTGAATAATCCCAAAATTATCATTGCAGACGAACCTACAGGTAACGTTGACCCGGATTTATCCTTTGAAATTGTAGATTTGCTCAGCGAAATTAACCGCCGCGGTACCACTGTTCTTATGGTTACTCACGAACATGACTTGGTTCAGCATTTCCATAAACGTGTCATTGAAATTCACGGCGGTGTTGTGGTTGCTGATACAAACGTGAAAAATCAGCCGCAGCCTTATGTAAGGGGAGCATCGGTACCAAATACGCCTGAACAAGAACAGGATACATTCCAAGATGATGATTTGCTTGATGATGATTATAGAGAAGACGATGCAGGCGAACAAGTTACATATCCAGACTCTGATTATCAGGAAATGTTAAGACGTTACAGTGTTGCTTCAGAAGAGGAACTGGAAGAGCAAACGGAAGAAGTGAAAGAATATATTCCGGGACATGTAAAAGAACATATTGTAAATGTCGAGACAATTTCTCAACCGGAGGCTCAGTCGGAAGACGAAGATAATGAGGAAGAAATTGTTCATTATGAAGATGCATTGGAAGAGCTTGAAAATGTTTTAAAACATGAAACAGAAGAGGACGAGAAAGACAAGGAGGTGGCAAAGGGATGAAATTAGGCTACCTGTTTAAAGAAGGCGTAAAAAATGCTTGGTCTAATCGTACTATGACAATTGCTTCCATAGCTGTTTTGGTTTCTTGTCTATTATTAACCGGCTCTGCAGTTCTGTTTTCTATGAATCTTGCTAAGGCTATGGAGGTTTTCCAGGGAGGAAACTCCATTCAGGTATATCTGGATGATGGATTACCTACTTTGGAATCTGTAAAAATAGGAGAAGCAATTAAATCGATTGATAATGTAGAGAATTGTGAGTTTGTTTCAAAAGATGAAGCGGTGCAGAGCTATATTGACGCTTTGGGCGGTGATGGCGATATTCTGGCCGGATTAACGGGAGAAAATAATCCACTGCCGGATGCCTTTAGAATTTCATTAAAAGATTTATCCATTTATGAAGAAACAGCACAGCAGATTTTAAGTATTGAGGGCGTACAAAAAATTAATGACTATTCCGAAGTTGCAAATAAATTAACAAGACTGGACACTATGGTGAAAATTGTTGCAATCAGTGTTGTAACTGTATTAGGTATCGTTTCACTGTTTATTATTGCGAATACCATTCGAGTCACTATGCACGCCAGAAGACTGGAAATCAGTATTATGAAATCGGTTGGTGCTACAAACGGTTTTGTAAGGGTGCCATTTTTAGTGGAAGGTGCTTTAATCGGATGTATTTCCGGTTTGATTTCCAGTGGTTTGGTTGCATTGGCATACAATTATGTAATGAAGGTTATTTCCAGCCTGATGTCATCGTTTATACCATTGCCGTTATCAACAGTCATTCCATGGACTATTTTAGCGTTTGTTGGGGCAGGTATTTTATTTGGACTTGTTGGCGGTCTAATCTCCATTGGAAAGTATTTGAATAAAGAAGGGAGTAAGGTAATTGCTTTGTAAAACTTTGAGAAACAAAATTATTAAAATTGCATTGATTGCTACTATGGCTGTTTCTGTTACCGTAGCGCCAATCATGCATACATATTTCACTCCTACCGTTTCCGCTGCATCTTCGTTGGATGAACTGCAGGAAAAACAAAGTGAAATTGAACAACAAAAAGAAGAAACCAACGCAAAGTTGGAAAGCTTGAAAGCTGACCAAACACAGCAGCAAGAGTACAAAAATACACTTGACCAACAATTGTATAATGTAAAACAAGAAAAATATGTGATTGAAGAGCGTATTAGTGTACTGGATGCTCAAATTGTTGAAAAGCAAGCTGCAATTGAAGATAAACAAGCAGAAATTGACGCCAATTTTGAACAATTGGGTCAACGTCTAAATGCAATTTATCTTGCAGGTGAAACAACTACGCTAGAAATCTTACTTCATTCCAGCAATGCAACTGAGCTAATGGACAACATGGAGGTAGTGCAGAGCATTACAGAACATGATAAAAAACTAATTGAAGAGTTACAAACAGCTATCAGTGAAATTAAAGATGAAAAAGCTGAGATTGAAGCCAACCGTGACGAAGTAGCCAGCGCTAAAGTGGAGCTTGACCAAAAGCAGGAAGAAATCAATGCACTTGTAGAAGAGAGCAATCGTGTATTGGAAGAGCTAAATGCGAATATTGCTCAAGAAAATGAGCATTTACATGTTTTGGATGAACAAAGTGCCGAAGCGGCTGCAGCGGTTGATCAGTGGTTTGCGGATTATTATGCACAACAAGCACAAAAAGCGCAGCAAAATCAAAA
>OGZV01003221.1_pt1 | contig 11289 bp, 9 predicted proteins | sample 1576861 | NCBI WGS metagenome assembly OGZV01 (sample SAMEA3541501, study PRJEB24748) | human gut metagenome | biome: human gut; feature: human-associated habitat; material: faeces | place: China | collected 2012
CTCATCCACGCACACGCGCCGGATTTCGCGCTGCACGCCTCCACGCAGATGACCATTCACACGCTCGACGCAGCAAAGCAGGCGCGCGACATCGGCTTTTCGCGCGTAGTGCTCAGCCGGGAATGCTCCCGCGAGGAGATCAAACTCATCACCGAGCAGGCCGGTGTCGAGACCGAGGTGTTCGTGCACGGTGCGCTGTGCATGTGCTACTCGGGGCAGTGCTACCTGTCCGCCGTGATCGGTCAGCGCTCGGGCAACCGCGGTCTGTGTGCACAGCCGTGCCGCCTGCCGTACAGCGGCGGCTATCCGCTGTCGCTCAAGGATCTCATGCTCGCCGGACATGTTGCCGAGCTGTCCGACTGGGGTGTGTCCTCGCTCAAGATCGAGGGCCGCATGAAGCGTCCGGAGTACGCCGCTATTGTAACCAAGGTCTACTCTGACCTGCTCCGCGAGCACCGCAGACCGACCGCCGAGGAGCGCGACATTCTGCGCCGCGTATTCTCGCGCGACGGCTTCACCGACGGCTACTACACCGGCAAACTGGGCGACAGCATGTTCGGCACCAAGACTGATGTGCCGATGAACGAGGTAAAGAAACTCTATGACGAGGCCGCGCACCGCTTTGCCGAGGGCAAGGAGGCGCCGCTCGTGCCGGTTTCCCTCTGCTTTACCGCCCGCAAGGACACCGGCGCGGTGCTCAGCGCGGACGGCGTTTCGGTCGTCATGCCGGTGGAGCAGGCGCAGAACCGCCCGACCACACCGGAGATGATCGAAAAATCGCTCAGAAAGACCGGCGGCACGCCGTTTGTCATGGACGGCCTTGCCGCCGAGCCGGGGGAGGGGGGCTTCGGCTTCCTGTCCGGCGCCGCCTGGAACGAGCTGCGCCGCGAGGCGCTGGACAAGCTGCTGGAAAAGCGCAGCGAGGTCACGCCCCACGCCGTACAGGCGTTTGAAATGCCGACCTATCCCGCCCATACCGTGGGGCAGCTGCCCGCGCTGGCCGCCCGCTTTGCCAATGCGGCCCAGTGCCCAGCGGAGGCGGCGGAGAAGCTGCAATACCTGATTTTCCCAATCACCGAAGCCGAGAGCATCCCCGAGGCATGGCGGGGGAAAACGCTGCTGGAGCTGCCGCGGGTCATGTTCGGCAGACTTGAGCAAAAGACCGCCGCGCGGCTGGACGCCCTGCAGGACGCGGGTTTTGCCGGGGCGGTGGTCAACAACCCCGCACAGCTGCGCTATACCGACGGCTGGACGCTGTACGGCGGTCTGGGCCTGAACGTCACGAACCCGATGAGCGCCGCGCGGTATGCGTCCCTGGGGGTGCAGGGCATGCTTTTGCAGCCCGAGACCGCGCTGACGGCCATGCAGGCCGTGGCCCCCGGCGTGCCCACGGCGGCGCTCTGCTACGGCCATCTGCCGCTGATGCTGACCCGCGCCTGCCCCCTGCGCAATGTGCGCGACTGCGGCAAATGCCCGGGCGGCGGCACGCTGCGGGACCGCAAGGGCCGCGACTTCACCGTGACCTGCTCGGCCCCCGGCGGGGCGGGCGTGCGCACAGTGTTCAACCCGGTGCCGCTCTACATGGGCGAGCGCCTGCGTGAGCTGCCCGTGGACGTGGCGGTAGCGGCCTTCACGACAGAGACCCCCGCCCGCGTATCCCAGATTTTGGACCTGCTTTTCAACGCCCAACCGTTTGACAGCGAGTTTACGCGTGGGTTATACTATACGAATAACTAAAATTATCAGATAGGAGAGAGAAGATAGGAAATAGGAGATGAACTGCCGGGAAGGCTGCGGCCTTACGCCGGAAACATCGCCTCTCTCCTAACCCCGCTCTCTTGGAGGCTCCCATGACCCCTATTGTGAAGTACAAAAAATTGGATGCCCGCGCCGTTGTGCCGCAGTACGCTACGCCCGGCGCGGCGGCGGCGGACCTGTGCGCGGTGCTGGATACACCGCTGACGCTGGCCCCGATGCAGCGCGCCCTCGTGCCCACCGGCCTTGCCATCGAGCTGCCCGGCCCCGCGTGTGTCGCCCTTGTCTACGCCCGCAGCGGCCTGTCCATCAAGCACGGCCTCTGCATGGCGAACGGTGTCGGCGTCATTGACAGCGACTACCGCGGTGAGCTGCGCGTGCCGATGGTGAACCTGTCCAGCGAACCCTACACCATCCAGCCCGGTGAGCGCGTCGCCCAGCTCTGCATTGCCCCTGTCTGGCAGGCAGCGTTTGCACCCGCCGATGAGCTGACAGACACCGCCCGCGGTGCAGGCGGGTTTGGGTCGACGGGGAAATGAAAAACAGAAAGGCTTCCCCCGCGGGGCTGCGCCCGCAGGCGCGTGTCGGAGTGCAACCGCCGTAGGCGGCACTTGGCACGGAGACTGAAGCTGTCAGCGGCCCCGTCCGCTGACTGATGAGGGCCAGCCTTGCGGCAATAACCCGCTTACGGGCCACCACCGTAAACCTGCCCCTCATCCGGCTTCGGTCGGGGCCTCAGCCACCTTCCCCCGAGGGGGTAGGCAATTAAATTTACGATTTTGCCTTGTTTCGCCACATTCCGTACACAAAAGCTCCTTATAATAGACCAGAAAGGAAGCACACTATGGCTCTGATCCTTGCCTCCGGCAGTCCGCGCCGGCGTGAGCTGATGTCCCTTATTACCCCCGACTATACTGTCATCACCAGCGACGTGGACGAGACGAAGATCGCGGCAGATTCCCCGGCGCACCTCGCCAAGGCTCTGGCCACCGCCAAGGCCCGCGCCGTGGCCGAGGAAAACCCCGATGACGTCGTCTGCGGCTTTGATACGGTGGTCGAGTGCGAGGGCGAGGTGTTCGGCAAGCCGAAGGACGAGGCCGACGCCGTGCGGATGCTGCGCGCGCTCTCCGGGCGTGAGCACCGCGTCCACACCGGTGTCTGCATCTGCCGGGGCCGCCGTGCCGCCGCCACTGTCGAGACAACCGTTGTCCATTTCTCGCCCATCGCGGAGGACGACCTGTGCGCCTACGTGCGCACACCGGAGCCCTACGACAAGGCGGGAGCCTATGCCATCCAAGGGCACGCGGCGCTGTGGTGTGCGGGCATCGAAGGGTGCTACTACAACATCATGGGGCTGCCGGTTCACCGCACGGCGCAGCTGCTGCGCGAGCTTACCTGACCCGGACAGCCCCGGAAACGGGAGTCTGTATGGGAAAAATCTGCAACTTTTTTACATGCTTTTTCGGGAGAATACACGCTATGTTTACCAAAGACATCGGCATTGATCTGGGCACCGCCAACACCCTTGTGTACATGAAGGGCCGCGGCATCATCATGCGCGAGCCAAGCGTCGTCGCCGTGGACCCGCGCAGCGACGAGCTGCGGGTGCGCAGCGTCGGCCATGAGGCCAAGGCGGTCATTGGCCGCGCACCCGGCTCCATCGTGGCGGTGCGCCCCCTCAAGGACGGCGTTATTGCGGATTTTGACGTTACCGCGGCCATGCTGCAGAGCTTCATCCGCCAGGCCTGCGGCAACAGCATTCTGGCTCGCCCCCGGGTCGTCATCTGCGTGCCCTCCGGTGTGACCGAGGTCGATCCGCCGCGCAAGGGTCTGGACGCGACTGCACGCGACGCGATTCTTAAAATGCAGCCGCCTAAGGTCGTGTACGTTTCGTGCGACCCGGCAACGCTTGCGCGTGATGTGGCGGAGCTGTGCGGCGCAGGCTATACGCTCGAGAAGGCACAGGCGTTCGATCTGTTCCCGAGAACTTTTCATGTGGAGACGGTTGTCTTGCTTTCCAAGGGTGAGGTCGACTCGAAAAAGATTCGGGTTGAGTTCTCTTTGGAAGATATGGATATGTCCGAATTTCAGGATGGGGCAACCTATCCGCAGATCAAGGAGTATGTGTTGGAGCATACCGGGTTAAAGGTGTCCAACCTCTATATCTCACAGATTAAACGAAAATGTGGGATTGGGGTTGGTAAGAACTATAATCTGCCGAAGTCCGAGGATTCCAGACAGCCCCAGTGTCCACCGGAAAAAGAGAAAGCAATCCGAGAAGCATTCAAATATTTTGGGATGATCTAACATCCCGCAAAATGGAGGTTTCTTATGGATAGATTGATTTCTTGTGAGTTTAACATGGATACCGCTTGTGTGGAACTGAAATTTTTAGATGGCAGCATGATTGCCATTGATACCATCGCCGTGGAGAATGAGGTTGCCGATAATATGTATCAGCGGTCAGAACTGGACTATCTGATCTACAATGATCCGATTGGATATGCTGATTTGATACTGAACGGTAATCCCGAAACCTATTTGAAAACTGTAACTGAATACAAACCGCTTGATAGCTAACCAACACTTTGCCCGTGGGAGAAATTCTGCGGGCAATTTTTTTGTATCTTTTCTGTGAACTCTATTGATTTTGGCTGTCTAATGTGGTAGACTATGTGTGAAGTCTAATGGTGTAGACAAGGAGGGCGTGAATATGGATTTTCCGAAGATTCACGAAAGTGAATATCGTTTTTGTTTGATTATGTGGGAGCATGAGCCGGTTACTGCTGTCGAGCTTGTAAAGCTGTGCCAGGATCAACTCGGATGGAAAAGGACTACGACTTATACCGTTATCAAGCGTCTTGGAGAGCGTGGTGTGCTGAAGAACGACAATGGCACTGTTACTTCTCTCGTTTCCAAAGATGAAGCCCAGGCGTGTGAGATCGATGAACTGGTTGAGAAGAAATTCGAGGGTTCTCTGCCTGCCTTTATCGCTGCTTTTACAAAGCATCAGGCTATGTCCGAAGATGAGCTTGATGAGGTACAGCGCATGATCGACCGCATCAGGAAAGGAGGTTCACAATGAACGAACTCTTTTTGAAAATTATCAACATGAGCATATCTGCAAGCTGGCTTATCCTGGCTGTGCTGATACTCAGGCTTGTTTTGAAGAAAGCTCCCAAGTGGGTCAATGTTCTGCTTTGGGGTATCGTGGCTGTCAGATTGATTTGCCCGCTCTCTTTTGAGAGCGCATTAAGCCTTATCCCAAGTTCAGAAACAATTCCGTTGGATATTGAAATGGCGGCCAAACCCACAATAGACAGCGGTGTTCCGGCGATCAATAGTGTGGTCAATCCTGTTCTATCCTCATTTGCCCCACCACAGCATGTATTGACGAGTGCAAATCCGCTTCAGATTTGGATTCCGATTTTGAATATTATCTGGTTGATTGGTGTCGGCGCCCTTCTCTTGTATACCGCAGTTAGTTATTGGCGCCTATGTCGTAAAGTGGATACCGCTGTTCGCTACAAGGACAACATTTTCCAGAGTGAGAATGTAAGTTCTCCGTTTGTCCTGGGCATTATCAAACCGAGAATCTATCTCCCGTTCAACATGAATGGTCAGGATCTGGAGCACGTTGTTGCCCACGAACAGGCGCACATTCGCCGCAAAGACCATTGGTGGAAGCCTCTTGGTTTTCTCCTGCTGACGATTCATTGGTTCAATCCTTTGATGTGGTTGGCTTATGTACTTCTTTGCCGTGACATTGAGTTTGCCTGTGATGAAAAGGTCATCAAGGAACTTGGCAACGAACAGAGAGCCGACTATACACAGGCTCTTGTGGTCTGCAGCGTCAACCGTCGCATGATTGCGGCCTGCCCACTTGCCTTTGGTGAAGTTGGTGTTAAAGATCGTGTGAAGTCTGTGATGAATTATAAGAAACCTGCGTTCTGGATTATTATTCTGGCAGTCATTGCCTGTGTGATCGTTGCGGTCTGCTTTTTGACCAGCCCGATGGGATTCCAATTCGATGAAGCAACACACACCATCGTTTCCGCAAATCATTTTGATATGCGAAATGCGGATGACGCGGTGGCTATTGAAATGAATCCCGCACAGATTAGTGAGTTGAGTTCTCGGCTGGCCGGGGTCAAGAACACGAAGAAGAGCGATGAATATGGTGGATTCACACCAGGATATCAAATCAGCGCACTCCTGGAGGATGGCACATATATCCGGATAAACGGTTATTCTCTCTCCGACAATGATATGGTAGATATCGAGTGGAACGGAGAACGGTATGTTGTATCCGACGGAGAGTTCCAAGATTATTTGAGTAGAATCTGTGTGGGAGGAGATGTCGCAGTTGCTGAACCTGTACCGTCTGTTACAAAATGGTTTGACTATCTTGAAACACCAGATGAGATGCAGTGGGGTGGTCGCCATGAGATTAATCTTCCAGAGTTCCCGGATGTGACTTTCCGTTGGACTTATGGAGAAATGATGGCTGTTACGGGTAACGAAATCACTTCGTTGTATACCGGGATGCCCATCTGGAACGCCTATTTCTGCGACCTCACCGGCGACGGCTTGCCTGAGTTGTGTTCTACAATCAGTTGGGGATCTGGCATGATTGATAACCGTGTCACCATCTATGACTATGCAAACGGAGCAAGCTATGAACTGTCTGATCGAGGATATTTCGATTTTACCCTCAGATTTAATGAAGCTGACGGATACCTCTATGTAGATAAAAAGAAATATAATACTGATGAACTGGTAGAAACTGGTCGATTGGTTTTCAAGAATAATTGTATTCAGATTGAAGGTTTTTCCAACGAAGCGCATCAGGTTTTCCAAGCTGAAATTCTGGAAGATCATAATGGTTATTATCTTGTGAAGCCTGTTGAAGGTAGCTGGGAACTGAATAGTGCAGACCGAATTGAAGTACCTATCAGAAATGCTCATCCATCACCAGAACCTGAAATCGGAGATGTGATTGAAATTGAATACTCCGGTGAAATCCTTGAAACTTATCCTGCACGAATTGCGGATGTTTATGGAATCAAGGTTATAAAGCAAACCGAAACATGGGACTTAATCCCTATGGTTATGGTGACCGGGACACTGTATCTTGATACTGGCCATGAAAGCAAAATAGAAGCAAGATGTGGTGTTATGGATGGAGAAATCACATCCCAGGTTGATGGAAATAAACAGCCCAGCGTTGACAATCAATCCAATTTTGGTACAGGATATGGTTATCAATACGGGGCAACTGAGGGAACCATTGAACTCTTTATGAATGGCAAGTGGTGGATCTTCGCTACCGAAGAAGCACGACAGAAAATCCAGTTCCCGTCCATAGAGGATGAAATTTCTAAGTTTTATCTGACCATTGGCTCTGAAGGCGTTAAGAGCATCAAGCTTTCAATGCCAAATTCCAGTGGCGGCTTTGAAAATGCAGATGGTTCTCTGCTCAAGAAAGGCGAACGCATCTGGCTCGAAAATCTCGATGGCTACACTGATCTGCGAGGATTAACAATAACTGCCCTGGGTGAAAACGGAGAAATCATCTGGACAGCATCAATTCCAGATGAAGAAGAAAACAAAGGATTTAACCATCTGGTAAATGATGATTGGGAAATCACAAATATCGAATAATTAGTTCCCAGCAAATAAACCGCTGCAATTCTCATTCCAAAGTGGGATGGATGTTGTAGCGGTTTTTCTTTTTATGGTTCAAATGCCACCATTGTTTCCTTTGGTAGTTTCTCATTTTCACAGTTCAGAAGATAGGCTACGGCCTTGTTCGCAAAGCGGTTGGTTTTTATCGTATCCCAATCGGCAAGGCGAATGATCTCTGCCGTACCATTCTCAAAATCAAATGAAATCTCGCCCCATTCGCCGTCGCAGTCTGCTTGGTATTCGTAGATTGCGGCGGCGATTTTCTTTTTGCGCTTGGTTTTGGATTTCTGTTTCAGCCGGACAGCATGGAGCGCACCTTCGGCAACCAGCAGTTCTGTCAGTTTGTCCGCCGCTTTCCGGTAGGCTCGCTCTGCACCGCTGGCAGTGCTGCCCTCAAACATAATCGCCAATTCTTCAAAAGTGGGGCGGTTCTTCCATGAGCCAACTCGCCCACAGGTCATACAGATTGCTAACCGTTTTTCAAGTAAGGTCTGTTCCCGGTAATTCAGTTTCTCAAATGCCTGCTGCACCTTTTCTGCTTGTATGCCGTTCCAGAGGATATCGGTATAGTTCCAGCTATCGTCAAGGGCTACATCCTCGCCTGTTTCTTCGCCGTCCTCGTCTGTGACATAGAAAGGCTGCTGATTGCGGATTCCACGGACAACTTTCAGATATTCTTCCGCAAGGGCAAGATCGCAGTTGTATTTCTTGGAAAATTCGTTGACCGCATCCTTGGTATTGTGGTACAGCCAAGCCATTGACCGCACCATTTTGTAATTGGTCAGAGAGGACACCGACCATTTTTCTTCGCCCATGCGAAAACGGAGCATAGCATCCCGGATGAACGGGAAAATGTATGTAGCATACTCTGCACCCTTGGCAAGGTCATAGTCCATCAGCTTTTGGAGCATTTGCTCCCGGCAGGAGAGCTTTATATCTATAAATCGGTCTGTGTCGTACAAATCGCCGCCATCCACACCGAGAAAGTCTTTGATGCGCTTGTTAAGCTGCGGCTCGTAGTAGTGTAGAAAGAACGAAAAATGTAGCAAATTCTTTTCCCGCAAAGCAGACAGGATATATTCGTTCAGATTGCCCACCACCGGCGGCTCCGGTTCCAGTTGGAAGATGCGCTCTGCCACATAGGGAATGATGCCGTCACCGTGTGGATTAACTTGGTGTTTCGGTATATATCCGGTCATGTTCCACGAAAAATCATTTAGCATAGCGCACCTCCCTTCTGTATGTCAATCTGTTTTATGCAATGTATTCCATGATTATGGAGTTTAAGATATTATACAATGTTTCTACGCACATCAGCTTTACTACGCCGTTATGGTCACTTAACATCGTACCATCTTTGGAATAATAGAACCGTATAGTCTTCCAACTATCTATTGTGTACTCTATCGTGATGCTGCAATACCTATCAATTCCACGAGCGGGTTCATAATTAATTGAAAAATAGATTCGGTCATAAGTTCCGCTATAGAGATAATGACTTGCATTGTTTTCAACATTTACGGATGTATAATCAATGCCATCCTTTGAATTTTTACGGTATTCATCGTAGAGTTTTTGAATCAGCTCAAAATCAGGGTATGTATTCAGTAATTCTTCTAACGCCTTTATATAATACTGACTAAAGGAATTAACAATTAGCCGATTCTTTTCTTTTATCTCCAAGAGTTCTAAATTCCGTTTCTCTTGATATACTCGTACTCGATACTGTGCTTCTTCCTCTGGCGTCATATAGCCCCCTGCAATGAAGTTCTCAATCTGCCTAATCAAACTTGAATATGTGCAACGCTCATAAGGAGCAATATTCAAACACGATGCAATAATTGAATTAGCAACAATCATATCAGCATTTCCGGGAAAACGCTTGGTCAAATCATATTCATCAACAAACCAGAAGTTTGAAGGCATAAAGTCCTCCGGTTCACCATTGATCATACACCAAAGAACTTTACCCAAAGAAAATATATCTCCTTTTTCAGTTACTTCCTCTACACGACCTGTTTCGTATTCTGGGGCAATATACATCCTGGGACCAACTGCCATAGTTTCCGGTGTCAGTCGTTCACTCCCATCGTTAAGAAAACACGTTCCAAAATCCGTAAGATACAGTGTGTATTCATCATCTTTTTTCAAAAACAAGATATTATCCGGCTTTATATCTCTGTGATACAAGGGCGGATTTCCAGTTGAAAGTGTATAAAGCGCTTTAATGACCGGCAAAAGCAATTCAAATACTAATTTGACATTCCCTTTGGTAACTTCGAGTATATCGTATACCGAACCGTCATATTTTTTCATTTCAACATAAGATTCAGCAATTTTATCCTCGTCAATATAAACATCCGTCACCTCAACAACATTAGGAATTGGATTCTTGCATAATTCCTGAAATACAGCAAGTTCTCGTTTGAAGCGTGTGACTTTTTCAGCGGTAGATGTATTTCTAAGATATTTTCTCGCAGTCCCGGTTTCAGCATCGAATACCACATCACCGTTACCGCCTTTAACATCAGCTTTTCGTGCCATGTATTATTCTCCTTGTCATTATTTGTTGTAAGCTTCTTTCTTCAAAGCCGCCTGTCCCATCTCTTTTTCATAATCGCCCTTGGCATAGGCTACATTGCTCAATGCCCGGAGCATCTTATCTTTTGCCAGCTTCTTCATAACCTCCGCAAGATCAGCGTCCAGAGTACCACGCTTCACATAGCGGTTTATGGTATTCAGCCGCTGCTCATAAATCTTTTTCACCGGATGATCGTCCGCAAGCTCCCGTTGTTCTCTGCCTTTCAGGTTGCCGATCTGCCGACAGGTGCGGTGCAGCTTGTCCCCCGGCGCATAACCGCCGCAGTATTTGGTGTGCCTTGCGTTGGTGGTCAGAAACCATTTGCCGCAGATCCGGCATTTTTTCGGTGCATGACCCACACACAAACCCTCAAAGAAATCAGACCGGAACATTCCCACAAAGGATACATAGTGCATCCGCTTGACCAGCTTCGCTATGTCCTCGCCGGGACGGATGGTAGCCACATACTGAACAGAGTTATTTGCAACAGACATCCAGGCATTGCCCTCTGTGATAGAGAACTTAGGCGGGAAATAGCTGCCGAACATTTTTGCAAAGCCCTCCGCTGTGCGGTCTGCCTCGTTGCCGTCTGATTTTTCTGCAAAATCAAGCATTGCCTTTTGATATTCCTCAAGAGAGTATGCCAGATGCCCGCATACAGCGGTATAGCGCTGGAGCATCACCGCATCAGCATATTTTGGAACTTCTTCGAACGGTAAAGAATTGGTTACGGCTTTTATGGCGAACTCCACATATTTCAGAGCATTGTCCGCAGTAAAAACCTTTTCTATCCGTTCCCTGTGCTTTGGTATATCCATATAGGAGAACGGCGGCGTTTTGCTGAGAATCTCTAACATTGTCAATGCAGCTTCCTTTGCCATAGGAAAGAGTGCAGAAGTATCCTGTCCGGCATTCAGCATCCCGAGCAGCAGATTGATTTTCTCGCATTGCTCGTTCATTCTTGTAATAGTATCCGCAGGAACATTCAGCGCATCACAGGCAAGCGTGCCGACAGGGAATGTTTTGCCCTCATATATGACCGTATCCTGCCAGAAGTCCAATGTCATCAATTCTTGGTTCATGCTTACCCTCCTGTCCTGTTTTTTCATTTTTCTAATTATATCATGTAAATGTGAAGAAATCTACGTCCTCAGATAAGTTGTCCTGTTTTTTGAAACAGGATTGTCCTGTCATTAGCCTGTTTTTTGAAAAATCCGTCATAACCATAATAGAAGGAGCGAAGCACCTGCCAATCACGGCGGGGG
>OGZV01003224.1_pt1 | contig 11280 bp, 10 predicted proteins | sample 1576861 | NCBI WGS metagenome assembly OGZV01 (sample SAMEA3541501, study PRJEB24748) | human gut metagenome | biome: human gut; feature: human-associated habitat; material: faeces | place: China | collected 2012
TCCTCTTGCTGTATATTTCGTTCGATCTCTTTCTTTGCGTTTTCCAAATCTAACAGGCGTTGCTTGGTGGAGTCTGTGATAATGCCCGCCTCGATTGCATTGAGCACATTACTTATACCGCGTTCGGTATCGCTTAACTGTTTGCGCAGCGTCGGCAACAGGCTGCTTTCCTGCTGCTGTGCCGCCATTACTTGTTCAGCTACATACTGAACAAATTCATCGTCGGCAATCCGCGCCATGACCGCATGAACGACTGCATCTTCGATAGGCTGCTTGCGAACCGTTTTGCGGCTGCTGGTGCAGGTCTTGCGCTTCTTTGTGTTTGTGCAGCGGTAGTAATGATAGACACGATCACTGTGTGCGCTTCTTCCGCTTTCTCCGACCATCATGCCGCCGCAAGTCCCGCAAAATAGCTTTGTAGCTAAAAGATAGGGCTCCGTTGCCTTGTAGCGTGCCGGTGACTTGCAGTTCTTTTTAAGCTGGCATTGTACCCTGTCGAACAAGTCCTGCGGCACAAGAGCCGGTATACCGCCCGGAATGACTATATCCCGATATTTGTATTCACCGATGTACTTACGATTATGCAAAAGCGTGGGAATAAAGTGAAGATCAAGTTTCGTATCTTTTGTATTCGTCACGCCGCGCCGGTTCAGGTCGTTGCGGATTGCGTTCATCGTTTCGCCGTTGGCATAGCGTGTGAAAATTTCCAGAACAAGCGGTGCTTTGGTTGGGTCGATTTGATAATCTTTGTTTTTGTCAATCTTATAGCCGAACGCCACCCGACCGCCGTTGTACTTGCAACGCAGCGCATTCTCAGTTTGACCGCGCACGACCTTTTCCGCCAGCTCCGCCGAATAATACTCCGCCATGCCTTCAAGCATTGACTCTAAGATAATGCCTTCCGGGCCGTCCGATATGTTTTCCGTTGCAGAAACGACCTTAACGCCGCGTTTACGAAGCAGCTGCTTATAATGTGCGCTATCATACCGGTTACGTGCGAAACGGTCGAGTTTCCAGACAACAATGGTATCAAACACACCCTTAGCGCTATCTTTTATCATACGCTGAAATTCCGGGCGGTTATCGGTTTTAGCAGACAAAGCACGGTCGATATAGCTGCCAACAATGGTAATATCGTTTTTCTGACAATAAGCAGTACACTCACGCAACTGACCTTCTATACTTTCCTCGCGCTGGTTGTCGCTCGAATATCGAGCATAGATCACCGCGTTCATTCAGATTGATCCTTCCACAATTCGAGCAAGGTTTCTTTCATGCGCTTGCTGACCGGTGATTTCGGGTCGAAGCACATTTCCACAAATTCACGCATATCTCGGTTTTTGATGGACTGTTCCGCTGTGATTTTCGGCTGAAAGTCGTACAATTTGCCCTGCGGCTTGTCCGTTCGACAGTACAGGAAATCCATAGATACATCAAAGAATTCAGCGTATTTGATGAAAACCTCCGGGGACGGCGTGGATTTTCCGGTTTCGTAACGGTTGATGCGGGACTGCTGGACGCCGACAATCGCGGCTACTTGGGTCTGTGTCAAGCGTGAAGCCTCGCGCAGTTCTCTCAGGCGTTTTCCGATTTGTTCCATATAAAGACCTCCTTGTTGATACGATCATATCACAAACAGGTATCGTTGTAAATATATCAAATAAATATTTGTAGATATTCATTTTTTGAAAGTGCACTTTCAAAAACATATACATAGCATCGTATATGATCGTTGAAAAATATCAGAAATTCTGATATAATTTATTGGTTATAACCATCGTAATATGGGATATATTATATTTTTGCAAGAAATGAAGAATAGCAAAGGTGTTTGAATGTATAAAACAATAGAGTTATTTGCAGGAGCTGGAGGTCTGGCATTAGGTGTCGAACAAGCAGGTTTTGATACGATCGGCCTAATAGAATTAGACAAAGATGCTTGCGCCACCTTAAAACAGAACCGACCATATTGGAATGTTATATGTGATGATATTTCACATATATCGTGTATGAATTTAGAGGATTTGTTCTCGCTGAAAAAGGGTGAACTGGATTTGTTATCTGGTGGTGCTCCATGTCAGGCATTTTCCTATGCCGGAAAAAGATTGGGATTAGAGGATGCGCGTGGCACTCTGTTTTACCATTACGCGATTTTCCTTGAAAAATTGCAGCCGAAAATGTTCCTCTTTGAAAATGTGCGAGGACTGTTGACGCATGATAAGGGAAAAACATATCAAACAATGCTGAAAATCTTTGCTGATGCTGGATATACTATTCAAAAAGCTGTATTGAACGCATGGAACTATGGTGTGCCTCAGAAGCGTGAACGCCTGATTACAGTCGGTATTAGAAATGATTTACTCGGCAAAACCGTTTTCGAGTTTCCCAAACCCCATGACTATAAGCCTGTCTTGCGCGATATTCTCTTAGATTGCCCTAAAGGCCCAGGGGTTCCCTACGGTGAAAACAAACGCAAGATTTTTGAGTTAGTGCCTCCCGGCGGTTACTGGCGAGATATTGACCCAGATATTGCGAAGGCTTACATGAAGAGCTGCTGGCATATGGAAGGTGGACGAACCGGTATATTGCGACGCATGAGCTTAGACGAGCCATCCTTGACCGTTTTAACATCTCCGTCCCAGAAGCAGACAGAACGCTGCCATCCCTTAGAGGCGCGGCCATTCACTGTGCGCGAAAATGCACGCTGCCAGACTTTCCCGGATGATTGGGAATTCTGTGGCAAGATTTCTTCCCAGTACAAACAAGTAGGCAATGCCGTGCCGGTCAATCTGGCGTATGAGATTGCAAAAAAGATCAAGGAGGCATTGGACTTATTATGAGTTGGACTCTATCGTTTATAAGTGAGGATGATTTTACCAATCATGTACGAGCCACTATTCAGAAATATGGTGATAAACTGAAATCGTTTGACTTGAAGCGTTTCAATAAGAATATTGTTGACCCGGTTAAGCTGATATTTGATAAGTCAGTGTATCGGGCATCATGGGACGAGATTATCAGCAATGAAATTTTCCGTCAGCGCGATAAATCGAACAATAACGATATTGGCTATTTTCATCAACGAATTTTTCAGTATATGCCTTTCTGCCATGTCCCGCCGAATGGGGAAGAAGGCGGTTGGGATGTCATTTATAAAAACCCTAACGGCATTGTGTTACCCGATAACAGCATCGTACATACTGTTTATGTGGAAATGAAAAATAAGCATAACACAATGAACTCAGCATCGGCAGGAAAAACATTTATCAAAATGCAAAATCAACTGCTCAAAGATGACGATTGTGCGTGTTTCTTAGTTGAAGCAATCGCAAAGCAATCACAGAACATTAAATGGGAAACTACTGTTGATGGTCAGCGCGTAGGACATAGGTTGATTAGGCGCGTTAGCATGGATCAGTTTTATGCGTTAGTCACCGGGCAGAACGATGCCTTTTATCAGATGTGTATGGTTCTACCACAAAAAATACAAGAAGTGGTTGATGCAGCGGGTAGTACGCTGATCCCCGAAGACTCTGTTATGCGCGAGTTGAAAGCGATTGCTGCGAAAAATAGCCTTGCAAACGAGGATTTGTCTATTGCGATGGCAATTTATATGTTGGGCTTTCCCTCGTATAATGGTTTTGCACGATAACCAAGAGAGGGGTATCTATGCAAATTCCAAAGTTATATAAATATCGGTATTTCGACGAACCATCAGACAATCAGCCTGCCCGATGGGAAACTGTATTATTTGAAGGCAAGGTCTTTCCTGCGCCCCCCACAACTTTCAATGATCCTTTCGACTGTGATTTATTGATTGATGACTCATTTCTTAAAAGCAATTATTTCAAAGATATGCTACAAGATAGTCTGATTGAAAAGTATCCTTCCAGTCGAATAGGAGATAATGCAATGGGATTTGATGAATGGCAGTCAAACTTCTTAGAATCTGATACTTTATCGCCGTTCAGAGAAAAGATGTTCGATATTTTCCGAGATTTTTTACCTACTATCAAGGAAGAAATGCTAATAGCTTGTTTTTCCGAGCTGAATAACTCTGTTTTAATGTGGAGTCACTACGCTCAGTACCATACCGGGTTTTGTATCGAATATGATCTGAATGATTGGCCGGGGTGTGACAACTTATACCAAGTACAGTATTCAATCAATGCACCTGTATACGGGCAGACTTATTTGGACACAAATACTCCAGCTTTTGGTAGTGCTGTCGTAGATGCAGCTTTGCATAAATCTAACGAATGGTGTTATGAAAAAGAGTGGCGTATAGTCGTTCCAAAACAAAATTATGCTCCTATATATGCAGCCGGCCTCAGACCCGCATTTGATTTTAGCAGGTTTATCACGGCTATCTATATTGGAGCCAAAGCTAAAGAGGAGCACATACAAAAAATATGCCAACACTTCCATCTGCAACCTATTAAAATATATCAAATGTCATTACAACCCATGACTTATAAGTTAAATGCTAATAGACTACAATAGTAGATGTAAAAGTGCACCTTCGTTTGAAAGTGCACTTTCAATTTTATATACGAATCATTTTCAATCCGCAGTCGCCGCAGATGATGTTGACCTCGCGGGTTGCCCGGACGGACATTTTGCAACCGGGGCAAATATACTTTCTGGTACTGCTCTTTTTCGGCGTTGTGGGCGTGGTAGGCGTTCTGTCAGGCGAACCGCGTCCCGGGGTGCGCGAGATGCAGCCGTCCTCGCGGCTCATGCAGATGTCCTCCCAACCTTCTTCGATAATGAAGTCGATTAAGGCTTCGGTGGGAGAGGTGACCGACCAGCCGATGCGTTCGTCATAGTCGATGTGGAGGTCGCACGCTTCTGCTGCTGCTTTGAATTTCCGGTTGTGGTAAGTTCCGCCGCGGCTGCAATCCTGCACGCCATTCTGCAAGTTCATCAGATGCACCATCTCGTGCAGCAGTGTGGATACGATCTCCTCTATCGGCCTGTCGAGTGTCCCGGCGGCAATGTTGAGTTCGTGGCGTTCGTCACCGTTCGCCTTGTGCCATGCTTTAGAAACCGTAACATGACCGTATGCCCTCGGTGTGGACTGGATTGTTATGATCGGTTCTTCGATCGTGTCGCCGAAATAGCGTGTGTTCAGCGTGCGGAACAGCTTTTCGAGATAGCCGGCCGTGCGGCTCGTTTTGATAGTCTGCTTCATTCGTTTTCCCTCCATCGTGGTGTTAGTCGGCGTTCGCCGGACTCGTTCGAGTTCGGCATAACCACACCCATTGCGCGGCGGGAGTTGTGTCAAGGCTGGCCGTTGGCCACTGGCGGAAAATACGAAGTATTTTCCCGGCCTTGACGCAGGTCGCGGCGTGCGGCACGCGCAGGGTTAAAAACTGAGGCGGAAAGTGAAAGAAAAGGGTTGACTTCAGCGAAAACAGTGATATACTTATAGTTAAGCTATAAGAAGATTTTCGAGGGGCGAAGTATGCCTTTTATTAAATAAGTAAACCAACGACTGAATGACTGATGTTATTCAGTCGTTTTTGTTTTTAAGTTAAAAAATTTAAGTTTTTGAAACGAAATCTAAGGCGGTGTTTCAAAAATTGGAAAGGAAGTGATGGTTTGACTTGCAAATCCCTGACAGAGGAGGTGAAATCGTGAATATTACCCTCGTTGTACAAAAAATGCAAGTTATCAACCCGATAATCAACCCCTCGAAATTAACCGCCGTCCAGAGTCAGTCTGGCACCTGACTTTGAATAAATTTGACCGACGCTGAAATTAAACGTCAAGTCAATCGAATCAAGGAGAACAAGGCGAAAGCCGATGCCAGCCATCAAAGCTGGCGTGACATTCTGCGCGGCTACATCTATCGCGCTGAGTGGAGTCAAAAAGATTTTGTCCAGCACACGTTACTATCAGAAACGGTGTACAAGAGAATAATGGGCAAACATGAGAAAAATTTAAGTCTAAAAAGCATAGTTGCTGTATGTTTATCCCTAAATTTACAGCCAAGCGAGTCATTGGAAGTAATTCACAAAGCTGGTTACTCATTTGATAATTCACTCGTTCAGTGTTTCTACAGCACATTCATAACGGAACGTTGGACGCTTGACGATGCCGATGCTGCCTTATTTGCTGGCACCGGTGAACGATTCGCGCAAATGCGAGATTAGCTATCACAAAAAAGAGAGGGTTTGGTACCCTCTCTTTTTTGTGCTCAATTTTTGGGCATCAAAAGCTAACTGATCATTATACACCTTCCGCCGAGAACTGCAGGGACACATGGTGTCCCCAATTTTGATAACTGGCATGGTAAACTTGTTCCAAGAAATCCGGATTTCCCCTAAAAATATTCAGACGCTGCGCAGCGTCAAAACCTATCCAAATCACAAAAGGAGAGAACGAAAATGGCACTCTTGCGTAATCTCAAGATCGACCCGAAGTCGCTCGGCAAGCACCTGTGGCTCGTGGATGCGACGCCGGTGGTCGAGTACACTAAGAGCGGCGAGCGCACGGACAAGATCGTCGGCTACCGTTATGTAGTCACGCTCCCGGCGCACGGTTTCGAGAAGCTCGGCATCAAGATCGCTGGTGACCAGCAGATCGAGTTGCCGGACGATACGGAGTATATCCCCGTGCAGTTCGACGGCCTCGACATTCGTGTCTACGAAGCGAACGGTCATGCCCAGTTGACCGCTTCCGCAACCAGCATCCATGCGATCAAGGAGGCACCTCACCCGCCGGGCACGGGTGGTAGCCGGTAATGCATCCGGCAGGGCGATGCTTGCCATCAAGGTGAGCATTCCCTGACGGTGCGGTGGCTGACTGCTATCGTCGCGTAAGGGTAAGTATTACCCTTCCGCGACGATGTAGCAGTAGCAAGAAAAACTAAATAAGGAGGAAACTACAATGGCAATGGCCAAAAAAGACCCTCAAAGCCGCAAGTTTCTGTTGACGATCAATAATCCGGACAAACATGGTCTTGACCGCGAAAGGGTATTGGAGTTGTGTAAGCAGCTCCAGCCGGACTATTGCTGTCTTAGCAAAGAAATCGGGGAGTCCGGCACACCCCATATCCATGTTTTTTTGTATCGCCGTTCTCCCATGCGTTTCAGCTCAATCAAGAAAAAGTTTGAAACGGCGCACGTTGATCAGGCGTATGGTCTGTGCTCGGAAAACCGCGATTATGTCGCCAAAAGCGGTAAATGGGAAACATCCGAAAAGGCTGAAACCTCTGTTCCGGGCAGTTTTGCCGAGTTTGGCGACTTGCCGGAGGAAACAAAGGCTTCCGCAAAGACCAAAGCAACGATGGAAGACCTGCTGGAAGAAGTCAAGGACGGCAAGAGCACGGCACGCATCATCACGCAAAACCCCGCGTATGCGTTCCGCATCAAAGACATCGACGCAGTTCGTCAAACATTACTGTCGGAAAAATTCATGGTAGAGAACCGTGAAATCGAGGTCGCCTACATCTACGGTGCTCCCGGCACAGGCAAGACACGCAGCATTTTTGAAGCACATGGTGCAGAAAACATTTGCCGAGTGACGAATTACCGCATGGGCAAAGGCGTTTCGTTTGATGCCTATCATGGGCAGGACGTTCTCGTGTTTGAGGAGTTCAACGGTCAAATCCAGATTGAAGAAATGCTCAATTACCTCGACCGGTATCCATTGCTGCTGCCCGCACGTTATAGTGACCGCGTCGCTTGCTTCACTAAGGTATATCTCACCAGCAATGTCCCACTCGAAAATCAGTACGAAGATATTCAAATCGTTCATCCTGCGACATGGAAAGCCTTCCTGCGTCGTATTCACAGGGTTGTTTACTTCGACGGTGAACAAGTGCAGGAAATGAGCATGGATGAATGGAAGGAGGAACGGAATAACCATGTTGACTTGTAAAAAGAATGAACTGTATACCGAAACCGCGCATCACGGTGCTATGCTGCGCTTTGGCAACGGTGTACATAAGATTATCCGCACTCCGGCGGAGTGGGTAGGCATTATTGCCTACCTGCTCGGTATCGCTGTTGTCGGCTGCGTAGTGCTGCGGCGCATGAATAATGTGGGCGCATTTGCAACGCCCCTCGTGACAACAATGACGGCTCTCTACATTGCTGCGGCAATCCTCGGTCTGGTGGCGTTTGTTATCAGCCGTGGGACACCGCATCATGCAAGAAAGATCGAAAATAATCTTGCTCGCATCGGCTTTACCAATGCTGCGGGCGAAGTACCCCTTCTGCTTCGCAGCTATTGGCAACGCACAGAAGGAGGACGAGCAGTGCAAGTTCTTGAATTCCTGGCGTGTGGTCTTGCGAAATCAGTCTGGGAGAACAAGCAAGTCGAGATTGCCGCTGCGCTGAATATTCAGGTCGCAAAGATAGAGGAGTGCGACGGTAAACGCCGTATACGCCTTTATGTTGTCCCGGCGGACAACGGTCTGCCAGACAGATTAGACTGGCATGATGATCTGATGAACCATGAATATCCTGTTTGCAAGGTGATTTTGGGCGAAAGCCTGTTAGAGCCGGTTGTGGTTGATTTCAATGTCATTCCGCATATGCTGGTGGGCGGAGGAACAGGCTCAGGCAAAACTGTTCTGCTCCGGTGCATCCTCATGCAGTTGCTGCGGAAGTCTGGCGTTGAGGTTGTTATTGCGGACCTGAAAGGTGGAGCAGATTTTTCATCGGTTTGGCGCAATCATCCGCATTGCAAGATGATTTTCGACCGCGCAGAGTTGGCTGAATATCTGGACGAACTGGTTGAAGAACTGAACCGTCGTAAGGAAATTATTGCGCGTGCCGACGGATGCTGCAATATTTACGACTACAACAACCGCTGCGCACTGTATCTTGACCGAATTTTCTTCGCAGTCGATGAAGTGGCAGAAATTCTTGATAAAACCGGTCTGGATAAAGCGGAAAAGGAACAGGTCGCACGGATTGAACGCAGTCTGTCCACCATTGCTCGTTTAGGACGCGCGTTCGGCATCCACCTGCTTTTGGCAACACAGCGGCCGGATGCAAATATTTTAAGCGGTCAAATAAAAAATAACATCGCGAATCGCGTGTGCGGTCGTGCTGACAATGTGCTGTCCATGATTATCCTTGACAACACTACAGCGGCCGATCAAATTCCCTCGGATGCGCGGGGGCGCTTCATCAACGGTGACGGCACGGTGTTTCAAGGCTACTGGTTTGACGAAAGCATTTTAGAGGACTAGCCATGCAGCAGACGAACAATGACTGGTCAGAAGTCCCCAACGATGTCTGGGATGCTCTGGCGCGTGCTATCTTAGAGGAAATTCAGGCGCTTGCGGCAACCGACGAGGGGCAGCGTGAATTTGCGGAATGGAAGAAAAACCGCGTTCACAAAACCGACACATAAATAACAAAAGTGCAGGAAGCAAAATCCTGCACTTTTTTCATGCCTTAAAGGATATTTTCGATAGAAACAAAAAATCCGAACGCTTTACCAACTCGGATAATGCGGTTCGGATTTATTTGTTCTGGTGGGGTTGGCGGGGCTCGAACCCACGACCTCTCGCGTGTGAGGCGAACGCTCTGACCAGCTGAGCTACAACCCCGTCCGGATTACCTATATAGTATACCAAAACCGGACGGGAGTAGCAAGTCCTTTTTGTTCCTGTTTGTTTACTGTGCTGCCAGATGCTGCGCCCAAAGCGACTGCGCCGTGCTGTCCGCGGCGCGCAGCGCCTGCTCGAACGCGGCTTTATCCTCGCGATAGCGCGCATCGAGCGTCGCCAGGATACCCTCGGTGTAGGCGCCGTCCGAGATCGGCAGATAGAACAGCAGCTCCGCCGTCGTACGGTCGCCGTAATGTTCGGTATCCTCCATATTGCGCCGCTCATAGACCGAGGTGTCATGCGGGTCGGCATCCAGCGCCAGATCCTCGGGGGAAATGCGCTGCGCGGCCTCGAACAGCGTTTTATACTGCGCGGCGGCCTGCTCATCCGCCGGGTCGTACTGCACATCGGACGGGTAAATCAGGAAGTACGCCAGTCCGTCCCGCTCTGCGAGCGGCCGGACCGGAACCGGATAGTTTTCTGCCCAGTTTTCGCCGAAATCACGCTTGAGAACAGAGAGCAGCTGCGCGGTCAGCGTCATGAGTACGCTGTCCGTATCCTTCACGAAGAAGGTCGTGGTCCCGTCCGTATTGATATTGGCGGAAACCGCGTTCCGGAACTCCTGCGGCAGCTTGAGGATGCAGCCGAGTGCGTCGCTGTAATAGCCGCCGGAGGGGAGCGGCGGGTTCTCAAGCTGCGTCATGGCGTTTGTCATGTAGGCCGTGACCGCCGTGTGGCGGATGTGCTGCGCATCCGTGTATTCGAGCGTCAGCGCATGGTAGAACGGTACGCTGAGGTCGGAGGCCAGCAGCTCGCTCACGCTCTGCGGTATGGTGTAGACGTAGCCGCTGTTCGTTCGCGTGAGCGTGGTCTCGTCGTCGGTCATGTTCTGATAACGGGGGGAACCGGCTGCGTTTACCAGCCGGTTGACGAGCGTTACGCCGTCGACAGGCTTGCTGCCGAAGTTGAAGATGATAATGTCGCCCGTATTCAGCGTCGGCAGATTGGCGAAGGAAAGGGCACCGAAAGCGTCCGCGCTGACCGGGAGCACATTTGCGCCGCTCATGGCGGAAACATCCTCCTGAATGCCGGTCGGCTTCCAGTAACCCGTACCGGTCTGCTCCATCTGGACATTGATCGGGTCGCTGCCGTCGGTGAAGGTCAGCTGAACGATATCAATATACGCGCCGCCGCGAATGTCGGAGCGCACGATGCTCTGGATCTGGGTCACATCTGCGATCCAGCCGGTTTTCGAGCCGTCGACCGGATTGCCGAAGTAATAGAAGGCATCCTGCGCGGCGGTCAGGGAGTCGGTGCGCGGCAGACCGCTGAAGTTGCCGACCTCGTCGGGCAGGCTGGGCAGAGCCAGACCGGTGCTGTAATACAGACGGAACAGCTCGCTCTGCGTCATGTCCGCGTCGGACAGCTCAGTGACGTCGGAGATCATGCGGCGGCCGCCGTCCTCACAGGTGGTCTGCACGAGATAGCCGGTGCGCACATCGCCGATGCCGCCGCCGTCCATGCGGCAGATGATGCGGTACGCGCTGTCGTCGTCAGTCGGGACGAGCACATAGTCGCGCACAGAGGGGGAGGAGGAGCCGAATTTCCAGGTCCACTGCGTGCCGCCGGCCATATCGTACTGCTGCGAGATGAATTCCTGCTGCTTTTCGGGGGTGAGGATGGGGTAGATATACTGTCCGCTCTTGTGG
>OGZV01003235.1_pt1 | contig 11255 bp, 10 predicted proteins | sample 1576861 | NCBI WGS metagenome assembly OGZV01 (sample SAMEA3541501, study PRJEB24748) | human gut metagenome | biome: human gut; feature: human-associated habitat; material: faeces | place: China | collected 2012
TCAAAGCTTTCAAGACTTTTTCAAAGTCGTCTGTTGTCCAGCCTTCTTTGACAAGATCCAACACGCCTGCATCTTTGAGCATCTTCTTATTCATCGCCATGTAGAATGGTGCTGAACTAATTGGATACATGTAAGCTGTGTCGCCTGCCTTGCTGGCTTGGATGATATTTTCATTATTGACATCTTTGACAAAATCTTCGGTAAAGAGATCGTTCAAGTTAGCCAATTTTCCATTTTTACCATACTGAATGATCCGTCCAGGTGCATCAAAGAGCACATCTGGAGCAGTTCCTGCTTCAATAGCAGTTGTGATCTTTTCAGGACCTGACTTGAAGTCAATCGTTTCCAAATTCACGTGGATATCTGGATTTGCTTTTTCAAAAGCTGCAATAATTGATTTTTCGTAGGTTCCGACACCATCTTCTGCTTTTTCTTGAGTAAAGACTGGGAAGGCCCACCAAGTGATTTCTGTTTTACCAGAATTTCCACCAGAAGATTCTGATTTTGATCCTCCGCCAGAGCCACAAGCTGCGAGTGCTAGAAGAGCTGCACCAGCTACCAACGAGCACAATACTTTTTTCATTTTCATGTGATTTCTCCTCACGATTTGCGGTAAGATTACTCTTACAAGGGGTTATCCTCAATGAGGACGCCTATTCTTGTTCATGTTTCAGATTCGACTACTCTCTATTCGGTCTCCTCCTCCTTCAATCTACTGTTTTGTTTTCTCATTTTAAGGCTGCGACAAAGCGCTCTGTAATCTCTTTTGGTCGGGTAATGGCGCCACCTACGACGATACCACGAACACCGAGATCATGGATTTTCTTGGCCTGATCCGGATAGTGGATCTTACCTTCTGCGATGACATCCACTCCTGCTTGGCAGAGGCGATGGATCAGTTCAAAATCTGGACCATCAACCTTTGGACTGTAGTCCGTATAGCCTGAAAGGGTCGTTCCGACAAAGTCCACTCCCGCTTCGACAGCTGTCAATCCTTCTTCCAGAGTCGAAATATCAGCCATCAAGAGTTGGTCTGGATATTTCTCTTTGACTTGATGGATAAAGTCACTAATCGAAAGCCCATCATGACGCGGACGTTTGGTACAATCAAGCGCAATGACCGCGATATCCAAAGCTGCCAACTCATCGACTTCTTTCATAGTAGCCGTGATAAAGGGTTCTTCAGGTGGGTAATCGCGTTTGATAATCCCAATGATCGGTAACTTGGTCACTTCCTTGATTTCCTTGATATCCCGGACACTATTGGCTCGGATTCCGACAGCTCCACCCTGCTCAGCCGCTTTGACCAAGAGAGGAATGACTCCTCCTGCTTCTGTATAGAGCGGTTCATGAGGGAGAGCTTGACAAGAAACAATGATGCCATCTTTGATTTGTTCAATCAGTTCATCTTTTGTAATCTTTGACATAACTCCTTCTCCTTTGATAATAAGGCAACTCGAGTACTTGTAAATTGATTATAATCTATTTTTAAAGCGCTTACAATATTATTCGTGCAATTGGATTATGGTTTCAAATTTTAAGAGAAATAAAAAAATCTCTGAAACTAGTTTCAGAGATCTTCATTTTTAAGATTCCTTAGGCCATCTTTTGAGTCGCTTTTTCCTTTACGACAAATACAAAGCCAATAGAGCCGACGACGGCTCCAAGCAAGATCCAATAGACCATATCCGATGAGGCAATTGGGCCTGCCAAGAGACCTGCTAATAAAAAGAGATCGATATACAGTCGGGTATCCCGATAAAAGGTCCAATTGAAGTGGTAGCTACCTTCTGGATACTGACGTGTCGATACAGCTGGTTGAAAGACCTGAAGAAGGATCAAAATCCCAACAAAAGCAAGATAAGCCAGGCTAACTACCGAAAGCGGAGACCGCATCGTCAAAGCTACAGCCGCTAAAAGCAAGACCAAGATCCAGAAATGGAAGTCCATCCAGAATTCATGATGATAACGAAACCGTTTCATAAGATCACACCTTTCTCTTTATGTAATCGTTTTCTGCACTTCTATTATACGACAACAAATTTATTTTGCAAGGAATCATGGGCTATTTGGGATTGAAAATAGGACCAGAATATCTCTGGTCCGTCTAAAAAAACTATGAACAACTATTCGTTGCCACTTCATTTACTGATATCATTTTCGATAATGACTTTGAGTGCGTTGTTTTCACCCGCATGTTTAAAGACATCATAGGCTTTTTCAACTTCTGAGAGTTTGAAGTGGTGGGTGATAAGCTTGATCCAGCAGTTGCAGATTGCCTGCAGATACATAAGTTGCAGCTTTCATAAGCGACTCCTTTTTGTTGGTTTGATAAAACCATTTTATTTTCGTTTCTTTGTGAATATTATAACATACTAAGTAAGCGCTTGCAAGAATTTACAGGCACATTTTTAAAAGTTTTTGAGCAAACAAAAACATTCCTCTTATCTCTACCAGAGGAATGTTTCAATCACCTTGTTCTAATTGTTGACGCTGCTTGTAGTACTCTTGCTGCTCGCGCTCACGTTCTTCTTCTAAACGCTCTTCATAGCGCTTAAGTTCTGCCTCAAACTCTTCTTGCAAGGCAAATAAACGCTCCAAGCCACTTTGAGCCTCCGCACTTGGGGCTTGAAAATGCAAGGCACTCAGCCAGTCTACTAAATTTTCTGTATGTTGGCGGACATCCATACGCATATCCGCATAATCCCACTCCAACTCGCTAAGCTTTTGATTGAAGCGGTAATGTCGATCTTCTAGTTGTTCTAATTCACTATTTCCTGAATGGTACATCACATACCTCCTTTAATCGGACTCAATAAAATCGGCTTCTTCACTGATTTCAGTGCTGTTTCTACCGCGTCCGCTGCTCCTCCTGTAAATCCATCTTTCAAATCACTAACTAGGGTCGTTGTAGCAAAAGAGCGCATCTTTTCGGATTGACCGCCCAAGGTTACCTGCAAACTCATCCCTTCCAACATCATCAAGGCTTTCTGCGTTGCAATCAAACTTCTGATCGCAATCCGCTCTTGCTCCTTTTTAATCTCTCGATGGAGCTCCTCAATTCGTTCTCTGTCCTCTCCCAGGATCTCTAACATCTTTTTCTCCTACTTATGAAAAATCAAAGGCCGTCGCTTGTCCCTTGTCCAAGTCCACCAATTGAGCTGATGCAGCCTCCAGCTGACCTGCCAAATCTGACAAGCGATTGGAGTAGGCCTTTGCTTGGGCGAGGTTTTCCGCCTCTACTGCTTGGTCCCAACAAGTATCCATGGAGAACTCTCCTAATAGTTGCTCCACTTCTGCGTCTGTTAAAAATTGGGCCATGCTGTGGGCCATTTGAGACACCTCAGCGACCTTATGAGAAACCGTCTCCTTAGCCTCTTCCAGCTTATCCTTGACTTCTGCCTCAAAGACAGTTGCTTGCGCTGAAGCATTCTGCGCTACCGCCAGCACCAATTCCTCCCGCAATTGAATAGTCTGGGTTCCAGATGCTCCTGCCAGTTGCTGATGGAGGCTAGAAATGCTTGGCTTTTCCTGCCCATACATGGAGACCACCGAAGCAGATGATGGCTGATTTTCTGAAGCGGACGTTGCCCGATCTCGTTGGGGCATGTCAATAATTTTCTGTGTCTGATCTTGCACTTCACCTTCTAACTCCATTTGAGATGGCCTCCTTTCTTGGATTTGTTTTCTCGTTTCCTATAACTGAAAAACTATCCTAACCCTTCAGCTACAAGCAGATTCACATACTATAGGGTATCATAAATTAGCCCGTAATGCTATAAAAATAGCACAGATTCTTAAAAAAAGTCTAATTTTTTATGAAAAAACGGTTCGGAGGTCTGAAAAGCAAAAAAGGCAGGCAATCCCTCAGCTCCCTTTTTTCGATCGAAACTTGAAAAGGCCATCAAAAAACCCCCACTCTTTCGAGCGAGGGATAGCTGATAAACATGAATCGTTCAATAACGTTTTATTTGCGACGTCCTGGACGTTCTTTGTAGCCATAGTATGCATCTTCGATGATTTCTTGCATATGGTCTACCATTGGAAGACGTGGGTTAGCTGGTGAACATTGATCTTCGTAAGCAAGGAAGGCCAATTCACGAGAATGTTTCTTCCATTCTTTTTCATCGATTCCTTGTGCTTTGAAGTTCATTTCGATACCACAGCGTTCACCGAGTTCGTATACAGCTTTTGCGTAAGCTTCAACGGCTTCTTCTGGAGTAGAGCATGGAAGTCCTAGCATACGAGCGATATCTTGGTATTTTTCATCTGCACGGTAGTAGTTGTACTTAGGCCATGTAGCTGTCTTGGCTGGGCGTGTACCGTTGTAGCGGATAACGTATGGAAGCAAGATGGCATTGGTCCGTCCGTGGATGGTGTGGAATTGCGCACCGATCTTGTGGGCCATTGAGTGAGAAATACCGAGGAAGGCATTGGCGAAGGCCATACCTGCGATCGTTGACGCATTGTGCATCTTTTCACGTGAATGGAAGTCCGCATTCTTGACTGAGCTTTCCAAGTTTTCAAAGACAAGTTTAATGGCTTGAAGGGCAAGACCATCTGTGAAGTCGCTAGCCATTTGTGATACGTAAGCTTCTGTCGCGTGCGTCAAGACGTCCATACCAGTGTCTGCTGCAACAGATCCAGGAACTGTCAATACCAAGGCAGGGTCTACGATTGCCACTGTTGGAGTCAATGAGTAGTCTGCGATTGGGTATTTACGGTTGTTTGCTTTATCAGAGATAACGGCAAATGGAGTTACTTCAGATCCTGTACCAGATGTTGTTGGGATGGCGATGAATTTAGTCTTCTTACCAAGCAATGGGAACTTGAAGGCACGTTTACGGATATCCATGAATTTTTGTACCAAGTCACGGAAGTCCACTTCTGGTTGTTCGTAGAAGAGCCACATAACTTTGGCCGCATCCATTGGTGATCCACCACCAAGAGCAATGATGGTATCTGGTTTGAAGGCACGCATGATCTCTGTACCACGTTCAACAGTTGTGATATCTGGATCTGGTTCTACGTCTGCAAAGATTTGGTAAACCACCTTGTTGCGACGAAGGTCAAGCTGTTCGATGATACGATCAAGGAAACCAAGCTCTACCATAGCGTGGTCTGTAACGATCATGACACGTTCAACGTCACGACATTTTTGTAGGTATTCAATTGAATCACGTTCAAAGTATGTTTTTGAAGGAAGTTTCATCCATTGCATGTTATTTCTCCGGCGTCCGACTTTTTTGATATTCAAGAGGTTGATGGCACTAACGTTGTCCCCAACAGAGTTGCGTCCGTAAGAACCACATCCAAGTGTTAATGATGGCAAGAAGGCATTGTAAACATCCCCGATACCACCGAAAGTCGAAGGAGAGTTGCAGATCACACGAATAGCTTTGACCGCTTTACCAAATTCTTTGGTCAATTCTTCATCAGCAGTATGGATGGCTGCTGAGTGACCAAGACCGTTGAATTCAACCATTTGGCGAGCTTTGTTAATTCCGTCTTCACGGCTTTCAGATTTCAAGACAGCGATGACTGGTGACAATTTTTCACGAGTCAACGGTTCTTTTTCACCAACTTCTTTACATTCTGCCGCAAGGATATTGGTTCCTTCTGGTACAGTGAAGCCAGCTTGTTCAGCGATCCATGCTGCTGGTTTCCCAACGATGTCCGCATTCAATTTCGCACCTGCACAGTTTTTGCTATTCGCTTTGACACCGAAGCAGAACTCTTCAAGAAGGGCTTTTTCTTTTTTGTTGACAAAGTAAGTGTGGTAAGATTTGAATTCTTCAACAAACTCATCGTAGATTTCTTTATCGATGATGACCGCTTGTTCAGACGCACAGACCATACCGTTGTCAAATGATTTAGACATGACGATATCGTGTGCTGCTTGGCGGATGTTGGCTGATTTTTCAACATAGGCAGGAACGTTTCCGGCACCAACCCCAAGAGCTGGTTTTCCACAAGAATAAGCAGCTTTTACCATGGCGTTACCACCGGTCGCAAGGATGGTTGCAACTCCTTCATGGTTCATAAGGGCACTGGTTGCTTCCATAGAAGGTTGGGTAATCCATTGCACACAGTTCTCAGGTGCTCCAGCTGCAATTGCCGCATCGCGTACGATTTGTGCCGCATGAGCAGATGATTCTTGAGCAGATGGGTGGAAGGCAAAGACGATAGGGTTCCGTGTCTTCAATGAAATCAAGGCTTTAAAGATTGCTGTTGAAGTAGGGTTGGTTGTAGGAGTGATCCCGCAGACAACTCCGACTGGCTCTGCAATCAGCGTTAAACCAGTGACGTCATCTTCTGAAATGACACCAACTGTCTTGGTGTGACGCATGTTGTTTACAACGTGTTCACAAGCGAACAAGTTTTTCGTCGCCTTGTCTTCAAAGACTCCACGACCAGTTTCTTCATAGGCATGAAGAGCGAGCTCACCGTGTGCGTCAAGAGCAGCTACAGATGCTTTCGCTACAATGTAGTCCACTTGCTCCTGGTTCAATTTGCGCATTTCTTCAAGCGCCACCAGCGCTTTTTGCACCAACTCGTCTACGTGTTTTTCAGCAGCGAGTTTCTTTTCTTCAGGTGAGAGAGTTTTTTTATCAGCCATTTGATGCTTTCCTCCAATGTTTGAAACCCTTATCCTTTTCTAGAACTTTTTCATGTTTTCGGAAATTTTCAAGAATAGTGTAAGAAATTTCGATTTGTTAATTGTTTCACAATATAATTGTACTCTATTTTGAGATTTTTGTAAACACTTCCAAGCAACTTTCACAAAGAATTTTTTGAAGTTTGTGAAGACTTTATCAATCCTATTGCTGTGAAAGCAATTCTTTAGCAAAATTGTGAAAAAATAATTAAAAAATTTTTTTCTTCACAAAGAGATGTTTTCAATTGATTTTTGTAAGCGTTTTCTTAATCTTACTAAAAAAAGCAGCTTTTTACAAGTAAAAAGTTGCTTTTTGTTTTATTTTGTTAGGATTTGTTTTGTTTCAGTTTCAGAGAAGCATTGTTACTTCTTGACCGGACCCTTTTCGGCCTTATCAAGGGCTTCTTTGACTGTTTGGGCATAGAGTTCCCCACCATTGGTTTCCATATTGAAGTGAACAGAGTCTGTTCCCACCCAAATGTTTGGATTTTCAATTGCTACTTGGTACCAGTCCGCAATGGTGATAAAGTCGTATTTCTTAGCTAGTTCCAACTCATAAAGACGCGTTTGAACCGATTCACTGGACTGATCGTTGGCATAGCGCCCATCATATGGTGTCACAAGGATCAAGCGACGGCCTTTTGGAAGTTTCTCAACATACTGATCCAGCAATTCTTTGTAGTTGCTTACAGTATTGGTTCCTAGGGCAATGACCACATTTTTTAGGAGAACTTTATTGGAGATATCGGTCTCAAAGACCTTCATTCCATTTTCCAACTGACGGCTCACCACTGCATCGATCTGGATGCCCGGGATCGCTTTGGTTAGGTAGTCCTGCGCTCGCAAGTTAACCGAATCACCGATCATGGTCACACCATTTGAGACGTTATAGTCTGTTGCAGTCGCATTGTCCACTTGCGTCCGTGTGACCTGCATTTTGCTGTCTGCTTGATTGAGCCCACTCACTACCAAACTCTCATCAAAAGCTCCGACGGTTGGTGCAAAGGCAGAGATTCCAATCATCAAGAGAGCCAGAGGAATCATGAGGTAAAAGATCGGTTTGGTCAAAAAACTGAGATCCATCTTCATACCAAAGACACGAGGCTCTTTGCCTGCAATGGTTGGCTCCAAAATATAGAAAGACAGAGCCGTTAAAATCAAGGAAACGATCGTCGTCACAAGGGCTGCCATCATATTTCCCAAATGTTGAGAGAAGATGATAAAGAAAGGCCAGTGGAAAAGGTAGACACCATAACTGGTATCTGCCAAGAAATTGAGGATGGCTGGTTCTTTTTTATCTGGAGTCTTTTCATGGAGAATGCGGGCCGACAGAATCATGGCACAAGCTGCGATTGTCGCTGCTAAAAAGCCAAATAGATAGGTCCACAAGCTATCAAATGGTAAGAAAAGACTGAGCACGAACAAGAAGGCAAAGCTTCCACCCAAGACCGACAAGGTCTTTTTCATGCTCCAAGACTGCACCAGCTTTGTAAAGTTCGGACTGACATTGGCAATCCCTGTCACCGTTGCTAGGCATGATCCCGCAAAGAAGGGGAAGATGTGAGTGAAGCTAGAAAAATAGATGGTGGAGAAATTAGCTGTCAGAAAGGCACGGATGAACATGGACAAGAAGGTGAAGAGAAAGAGCCCGCTGGATGCTAGGAAGAGCATGCCTCGGTACTTTCCAACCGTCTTAGCCCGCTTAGCCAAGAACCATGCCAAAAGTGCCCAGAGCACATAGTAATGCACTTCTAGAGCCAAACTCCAGGTATGAAGGAAGAGATGCGGAATGAAGTTACTTTCGTAACTACCACCCGTTGCCATCTCAAAGAAATTAGTCACAAAACCGAAGACCGCCGCAATCTGAGTCCCAATACCAGCCACGTAGTCCCGTTGGACCATAAAGGTAAAGGGCATCACGACCAAGACCATAAAGACAAGGGGTGGTACGATCCGGTAAAAGCGCCGTTTCAAGAATGCCAGGTAGTCGATTCCTTGCTTGCGCGCAAATTCATCGATCAAGAGCGCTGTAATCAAAAATCCTGAGAAGGTGAAGAAAATATCTACCCCAATGAAGCCTCCAGGAAAGGCTTTTTGGAAGAAATGGTAAAGCAATACCAATAAGAGTCCTGTAACACGGACTAGTGAAAACCATTTAATGCGCATTTTGATAAATCCCCTGCTTGAATGTTCCTTTGTATACGACGTTGGCTTCTGTGGTTAAGGTGCCTTTGCCCTCCGGCTGGCCGTTAACAAACTGCCCTTCATAGGTCCAACCATCCTTGGACTTAAACTTACCATAGCCGCTAAAAGAGCCGTTGACGAGGTTACCTGTATAGGTATCCCCATTTTTAAAGGTGACGGTTCCCTTGCCATTCATCTTGCCACGGACCAAACTTCCGTCGTAACGGATCGCCCCCTTATCCAAGGTCAAAACACCCTGACCTGGAATGGCTGAAAGGAAAACCAGCAAAGCAGATAGAATAATCACGACTAATGCTGCTATTTCTAAATTTTTTCGCGTCAGATAGACCTTATAAGTCTCATAAAATTCTTTCATATTCTGTATTCTCTCACATATCAAACTCTTAAGAAGTTGCTAACTGATCTAACCAAGCCTTACAGCCGCTCAGGACTCTGGAATAGGTCTCCTCAAAATCACCGGTATACCACGGATCTGGCACACTTTCAGCAGCAAAAAGATGAATCTTATGCTCTGTACCCGCAGGAGCCATTTGCTTCAGATCTGCTACATTGTTTTCGTCCATCCCTAGGATCAAATCAAAGTTGTAAAAATCCTCTTCCTTGATCTGTAAGGACGTCTTGGCTGGATCATAAGGGACTTGGTGTTGTTGAAAGATTTTCTGGGTTCCCCGATGGATGGGATTGCCATGTTCCCAGCTCGAGGTGGCCCGACTTTCAATCTCATACTGATCCGTCAAGTCCTTCATGACAAACTCCGCCATGGGGCTCCGACAAATATTTCCTAAGCAGACAAAGACGATTTTTTTCATGATTCCACCTAACTCCTTGTTCGGACTGCCCAACCTAGCTGAGCTCTTGGCTTTCCACTATGGAAAACCAGCATACTATTACTATTATAACAAAAATGTGACAGAAAGATGACAAAGTGGCTCCATCATTTTAAAGAAAAATCAGATTCCTTTTTCAAATCTGATCTGTTTCTCTATTTTGGAAAACGAACCTCTAATGGAGGCCATTTACTCTGCCAATTTTTCTTTTTCATCCGCTCTGTATAAACCGCTAAACGCTCTGGACTGGCTAAAAAATGCGGAGTTGGCTGAACGATGAAGTCTTCGATATCCTTTGTCCCATAAGGGAGAAAGAGCTCTAGCTGACCATCTTTCCTTAGGCGAACTGCAAGTGCCGTACACTGCTCGGGGTATTTGGAAACCGCATCACAGGCACTGCGATATGGAGCTGTCCCCGGGCTATGCTGGTGCATATAGACTTGATTCTTCACTTCCCAAGCGTACTGGGGATAGGTCTTCTTTAATTCCTGCTCGATCTGGAGAGTCTCCTCATAACTGATCGCAGGGTCATAAAAGACCAGATCCATATCCGTCGTCGCGTCAAACCCTGGTTTTCCAGAGAGCTGGTTCCAGATGAAATTGCGCACCGCGCCCGCCGCTAACCAGGCATCTGTTAGGTTGAGATCTCGAATGATAGCCAAGACAGTCATCATCTCCGGATCCGCTTGAATTTGTTCTACTATTGCTTCTTCCGTCAGCATCTTCTTCTAGTCTCCATTGTAGGGATAACCGAGGTGTTCGTAGGCCTTGCGGGTCGCCACGCGCCCTGTCCGGGTCCGCATGATAAAGCCTTTTTGAATCAAGTAAGGCTCATACATGTCCTCAACGGTCTCTCGCTCTTCAGCAATATTGACCGATAGAGTCCCAAGCCCGACCGGGCCACCGCCGTACATTTCAATCATGGTACGCAGGATCTTTTGATCGACATAGTCCAGTCCTTCATGGTCCACATCCAGCATAGAGAGGGCCTTGTCTGTAATAGTATCGTCAATTAAGCCATCGCCCATGATCTGGGCAAAATCGCGCACCCGTTTGAGCAAGCGGTTGGCAATCCGAGGAGTCCCACGACTACGAAGAGAAAGCTCTTCGGCAGCCTCGTGGGTAATTTCCATCTCAAAGATCTCGGCGGTCCGCTCGACAATCTCTGTCAAATCATCTTGCTCATAGTATTCCATGTGTCCGGTAATCCCAAAGCGAGCGCGCAAGGGATTGGACAACATACCAGCTCGAGTCGTTGCCCCAATCAAAGTGAAAGGAGGAAGGTCCAGATGGACACTCCGACTGCTCTCCCCAGCGCCAATCATGATGTCGATGTAAAAATCTTCCATGGCGCTGTAAAGCACTTCTTCTACTGACATAGGCAGACGGTGGATCTCATCGATAAAGAGGACATCGCCCGGCTCTAGATCATTGAGGATAGCTACCAAGTCACCAGCCTTTTCAATGACAGGACCGGAAGTCTGCTTGAGATTGACGCCCAGTTCATTGGCAATGACAAAGGCCATGGTGGTTTTTCCAAGCCCCGGAGGGCCAAAAAGAAGGAC
>OGZV01003238.1_pt1 | contig 11246 bp, 9 predicted proteins | sample 1576861 | NCBI WGS metagenome assembly OGZV01 (sample SAMEA3541501, study PRJEB24748) | human gut metagenome | biome: human gut; feature: human-associated habitat; material: faeces | place: China | collected 2012
CACGGGACAAGCTGATACAGCTTGCGTTTGGCTTTCAGCTTACGGTAGAGGAAACGCAGGCGCTTCTCAAAGCCGCAGGCTATGCTGTGCTGTACACCCGCACCCCCGTCCCGCGACTCGACAACGTGAATTTCGCCGCGCTGCCGGATATGCAAAAGCGTATGCTGCTTTAACGCTAATAAGGCGAAAACTGTCCTTTTGAGGACAGTTTTTCGCCTTATTTTGCAACGAGTCTTTTGAACGATATGTAATTGCACTGGGAGTGCAGCGGACGATCACTCATGTTTCTCCGCATTATCCCGCTCCATGGTTTCTTTGATTGCACGCTTGATAAACGCGGTGGTGGATTCGCCTTGGTGGTGAGCGTGCGCCTGAATAACGGCGCGTTCGCCCGTGGGCACGCGGAAACGCACCTCGTCTGTCTTTTCTTTCTGCCACTTTGCAGTAGCGCGCATTTGCGCCTCGGTAGCCGCCATTTACTCACCCTCGATATTATATCAGAGAATAGTTTACACGAATATAGTGAAATGGAAATACAAGTTGCACTTATATGTTGTTATATCAATAGTAAGAGAATTGCAAATCAAATACGGCAGTACAAGAGAGCGCCAACTCCCTTGTATCTGCGCAGGTGACGCACCACCTACACAACGGAAATCTCCGCACCGCAGTATCAGTATACCATTTTTCAATGTTTACGCAAGGGCAAACGGCACGATCGGTGCAGGACTTTCGTCTCTTGGTCATACCGATAAATGCTGTGTAGGTTTCAGATCTGCACAGTTTTTTATTTTTGGGCGAAGACGGTATGACGCTGAACGAATGGAGGGAAGAAGTAAACGATCGAAAGGACTTGGCTGCAAGACACCGGACGAGACATTTGAAGCAGAAATGGATAAAATCTACGCCGGCTGATCGGCACGCTCAATCTAGCCTTTACCGGACTGATTCTAACAGATGAAAAGCTGCCATCTTTCAAAGCACGGCCAACGCAGGCATCCGATGACCGATTTACCTTTTTCGTGGTCTGTGATATGACTGGGATAGTCCATATCGATTGCCGCTTAAAGGGCAGCTGGTTTTTCGACAAGCTGAAAGCGTCTGCGTGAGCAGACGCTTTTTTATTATGAAAATTATGAAACAGGTGCGGAATTGGACGAATCAACTTGTGCAATCGCTTCCAGATGGAGCAGGATTTGATTTAACATATTTAACTGCGCCGGTCCGATCGATGTCAGAGCAAATGAAAGCGATGGAATAGCAGAGAAACGTTTCCGGATCTTGATATCGGTATCGCAGCCTGCATATGAAATGCTGAATTTAGTCTCGGTTTCAAAGATATTTCCTAATATACCGGAGGTCTGAAGGATTTTCCACAGTTCAGATACCGCGGTATGATTAGAAAAGTCTAATTCTATATATGGATAATTGGGATTCTTGATTTGAATAACGATTGCTAATTTGTCATAGACCGTTTGCCCGGCGGCCTGCTGTTCGACGGCGCCTTGAGAAATCCCGCATTTCGTTTTCCTCTGCGTATAGGCGTGCGCGGAAGTAATAAGCTGTGCCTGGAGAATATCGGAGTAGGGGAGAGAAAAACACTCAAATGCTTCTAACGGGTGGGCATTTGTGCATTGAAGGGCATGTAATTCCGGCAAATCCTTTGTTTTATAATAGAGTAATTGCTGATTGGCACTGTCCAGAATAATACCTTGCGAACCGGAAAAATTGATACGGCATCGATCAATAACAGCATGGGAGGGGCATGTAATTTCTATGCTCCAGTCACATTTGCTGCCTTGTGTCTGCAAATGCTGGTATAAGGCGGTATAAGCTGCTTCTAACCATTTCGGTAAGTCTCGATCAAACAGATGCACAACATCCTGTCGTGCCGCGTCATGAAGCCACCTATTGGATAGTATGGAACGAAGGGCAGCATAGATTCCCCGGAGTATGAGAGCTATGATCAGACATGCTAAGAGCGTTAGTAAGGTTACCATGTATCGTCCTCCTGTTATCTTCTTTAGTATAGCTGGAAGAAATATGTATGTCAATTATAAATATCATAAGGATATCGTAATATCATCGTGATTGGCATACCCTATAATAAGGTGATAGAATGCTGATTATAGGGGAACGAATTAAAATGCTGCGGGAGAGTCACAACATCTCACAGGCCGCGCTGGCAAAGCGGCTGGGCATCACACGGTCGAGCGTAAATGCGTGGGAATTGGGCCTGAATGTACCGAGTACGCAGTATATTATCGAATTATCCGAGATTTTCAAGGTATCGACAGACTATCTGCTGTGTGTTGCAAAAACGCAGACGCTGGATTTAACAGGTCTGGACGAGGAGGATATCGCCGTTCTGTATGCGCTGGCGACCCATCTGCGCAGAAAGAACCGCGAAATGAAATTATAAAAATAATTTGAAAAGTGTCTGCTCATGCAGATGCTTTTTATTATCTCATTGTTGAAAACCGGAAATCCGTACTATATAATTGTAAATATTCTGACAGATAACGGAGAAAACACAATGCAGAACGAAAAAACATCCGTTTTGGTGCTCGCACAGTGCGATTGGACCATACGTGAGACGTTAAATACCCGATTCGGCACGCGGTGCGCGTTCACGTTCGCGGAGAACGGCGAACACCCGACCGCAGAGCAGCTTCGCGCGGCTGCGGTTATTTTCGGTGAACCGAGTGAAGCTCAGCTGGCGCAGACCGAAAACCTGTGTCTGCTGCAGCTGACCTGGGCGGGCGCGGACAAGTACACGCGCATGGAAAACCTGCCGCAGAGCGTGGTGCTGGCGAATGCGTCCGGTGCGTTCGGCACGATCATCGCGGAGTACGCGATTGGCAGTCTGGTGGCGCTGTACCGCTCGTTTGGACGGTACTGGAGCAATAAACAGGCGCATATCTGGCAAAAATACGACCATGCGGAGACGATTTCCGGCAAGACCGCACTTGTACTCGGCATGGGCGACATCGGCGCGAATGTGGCCCGCCGATTGAAAGTCTTTGGCGCAGCTGTGCTCGGCGTGAAGCGCACAGCGGTTTCGGCTGTACCGGCAGACTTCGACGAAGCGCATACACTCGATGCGTTAGACGCTCTGCTCCCGCGGGCGGACATCGTCATTGGCTGTCTGCCGAACACGCGTGAGACTGCGGGTCTGCTGACTGCGGAGCGTCTGCACGCGATGAAAGCAGGCGCGGTGCTGGTCAATGTCGGACGCGGCAGTCTGGCAGGGACGGACGATCTGGTGTCGGCCCTGCAGGACGGCCACCTCGGCGGCGCCGCACTCGATGTGTTCGAGACCGAACCGCTTCCGGCGGACTGTCCGCTGTGGGACATGGAGAACGTGCTGCTCACGCCGCATATCGCAGGCCCGAGCTTCGGCGGCAGCGCGGACGTGCAGAACACGATCTGGCATATCTGCATGGACAATCTGGACCGGTATTTGACCGGAAACCCGCTGAAAAATGTCGTAAACCGGTCGGAGGGATACTGATACGCGTTTCCCGCAGGTATAGCAACAAAGAGAAAACGAGCCGAAAGCCATGCTGTCGGCTCGTTTTTTGGTGCTCAGCAGTTTTTGAAAAACCAGATGATAAAGTTGATAACCTCTATGCCGAGGAAAATCAGGGCAACCACGCAGATGACCGCCGCTGCCGTCATAAACTGGATGGACGGTTCACCCAGGCTTTCAATAATCACGCAGGTCAGCGCAATAAACCAGCTGATCATGCACGCCGTATGCAGCGGATGCTGCAGGATCCACTTGCTGATCTGACCGGATTCGTCGGATTTCGGTGCAGGCTCGGTTGTTTTCTTCTCTGCGGAGACAGGCCGGCGGCCGCCGGACGCATTCGGTGCATTGCGCGCCGCTTCCTGCATGCCCTGCCGGTAGTGCACATAGCCGTCAAGTCCCTTGCCGTAGAAGCCGTAATCGTCTTTTTTCATATGCCATGCCTCCTTTTCATGCTTTGAGTATCGCATATCGGGTGTCCGATAAAACGGACTCAGAAGCGGTTGAACACAAATGTTCCAAATTACTGCGTTTACCATAGCATAACCGGGCGCAAAATACAAGCGGCGGTGGTAAAAATGTATAAATGCGGGCAATTCTAATTGTGCAAAAGCAATGAAAAAGTTATAATTATGCCAAAACGACACAAAATCGACAAAGTTTTATGATAAACGGCATTGCAAAAAATGTAAAACGGTGGTATGATGTAGGCAATAAAGCGGCACAAGGGTACCCTTGTGTCTGAGGTGCTCGCCCTCAGACACAAAACCTTCCTAAGTACAAATTTTGCGAAGGAAAGGCGAAACGGCACCGCTTTTGCCGGAAAAAATAATTTTGAGGAGGATAAACATGAAAAGAAGATTGTTATCGGCTTTTCTCGCTGTGATGATGGTGCTGACCATGGCACCGGTGGCATTTGCGGCGGATACGGAAACCACAACTGAATATGTTGCTCAAGTTGATGGTACTAATTATGAAACGCTAGCGGATGCTATTGAAGCAGCAAATAATAAGACTTTGACACTGCTGAAAGATGTAAACGGTCAGATTGTCATTCCAGAGGGCAAAACAGTTACACTGGATTTGAACGGTAATACTGTTACAGCACCGAGTGGCAGATATGACGCTGTTATTAACCAGGGCACATTGACTGTGACTGACTCGCAAAAGACCGGTGAAATTATTTCCAATGGAAATGGCGGTATTGGCATTAGTGCTGGCTCTGATACCACCATTGAATACGCGAAGGTTACGGGACGAGAAGGTGCCATTGGTGGCGATAAGAGTACCGTTGGTGCAAAGCTTACGATTAACGATGGCGTATTTACAGGCGTTGATAATGCTGTTGTAATTTTCAATGGTTCCAAGCGAGATGGTGATGCTAACAAAATCACCATTAACGGTGGTATCTTTAATGGTAAGATTCAGAGTCCGGGCTATATTGCTTGCGGTATTTATGCACCGTGGAAAGACGATATTACCGTTAATAACGGCACCTTTAATATTGAAAATGGTGCAGGTATTGTTGCTCGTGGCGGTATGGTAACTGTTAAGGGTGGCGAGTTTAACACTACTGGAAATATTACTGGCATGGTTGGTGATTACAAGGGAACAGTTCCGTGCTCTGCGTTGGTATTTGACAGCACTGCTGGCTATCCAGGGATGAACGACGATTCTCAGATTGTAGTTGAAGACGGCAAATTTAAGTCTGATGTTGCTGCGGTTACTGTTATAAAGCAGACATCAGACGCAGGCAATCGAGTTAAAGTTACCGGCGGTACATTCTCCTCTGATGTTTCTGCATATGTTGCAGAGGGTTACGTTCAGAATAACGGCACTGTTGAGCAACTGGGTGAAACCAATGCGGTAGCTGAGGTTGGCGGTACCTATTATAAGACGCTGGCTGAGGCTGTTTCGGCGGCTGACAATAATACTGTAACTCTGCTGAAAAACACAGTTGAAGATGTTGTTATTCCGGCTGACAAGACCATTACTCTCGACCTGAATGGCAAGAAGATTGTAAACAGCACAACTGCACAGGATAGCAAGGTTGCGAATGATGCTCGTAAGCATACCATTACCAATAATGGTACACTGACAATTATGGATAGTGTTGGCGGTGGTGTTGTTGATAATGTTAGCCATGGTCGTGCAGCACTCTATAATAATGGTACTATTACCGAAATCAAAGGTGGTAAGTTTACGCGAAGCGTAGATAATAGCACAGACAGCGAAAGCGCTAATGGTAATAGCTGGTATGTAGTCTACAATGCTGAGGGTGCGACCATTTCTAAGATTTCTAATGGCGAATTCTTGGCTCTGGGTCATTTTTCGTCCCTGTTCAGCAACTGTGGTACGATTGACGAAATTTCGGGTGGTACGTTTACTCAGGACCATTTTATTGCTTTTAAGAACGAGGGTACTGTAAACAAGATTAGCGGTGGTGTATTCTCTTCCGCAGATGAATCTTGCATCCAGAACTGGGGTACTATTGGCGAAATTTGCGGTGGCACTATCACAGCAGGCAGTCTGGGTATTTGGAATTTGAGTTCTGATAAATATACGTCTAAGGGCACAGTTGAAAAAATCTCTGATGGTGTAATTTCTGGTACAAAGGAAGCAATTCGCCTGTCGAACTATGATGTCGAAGACCTTAACAAAAGTGCAGATAGCCTGACTAACTGGGCTTCTGCTACTATTGTGGGTGGTAAAGTCAATGGTGCACTTAAAGTAGGTAATGGTACCAGAGTGTCGATTTCCGGCGGCTACTTCACCACCGACCCGAGCGCATACGTTGCAAGCGGCTACGTTGCCGGAACCAGTGATGTATCCGGTTACAGCTACAAGGTAGTTGCAAAGACCAACACCGGCAATGTTGAGGTTAAGCCTGCTGTTTCTGCTCCGGAAGTTAAGGTAAGCGAAAGCATTTCTAAGGAAGATAAGGCAAAGGTTGAAGAAGCAGCTAAGACGGTTTCCGCACCGACCCTCGGCGCGGCTGCTGCTGATGAAGCACAGAAGATCGACAAAACCAAGGCGGATGAACTGGTTGCAAAGGCAAATGAGGTAACTGGCGAGACTTCTGAGAAGAAGCTGTACGTTCAGTCTGCTTTGAAGGTTGAGCCGACCGCGTATAACGAGACAACCAAGACGCTGGCGCTGGATATCACTCCGCAGTACCGCGTGGTAGCGTCCACCGCAGATACGGCAGACAAGATTAAACTGGACGGCGATACCAAGAATGCACAGGTCGTTCAGGACTATCAGAACATGACCATCGACACCCCGACCGAGGTAACGATGGAGCTGCCGGCTGGCTTTGCAGTTGATAACGGCGCAAAGCTGAGCATTCAGCACACCAAGTCAAACGGTGTTGAGTATTACACCGGCACGGTAACGAAGAAAGATGATAAGCTTTATCTGACCTTCACCACCAACGGCTTCAGCCCGTTCGTTATTTCTGTTCCGGCGGCGTCTATCGGTGAAAATGTATACCCGACTCTGCAGGCTGCTGCTGATGCAGCAAAGAGCACTGATGTTATCAGTGTAAAGAGCGGTGCTTCTCACGAGCTGAACTTTACGACTACCAAGTCTGTTAAGGTAAAGAACGACACCGGCGTTGCTATTACCGTTAAGTTTAACGGCACGAACAAGGACGTTGCCAAGGATGCAACGGAGACCTTCTCCTACACCAAGCCGTCCTCCAGTTCCTCCGGCGGCAGCTCCTCCGGCAAGACGACCTACAAGGTAACCACCTCGGCGGTCAACAACGGCGGCGTAAACGCTTCTCCGTCCAACGCGGAAAAGGGCGCTACCATTACCCTTACCCTGTCCCCGGACAAGGGCTACAAGCTGGATAAGCTGACCGTTACCGACGGCTCCGGCAAGTCCGTTTCCACCGTTAAGAAGAGCGACACGGTTTACACCTTCACCATGCCTGCTTCCGCAGTGAAGGTTGGCGTAAGCTATGTTAAGGCCACCGAAACCCCGTCTAAGACCAAGTTTAACGACGTTTCCGCGAACGACTGGTTCGCTTCCGCGGTTGATTATGTAACCGGCAAGGGCATGATGAACGGCACCGCAGCGAATACCTTCTCTCCGAAGGCTAATACCACCCGCGGCATGCTGATGACGGTTCTGGCACGCCATGCCGGCGAGGACACCACCGGCGGCTCTGTCTGGTACGAAAAGGGTATGAACTGGGCTAAGGCGAACGGCGTATCCGACGGCACCAACCCGCAGGTGAACATCACCCGCGAGCAGTTGGCAGCTATGCTGTACCGTTACGCACAGAACAAGAATTATGACGTTTCCGGCGCGAAGAGCCTTGACGGCTATACGGACGCGCAGAGCGTAAGCAGCTATGCTGTTCCGGCGCTCCAGTGGGCGAATGCGGCTGGCGTTGTTAACGGCAAGTCCGGCAGCAAGCTGGACCCGAAGGGCTACGCGACCCGCGCGGAAGTAGCGGCAATGCTCATGCGTTTCTGCGAAAACGTGGAAAAGTAAGCGAAAATGCAACAAAAACCGCACAGCTTCGGCTGTGCGGTTTTTTTGCTTGCCAAAGACGCTTTTCTACGGTAAAATGGGAAATAGAGGAGAAGGGGAAAGAGAAAGAAGGAAATCCTATGCCAATCGGAGTAATTGTCAACTGTATCTCGGTGCTGGCCGGCGGCGTGATCGGTTCCGCACTGGGACACGTCCTGCCGAACAGCCTGAAAGAGCATCTGCCGACGCTGTTCGGCATGTGTTCGATCGCTATCGGTATCAATTCCATCATCAAGGCGGTCAGCATGACAGCGGTCGTGCTGGCGATTCTGGTGGGGTTTACCATCGGGCACCTGCTGCACCTTGAGGATTGGGCAAGCCGGTTTTTTCATCGGCTGGTCAAAACCATGCACCTCGGCGGGGATAATATTGATATGGAGTTCTACATCACGGCGGTTGCGCTGTTCTGCTGCTCGGGCTTCGGGTGGTACAGCACGCTGACTGAGGGTATCGCGGGCGATCCGAACCTGCTGTTTGCAAAGTCCGTGCTGGACTTGTTCACTGCAATGATCTTCGCGTCCACGCTCGGCAAGGCCATCTGCGCTATCCCGCTGCCGCAGTGCGTGATTCTCCTGTGCGTGTTTATCGCAGGACGGCTGCTGTCCGGTGTGCTCACACCGGAAATGTTCGCGGATTTGTCCGCGTGCGGCGGCGTGCTGACTATGTCGGCCGGTTTTCGTGTCTCCAAGATCAAATCCGTGCTGCTGGTCGATCTCATGCCCGCGCTGATACTCGTCATGCCGTTCAGCGCACTCTGGACCATGCTGATGGGATAAATTTGAAGCAGACTCTTTTACGGGTCTGCTTTTCTTTTACTTGACAATAGTCCTAAATCGTACTATAATGGAGTGGTACGATTTAGGACTATTGAGGTGCATTATGGATTTTCGCAGACAAATGAACGACTTGTGCGCATATATTTTTCGACAGGATGAGCTGTACGACATCTGGGCGAAGCACAGTGGCATGAAACCCAGTACAGTAACGGTGCTGTATATGTTAGATCAGTTTTCGGAGATGACACAAGGAGGAATCGCGCAGATGTGCCTGCTGCCCAAGCAGACAATTCATACGGTGGTGCAGGAGCTGGAGCAGGCCGGTTATCTGGAAAAGGTGAGCGTATCCGGCCGCAAGGAAAAGCCGCTGCGCCTGACCGAATCCGGCAAACGCTACACAGCGGATAAGCTAGGCGGTCTGTATTGCGCAGAGGAACGCGCCGCCGCTGCCATGGGCGCGGAGCAGTTCGCCATGATGGTGGAAATGACCCGAAAATTTACCGATTCTTTTGAAAAGGAGATTCGCAATGGAGCAGAATAACGCGCTTGCGCGCAAATTCAACGCCGCATCGCTGCTCCGATTCGCACTGCCGAACATTGCAATGATGATGCTGTTGTCGATGTACACCATCGTGGATGGCATGTTTATTTCGCGGTTTGCCGGCACAACCGCGCTTTCCGCAATCAATATGTCGTATCCGCTCAACTGCCTGCAGATGGCTACCGGCATTATGCTCGGCACGGGCGGCAGCGCTATTATCGCCCGCCGGCAGGGGGAGGGACGAACAGAAGAGGCGCGCCGCAACTTCACCATGCTGATTGCAGTCGCGCTGGGTATCGGCCTGATTTTCGCCGTGTTTGGCAATCTGTTTCTGAACCCCATCCTGCGTCTGCTCGGCACGAGTGAGCTGCAGTGGGCAGACTGCCGTATTTATACACGCATTCAGCTGGTGTTTGCACCCATGCTGTTTCTGCAGACTGCCTTCCAGACATTGTTCGTCACCGCAGGCAAGCCGGGCTTGGGTCTGCTGACCTCGGTGGGCGGCGGCATCACAAACGTGGTGCTTGACTGGCTGTTCATGGGCCCGATGAACATGGGTGTTGCCGGTGCGGCGATTGCCACCTGCCTCGGCTACTGCGTGCCGTCCATCGTTGGTTTGGTGTATTTCACTAAAAACCGCACCGGAAGTTTGTACTTTGTGCCCTTCAAATTTGACGGTGCAACACTGGCCGCCGCGTGCGGCAACGGCTCGTCCGAGATGGTCAGCAACATTGCGAACGCCATTACCACGTTCGTGTTCAATACGCTGTTCATGCGCTACCGCGGCGAGGACGGCGTAGCCGCCATCACGATTGCAATGTACTTTCAGTTTGTGTTTACGGCGGTGTATTTCGGCTTTTCGATGGGCGTTGCACCGGTTATCAGTTACAAATTCGGCGAGAAAAATATCCCGCAGTTGAGGCATATCTTCCGCATCTGCATAACGTTCGTGCTGGCGTGCTCGCTTGGCACATATGTGCTCTCGTGGCTGACGCTCGAGCCGGCGCTGACCCTGTTTACGCCGCGCGGCAGCAGTGTGTACGAGATTGCCATGCACGGCTTTCCGATTTATGCGGTCAGCTTCCTGCTCATGGGCACGAGTATTTTCGCGTCCTCGCTGTTTACCGCGCTCTCGGATGGTCTCGTGTCTGCGATCATCTCGTTTTCGCGCACGCTTGTGTTCCTCGTGGCGATGCTGCTGCTCCTGCCGCTGATTTGGCAGGAAACCGGCATCTGGTTGGCTGTTCCGGTAGCAGAGGCGCTCGGTGTGATGGTTTCGGTGTTTTTTCTCGTCAAGGGACGGAAAAAGTATCAGTATTAAGGAAAAGAGTGCTGTTTGAGGAACAGCACTCTTTTGTTATATATAGATAAAATATAACGGATGGTATATAGAATGAAGATGTAGAGTAAAGAAAAAGCCCGCAAACGGCGGGACGCCCTACGGATATATTCAGCTGGTATTCGGAGTGGTTTACAAGGCGATTTGCGTTAGATTCGGTGCGCTAAGGTCGACGAATCCTGCGGTAAAGTCTGACATCAGAATACTTCAAGCAGGAACGGATGGAGTGTCTGGACTACTGCAGCAACCGCAGAATCAAGGCAAAGCGAAAGGGCCTGCCGCCTGTAATTCACAGGCAGCAAGCCCTTTCGGTCGCGTGAGCATTTTTTTCTAACTTTTAGAGGTCACTTCAAAAAATGCCTTGCTGTTGTATTTGAGGGAATGAAAAGCATTTGGAGCTGCTTTTCTAATTTAGAATAGAGAGGGGAGAAAGAAATTCTAAGAAGAATTACTCGCCGACCTTGACGAACACGCCGCCAGCCTGGCAGGACTCGGTAGCAGCCTTAGCCATGAGAA
>OGZV01003246.1_pt1 | contig 11212 bp, 8 predicted proteins | sample 1576861 | NCBI WGS metagenome assembly OGZV01 (sample SAMEA3541501, study PRJEB24748) | human gut metagenome | biome: human gut; feature: human-associated habitat; material: faeces | place: China | collected 2012
ACTCGCGACCCTCACCTTGGCAAGGTGATGCTCTACCACTGAGCTACTTCCGCATTTAACGTTTTTTGTCTGCCGCTGTATCAGCGACATGTATTATTATATGCATAACAGAGTATTTTGTCAACAACTTTTTTGAAAAAAATTTAAAAATTTTTTCAATGCCTCCAAAAGCCCAATAAATAAGCTATTTTCCCATTATATAGAAATGAAAAAATAGCTTATTATTCAAAATTTCTTAAAGAACTTCAGAAAAATATATTACTGTTACAGTATCATCTAAAGTAATTCGACGCTGATAAATATTTTCAAAATCTAAACGTAATCCTTCTAATGAATCAATTTCTGGATTTTGGTGACCTAAATCTCTTGAAGTTAATTCAGCGAATTTTTTTACGCGAACTTTATCAATGATTGCTGTATATAATCTTTTTTTCACTTCATATTTTTTACCAGTAGTAATCCACACTATAGAACTTTCTGGATATTGACTGCGAACATCTCCTAAGCGAACAGTACAATTTTTTTTGCGTGACATAATCAATTCTTCATGTTTTTTTGCCTGAAAGTTTAATGCCATCATCATAATCTACCTCCAATTTATAAAATATAATCTAATTCTTAAAGATATTTAAAGATATATATATTATATTTTACTAAAATTTGTAAAAATCCTTTTTTCTTCTAAAATTTATTATCTAACTTTATTGCGAATATGACTTTGTTAGGCTATTATATATTTTAACAATCAAGATTTTTATTAATCTATTTATTATATTTATATCACCTATCAAAATCTTAAAGAAAAGAGGGTAGCTATTGTTATTTTATAACAATTTTTATTATGCGTTCTCAAATCTTAAATTTATTAAAACAAAATGGCAACAAATTTTTATCTGGTGAATACTTAGCTGATACGCTAAAAGTATCTCGAACTGCTATCTGGAAACATATAAAAGCATTACGTGATAATGGCTATAATATTGAAAGTGTTCCTAGAAGTGGTTATCGTTTGATTGACTCTCCAGACTTATTATCAAGTGAAGAAATAAAATCTTCTCTCACTACTAAAATATTAGGTTCTGAAATTTTATATTTTGAAACTGTAGACTCCACAAATACTCAAGCTAAAAAAGTAGCACTTCAAGGTGTTAAAGATGGTACTATCATCATCAGTGAAGAACAAGGTGGTGGTAGAGGCAGATTATCTCGCTCTTTCTTTTCTCCTAAATATAAAGGGATTTGGTTTTCTGTCATTTTAAAACCAAAATTTTTACCTCAAGAAGCACCAAAATGCACATTGATGGCTGCTACTGCTATCACCAAAGCTATTGAAGATGTTACGGGTGTAAAAGTTGGTATTAAATGGCCTAATGATGTTTTATATGAAAGAAAAAAATTAGTAGGTATTTTGACAGAAATGAATGCTGAAATGGATTGCATAAATTACATCATTATTGGTATGGGAATTAATGTTAATATTGATAAAGAAGAAATGCCTGAAGAAATTCAAAATATCGCTACTTCTTTGAGTCAAATTACAGGTAAAAAAATTTCTCGTTTAAAACTTTTAAATAAAATCTTGTATTACTTAGAACATTTGTATATAATCTGTCAAGAGGAAAGTTTTGCACCTATTCTTGATGAATGGCGTAAATATTCCATTACTTTAAATCAACATATCCGTGTAATCGGCACAAATGAAGTCTTAGAAGGAATTGCCGTGGATATTGATGATGATGGTGCTCTTCTTGTAAATATTGATGGACAAATAAAACGTGTGTTAGCAGGCGATGTTTCTATTCGACCAGTACAAAACCGCTAAACTCACAGATGGAGGATAAAATGCTTTTAGTTTTTGACATTGGTAACAGTAATATCGTTATGGGGGCTTATGATGGTAAAAAACTTTATCGTCATTGGCGAATTTCCACCGACCGACAAAAAACTGGCGATGAGTATGGTATGCTCATAAACGAACTGTTCCGTTTCCAAGGTATGGATATGAACGATATTGATGATATTATTATCTCATCTGTTGTTCCACCTCTCGTTATTCCTATTAGTAAAATGTGTGAACGTTATTTTAAAATAAAACCATTACTTGTAGGTCCTGGTATAAAAACTGGTATTCGCTTAGTTTATGAAAATCCACGCCTTTTAGGTGCTGACCGTATTGTAAATGTTGTTGGTGCTTTTGAACAATATGGTGGTCCTTTAATTGTAATCGATATCGGTACTGCTACTACTTTTGATGTAGTAAATGATAAAGGTGATTTTTTAGGTGGTGTAATAGCTCCTGGTATCGGTATGTCAGCAGATGCTTTATTCCAAAAAGCTGCTAATTTGCCTCGTATAGAACTTGTTACTCCTAAAAATGTAATTTGCCATAATACTATTACAAATATGCAATCTGGTATTATCTATGGTGCTGTAGGGCAAATAGATGGTATTGTAAATCGTATAAAAAAAGAATATGGTAAAGATATGACTGTAATCGCAACTGGTGGACTTGCTCGCATGATTGCGGAAGAGTCTAGCACTATTGATAAAACAGATCATTTCTTAACTTTGACTGGTCTTCGCGTTCTCTATGAACGTAATGCTGCTTCAAGAAAGGGGTACTTAGAAAGGTTAAAAAATAAGCCTTCAAATAATTTATGAAAATAGGAAACTTAGAAATAACTACTCCCGTATTTTTAGCACCTATGGCTGGTGTAACTGATACTGCTTATTGCATTTTAGCTCAACGTATGGGCTGTGGTCTCGTTTATTCTGAAATGGTCAGCGACCAGGGTATTAATTTTCGCAATGAACGAACCTTAGAAATGTTAAAGACTGTTCCTGAACAAAGACCTTTGGCGATTCAATTATTCAGTGGCAATCCTGAACGTATGTATAAAGCAGCTAGTTTTGTAGCTTCTTTGAATTGTTGTGATATGATTGACATAAATATGGGGTGCCCTGCACCAAAGATTGTACGCAATAATGAGGGTTCAGCTTTAATGAAAGATCCTGTTTTAGCATATGAAATAATGTGTGCTACGCGTGAAGCTGTAAAAGATATGCCTGTTACTGTGAAAATGCGTAAGGGCTGGGATAGTGAACACTGTAATGTCGTTGAGATGGCTTGTCTTGCTCAAAAGGCTGGGCTTGATGCTATTGCTGTTCATGGCAGAACTAGGGAAGAATTTTATCGTGGTCATGCCGATTGGGATATTATTCGCGAGGTTAAACAGGCTGTTGATATTCCTGTCATCGGTAATGGTGATGTTAGAACTTGTCAAGATTTAAAAAATATTTTTGAACGTACTGGTTGTGATGCTGTCATGATTGGTCGTGGGGCTCAGGGTAATCCTTGGATTTTCCGCCGTTTTAAAGAATTTTTATTTACAGGCGTTGATCCTGGTGAACCTAGCATTGATGAAAGAAAACAGGTTATTTTAGAACATTTGGATATGCTTTTAAAATGGAAGGGCGATTATATTGGTCCTCGTGAGATGAGAAAACATGCTACGTGGTATACTCATGGCTTGTATGGCAGTGCTAGTTTGAGACAAAAGTTTAATTCGGCTGTTTGTAGGGAAGATTTCGTTAAAATTTTAAATGATATGTGATTATATGATTTTATTTGGTTAAATTAGAGCGATGTTTTTACATCGCTTTTTATTTATTTTTTCGTCTAGACTTTTGCTAAGCTTGCTATTTTTTAACGACATCTATTTTATGTTGTCTTTCATTTTCTTTTCCAATTGATGATTTGATTTTGTAAAATCTTTGTAAAATCTTTTTTTGTTAATTGACTTTATTTTTTACAAACTATACAATTATAGTATGTTTTGAAAATCTCATATTAGACATAACCTTTTATAGGCTATGTCTTTTTTATTGTCAATTTATTTTTTATTTTAGAAGGGGTTTTGTTTACTTTTATGAGAAATTATGTTGTAACTTTTGCTAAGTCGTTAGTTGTTGGTTCTACCATGCTAGTTCCTGGTGTTAGTGGCGGTTCTATGGCTATGATACTTGGAATTTATACTAAATTAATTTCTTCTGTAAGTTCATTCATGAAAAATAAATTTAGAAATTCTCTTTTTTTAACTATATTTTTAGCAGGTTCTTTAATAGGTATTGTTTCTTTTTCTAAACCTATTTTGCATTTAATTGAAACTTATCCTATGCCTATGCTTTATTTCTTTATGGGTGCTGTAGCAGGCAGTGTGCCTTTGATGTTTCGCGAGGCTAAATTAACTAAATTTTCCTGGACAGTCCCTATATATGTCGCTATTGGCTTTTTAATTGTTCTCTTTTTTGAAATGTCTCCTATCAGTAATGTAACCACAAATGATGCTACTAATTGGTACACTTATTTATTATTAATTGTCGCTGGTTTTATAGCTGCTATTGCACTTGTTCTACCAGGAATAAGCGTTTCTTATATGCTTTTATTGATGGGATTATACGATGAAACTATGCGTGCGGCTTCTGAATTTTATTTACCATTTTTAATTCCATTAGGATTTGGTCTAATTGTGGGTATTTTACTAACTACTAAATTATTAGAAAATCTTATGCAAAATTATCCTCAACCTACTTTTTTAATTATCCTTGGGTTCATTTTAGGTTCTATCTTGGAACTTTATCCAGGTATTCCGCAAAATGAAGAAATTTTTATCTGTGCTTTAACTTTGATTTTAGGATTTGGTATTATTAAATATATTTCTTCTAAAGATGTTTAAACAAAAAACTAGCAGGTATTTATTTTACTTGCTAGTTTTTTCTTTTAAAAATATATTCAGCTTTTAAACATATTTACAATAAATAATTTTCTTCATGTATATAAATACTTTCTATTTTGTCTATAATGTTTTATAATATAATTTATATTTTACTAAGGAGGCTATTTTTTTATGAAAGACGCTACTAAATGTTTACATTCTGGATACAGCCCTAAAAATACTGAACCTCGTGTCATGCCAATTGTGCAAAGCACTACATATGTTTATGACTCTACTGATGATGTTGCTGCTGTTTTCGATGAACCTACTAAATCTTTAATTTATTCTCGTTTTGCTAATCCTACAGTCATGGCTGTTGAAAATAAAATTGCTGACCTTGAAGGTGGCGTTGGTGCTATGTGCACTACTTCTGGTCAAGCTGCTAACTTACTTGCTATTTTAAATATCTGTAATGCTGGTGATAGCTTTATCTCCACTACTCAAATCTATGGTGGTACTGTAAATCTTTTCGCTTTCACTTTAAAAAAATTAGGTATTGAATGTATCTTTGTTGGTCATGATGCTACTGATGAAGAAATTCATGCTGCTTTTAAACCTAATACTAAAGCTGTTTTTGGTGAAACTTTAGCTAATCCCGCATTGACTGTTTTTGATATCGAACGTTATGCAAATATCGCTCATGCTCATGGTGTTCCTTTGATTGTGGATAACACTTTTGCAACTCCTATCTTATGTAAACCTTTTGAATTTGGTGCTGATATTGTTACTCATTCCACTAGTAAATATATGGACGGTCATGCACTTCAAATCGGTGGCGTAATCGTTGATAGCGGTAATTTCAATTGGGACAATGGTAATTTCCCTGAATTAGTAGAACCAGATCCATCTTATCACGGTCTTTCCTATACAAAAACTTATGGTAAACAAGCTTATATTTTAAAAGCTAGAATGCAGTTAATGCGTGATTTCGGTTGCTATCCAGCTGCACATTCTGCATTCTTATTAAACTTAGGTTTAGAAACTTTACCTGTACGTATGAAACAATACTGCGAAAATGCTCTTACTGTTGCTAAATATTTAGAAAGCAATGATAAAGTAGAAAGCGTTATGTATCCTGCACTTGAAAGCAATGAATCTTATCCTCTTGCTAAAAAATATTTAAAAGGTTGCAGTGGTGTTATCACTTTCGTAATCAAAGGTGGTAAAGAAAACGCTGTTAAATTCATGGACTCCTTAAAATTAGCTTCTAATGAAGTTCATGTTGCCGATATTCGTACTTGTGTTCTTCACCCAGCAAGTGAAACACATCGTCAATTGACAGATGAACAACTTGAAGCTGCTGGTATCAATAGCGGTATGGTTCGTTTCTCTGTAGGTCTTGAAGATATCAATGATATTTTAGATGACTTAAAACAAGCTTTTGCTAATGTAAAATAATTATTTAAAGGCATTTGTGTAAACAAGTGCCTTTTTTTATTTTCCCAACCATTTTTTAGTTTAAAACCTAAAAGCCTTATAAATAAAGGATTTATAAAAAATCACTAAAAATCCTCAATCGCTGGTAAAAAATCATATAAATATTGATATTTCAACCTTTATAAACTATAATAATTTATAAAAGTATTTATTTTACTGGCATTTAACTTTAACAAGAGTTGTATTTGAATTCTAATACAGCAAAAATCTTTTTTCCTTGTAGCTCAATTTAACTTTAACAAGAGTTGTATTTGAATTAACTATTGCATAAAATAGGTTTATTTACATTTATTTATTTAACTTTAACAAGAGTTGTATTTGAATTACGAACCTGTTCAGTTGTGTTTGCGTTGATTGCACAATTTAACTTTAACAAGAGTTGTATTTGAATAGCTCAAATGCAAGCAGAAAGTAATTTTGACCAAAGATTTAACTTTAACAAGAGTTGTATTTGAATTTTGTTGCGGATTTCCAGCGTTTGCTTGTTGCTGTAATTTAACTTTAACAAGAGTTGTATTTGAATTAGATATTGTTTTTCCAATCTTTATATTCTAGCTCAATTTAACTTTAACAAGAGTTGTATTTGAATTAGATATTGTTTTTCCAATCTTTATATTCTAGCTCAATTTAACTTTAACAAGAGTTGTATTTGAATTGGGTGGTGAAAATATCTTCGCTTGCGGTTATACCAATTTAACTTTAACAAGAGTTGTATTTGAATATCTTTTTAATAACACTTTTCTTGTATATTCATCTACATTTAACTTTAACAAGAGTTGTATTTGAATAAGTTGGTTAGGTGAGAACTATTCGGAACGTATATATTTAACTTTAACAAGAGTTGTATTTGAATAGCTAAAAATAGCTATGATTGGCAGAAAAACGGAGGATTTAACTTTAACAAGAGTTGTATTTGAATAAAAACAAACGAAGGGCAAACTTATTATATTTTGCAAATTTAACTTTAACAAGAGTTGTATTTGAATATAACTTATTTTAAAGATAAGCAAATTGAGTTAATGATTTAACTTTAACAAGAGTTGTATTTGAATACAGCTAATTTAGGCTTTGAATATGAAACAATGGTAATTTAACTTTAACAAGAGTTGTATTTGAATTTATGCTGTTGCTGTTGCTGTTCCTGTTAATTGTGGATTTAACTTTAACAAGAGTTGTATTTGAATTTTATGATGATTTTTGTAGACCAAATAAAGTATTGAATTTAACTTTAACAAGAGTTGTATTTGAATTTTGTTTGTAATTCAAACTGACTTAATGCAGATTCATTTAACTTTAACAAGAGTTGTATTTGAATGAAATGTTCTTGTAATTTAATTTAACTTTAACAAGAGTTGTATTTGAATAAGCTGGGCATTAAATATACTACCAAAACGCATAAGATTTAACTTTAACAAGAGTTGTATTTGAATGTTAATGACCAATCACAAGCAGATAGAGATGCACGTATTTAACTTTAACAAGAGTTGTATTTGAATTACTTTGCTATGCTTAAGCAGTATTCAGAGTATTTTATTTAACTTTAACAAGAGTTGTATTTGAATCAGAAAAAGAAACCCCAATGGTTCGACAAAGAAAAATTTAACTTTAACAAGAGTTGTATTTGAATCAAACAAGAAGCACGAAAATTGCCAAACTTTTTAGAATTTAACTTTAACAAGAGTTGTATTTGAATCACATTAAGGCTTGATATAATAAAAGAAACTATGACAATTTAACTTTAACAAGAGTTGTATTTGAATTAGGGGAGGGCATGAATCAATGATTGAGAATAATATTTAACTTTAACAAGAGTTGTATTTGAATGCTTCAATTAAAAATCAATAACCAATAAAATATATCAATTTAACTTTAACAAGAGTTGTATTTGAATGCTTCAATTAAAAATCAATAACCAATAAAATATATCAATTTAACTTTAACAAGAGTTGTATTTGAATGACGCAGACTTATATAAAATGCAGGCATTTACTATTATTTAACTTTAACAAGAGTTGTATTTGAATACATCTTTCATGTGCTTAATTATTGATAATTCATGTATTTAACTTTAACAAGAGTTGTATTTGAATGCAGGTTTTTGACGGATTTTATTGACTATTTCAATAATTTAACTTTAACAAGAGTTGTATTTGAATTGGTGTTATTATTTCTGTTGCCACACTAACTACTGTAATTTAACTTTAACAAGAGTTGTATTTGAATTGATATAGCTTTAGAGAGATTAGAAAAATTAAATAATTTAACTTTAACAAGAGTTGTATTTGAATGTTAATTTTGTCAAATTTTTGTTTATATCATCTTTAATTTAACTTTAACAAGAGTTGTATTTGAATACCATGTACCACAACATTTTTACTGCTACTATTGCCAATTTAACTTTAACAAGAGTTGTATTTGAATAATTTATGAAACTACTAGGGCAATAGATGAAATAGAATTTAACTTTAACAAGAGTTGTATTTGAATAAAAATTTCTTGCAATCTTCCTACTTTCTAACATAATTTAACTTTAACAAGAGTTGTATTTGAATCGTCTATTGACGGAGCATTAGCAATTTGTACAAGAAATTTAACTTTAACAAGAGTTGTATTTGAATCCGTCTACTTCTTTTACACCCATAATTGTTGTTTGATTTAACTTTAACAAGAGTTGTATTTGAATCAGTTTGTAGTTGCCCATGTTTTCCATAATGCTTCATTTAACTTTAACAAGAGTTGTATTTGAATATCTCTATAAATAATTTAGAACGATTAGGTTTAATATTTAACTTTAACAAGAGTTGTATTTGAATGGTGCAGTTTGGTGTATGACTAAAAAAACATTTAATTTAACTTTAACAAGAGTTGTATTTGAATTGAAGTGGAAAGGATATTAGAACGATGACACCTTATTTAACTTTAACAAGAGTTGTATTTGAATGGTGTAACTCCTGTTCCTGGATTTGTAGCTGCTACAATTTAACTTTAACAAGAGTTGTATTTGAATTGAATTTGAAAAATAAAAAAGAGATAAAAAAAATAGATTTAACTTTAACAAGAGTTGTATTTGAATAGCACATAATAATATAGAAGAATTAAATATAAAAAAATTTAACTTTAACAAGAGTTGTATTTGAATAAGTGTCCAGATTACAAACGAAAAGAACTTATAGAAATTTAACTTTAACAAGAGTTGTATTTGAATATATATATTCTTAGTGCTGGCACATCTTTTTTTACTATTTAACTTTAACAAGAGTTGTATTTGAATGGAATAAGTTCTAAATACATTGGGTGCTGTGGACTAATTTAACTTTAACAAGAGTTGTATTTGAATATATTATCTATCCAACAATTAACTTGCACTACTTCATTTAACTTTAACAAGAGTTGTATTTGAATTTATCTCTCTACCACTTGGAAGCCTTACTTTTTTATATTTAACTTTAACAAGAGTTGTATTTGAATAGATAAAAGATTTCTTTGATAACGGTTGGGGCTATATTTAACTTTAACAAGAGTTGTATTTGAATGCGTTTTTCTTTATATCTGCTTTTATGTAAGCAAATTTAACTTTAACAAGAGTTGTATTTGAATTGCTGATAGTTTAAATAAAGATATTGAGTTGAGAAAATTTAACTTTAACAAGAGTTGTATTTGAATTATCCATATCTCTAATTCACTTTCTATTCATATGAATTTAACTTTAACAAGAGTTGTATTTGAATAGGCTTGAGCTATAATTAAACACACGATATGAAGGGATTTAACTTTAACAAGAGTTGTATTTGAATTTCAAAAATTTGTTTAATTTTATTTTTGTCAGCGTCATTTAACTTTAACAAGAGTTGTATTTGAATTCGATAAAATAAGATTTGTGTAGTATGCTGTCGTCAATTTAACTTTAACAAGAGTTGTATTTGAATGCTTTTATAATTATATCCAAGACCAATGGCAATGTTATTTAACTTTAACAAGAGTTGTATTTGAATATCGAAGCTTTAAAAGATTTTGGGATTAATGTATACAATTTAACTTTAACAAGAGTTGTATTTGAATTTAAAACTTCTGACGGAATATTAAGACCTGCACCAAATTTAACTTTAACAAGAGTTGTATTTGAATTTTAATGGTGAGTTTGGGTTAGAGGTATCTCGCGAATTTAACTTTAACAAGAGTTGTATTTGAATAAGTTTTCCTTCTTAATATCCTCTAAATCCTTTTTAATTTAACTTTAACAAGAGTTGTATTTGAATTAGAAAAAAAAGCTAAAATTGATGGTCGCAGTGTTAAATTTAACTTTAACAAGAGTTGTATTTGAATTGTGAAAAAATAATTGACGGTCCCAATGCATTAGATTTAACTTTAACAAGAGTTGTATTTAAATCCGTCTATTTCTTCATCATATTCGTAACCAACTTCTATTTAACTTTAACAAGAGTTGTATTTGAATAGATGATAAAAAACATATTGAATATAAGTTATATAAATTTAACTTTAACAAGTGTTGTATTTGAATTAAATCCTTCTGCATCAAAGCCCATCTGTTTAAATTATTTAACTTTAACAAGTGTTGTATTTGAATTTTTCATGCCTTTTACATCAACTACTTCTTCTATACATTTAACTTTAACAATCGTTGTATTTGAATTTGGCGATATAAAATAAAATCGCGATATCTCGTGTTATATTTAACTTTAACAAGTGTTGTACAAAAAAATAAAAGCTGTAACAAAGAGAATTTCTCAATGTTACAGCTTTTTTTATTAATTTTATAATGTGGAAAAGAAAAAGTTTATTAAAATTGGTACGGCTACTGAACATAATACACCATTAATTACAGATATAATAATAAATTCTTCACTACTGTATTTTATAAGCATTGGCAAAGTAGTGTCTTCACTTGTAGCTCCTGCCGCTGCTATAGCTGCATATGTATTTAAATATTTTAGGCTATGTCACAACAAACAGTTGATAAATAGCCATTTTTATAGGGGAGT
>OGZV01003250.1_pt1 | contig 11206 bp, 10 predicted proteins | sample 1576861 | NCBI WGS metagenome assembly OGZV01 (sample SAMEA3541501, study PRJEB24748) | human gut metagenome | biome: human gut; feature: human-associated habitat; material: faeces | place: China | collected 2012
CAGCGGGATACCACCCCGGCCTGCTTCGGACCTTTCGCGAACATGATTTAAATTGTTATTATAGGATAGCGACTCTGCAAAGAACACCGTTAGCAGATATTTTTGTACAAAAAACGAATAATACTGTCAACGGTGTTTTTTATTGTAAAAATATGGTATAGTAACCATAGAAGGCCGCGTTCGATTTTGGGAGCGGTAGTTGAAAGGAGCAGATTACATATGGGACTGATCAGAGCAGCAGCAGGCGCACTTGGGGGAACTCTGGCGGACCAGTGGAAAGAATTTTTCTACTGTGATGCCATGGAGAAAGACATACTGGTAAAGAGGGGCCAGAAGCGAACCTCTTCCCGTTCTGCAAATACAAAGGGAAATGACAACATCATTTCCAATGGCAGCGGCATTGCGGTGGCGGACGGTCAGTGTATGCTGATCGTAGACCAGGGTAAGATCGTGGATGTGTGCGCAGAACCGGGTGAATATACATATGATATGTCCACAGAACCGTCTGTTTTTACAGGAAGCTTAGGCGCTGGTATCAGTGCGGTGTTCAAAAATATCGGCAAGCGTTTTACCTTCGGCGGCGAGACACCGAAGGAACAGAGAGTTTATTATTTCAATACAAAGGAAATTACCGGCAATAAATACGGGACTCCGTCTCCGGTTCCGTTCCGGGTGGTAGATGAACGTGCAGGCATCGATCTGGATATCGGTATCCGCTGCTTTGGAGCCTACAGCTACAGAATCACGAATCCGCTGCTGTTCTACACCAATGTCTGCGGTAATGTATCAGAGGATTATACCCGTGATAAGATTGATGATCAGTTAAAGTCAGAGCTGTTGACAGCACTGCAGCCCGCCTTTGCAAGGGTTGGGGAAACCGGTGTCCGTTATTCCGGTCTGACTGCCCATACAAAGGAGATCGCGAAAGCATTAAACGATGAGCTTTCTGCAGAATGGAAAGATATTCGTGGGCTGGAGATCGTTTCCTTCGGCGTATCTTCCGTCAAGGCAAGTGAAGAAGACGAGCAGATGATCAAAGAGATGCAGCGTGAAGCTGCATATATGGATCCGACCCGTGCAGCCGGTGCCCTGTCCCGTGCCCAGGCTCAGGCGATGACAGCAGCTGCTTCCAATACGTCAGCCGGTCCTGCAATGGCATTTATGGGAATGGGCATGGCACAGCAGGCGGGCGGCATAAACGCACAGAACCTGTATGCCATGGGGCAGCAGCAACAGATGGCGGCACAGCAGGCAGCAGCGAATGCGGCAGCACAGCAGGCAGCGGCAGCACCGAAGATGGAAGCTCCTGCAGGGGGCTGGAAATGCAGCTGCGGCGCAGTAAACACCGGCAAATTCTGTGCAGAATGCGGTCAGCCCAAGCCTGTTGACGATACCTGGACCTGCAGCTGCGGTGCAGTCAACAAAGGCAGATTCTGTTCCGAATGCGGAAAGCCCAAACCGGCTGCAGTAAAACAGTATAAATGCAACAAGTGCGGCTGGGTTCCGGAGGATCCCACCAATCCGCCGAAATTCTGCCCGGAGTGCGGAGATCCCTTTGATGCAGGAGATGTACAGAACTGATCCAAAGAGATACAGGGATGATTACAATTCTGAGAGGGGATGAGCTGTTATGGCGGAACAAATTACCAATTATCAGTGCCCGGCCTGTACCGGACCGCTGCATTATTCGGAAAGCCTTGGCAAGCTGAAATGTGATTACTGCGGTACGGAGTATGAAGTCGCAGAAATCGAAGCGATGTATGCCAAGAAGGAAGAAAAATCTGTCGAAGCCCAGAAAAAGGCAGAAAAAGAGACGGAACAGAAAAAGCAACAGCAGGCAAAGGCGGCCGAAGAGGGCTGGGATACTTCGGATATCAGTGATAACTGGGGCAAGGATGCAGCTGGCATGAAAAGCTACAATTGTCCCTCCTGCGGCGCGGAGCTGATCTGCGATGAGACGACTGCTGCAACCTCCTGTCCCTACTGCGGGAATCCGACTGTTGTGCCCGGACAGTTTTCCGGTGTATTGAAGCCGGATTATGTGATCCCGTTTAAGGTCAGCAAAAAAGAAGCGATCGAAAAACTGAAAATGCACTATAAGGGAAGACCTTATTTGCCGAAATCCTTTAAGGACGACAACCATATCGAAGAGATCCAGGGCGTTTATGTTCCGTTCTGGATGTTCGACGGCAAAGCCTCCGGAGAAGCATCCTATAAGGCTACGACATCGAAGGTATACGAAAAGGGTGACGAAGAGATTACGGAAACCCGTCATTATGAGGTATCCCGTGCCGGCTCCATCGGCTTTGAGAAAATTCCGGTGGATGCGTCATCCAAAATGCCGGATGATCATATGGATTCCATCGAGCCCTATGATTACAGCGGGTTGAAGGCGTTTTCCACTGCATATCTGCCGGGCTTTCTGGCAGACAAATATGATGTGAGTGTCAAGGACAGCCAGAAGCGTGCGGATACGCGCTGTGCCAGCACACTGGAGGATGCTCTTCGGGGAACGGTAACCGGATATGACTCCTGCACGCTTGAGCACAAGCAGATCGATTTAAAGCGCGGCAAGGTACATTATGCACTGCTTCCGGTCTGGATGCTGCATACGAAATGGAACGGACAGGATTTTTTGTTTGCGATGAACGGACAGACCGGCAAGATGGTCGGCGACCTTCCGACGAGCAAAGGAAAGTTCTGGGGATTGTTTGCAGCCATTGCAGCACCGATGACGGTTGTGTTGACGATCATTTTGATGCTGTCGTAAGGGGGAGAAAGAGATGAAGAAAAAACCGAACGGATTTGTTTCTGTGCTGCTGGCCCTTTGTCTTCTTCTGGCTCCGATGACAGTTTTTGCAGAGAGCAATGCACAGTTAAATTATGTAACGGATGATGCCGGGATCCTGACAGACAGTCAGTGGGAAGATCTGGAGCAGCGTGCACAGCAGGTCTCCGAAGAATATCAGTGCGGCGTCTATATGATAACGGTTGATGATTATACGGATTACAGCACGGAGAGCGTATATACCGCAGATTATACCATCTATCATGACTATGAGATGGGCATGGGAGAGGACCGGGACGGCATTATGATCCTGCTGAGCATGGAGGATCGGGATTATGCGATGTTTGTATACGGTCCGAAGGCTTCTGAGGTGTTCAACGCGTATGGTCAGGAACAGCTGGAAACCTATTTCCTGGATAATTTCCGGGATGACGACTGGTATGGAGGCTTTGGTGACTATATCGATGCCTGCAGCAATTACTTACAGCTTGCAGAACAGGGAACACCTGTCAGTGCACCTGAGGGCTATGATTCCGGTGACTATGAGGATTATGAAGCGACTCCCGGAGAAAATTTCGGGGTGAGCTTTTTGATGGCACTTGGAATTTCCTGTGTGATTTCTATCATTATCTGTCTGCTGCTGCTGTTGAAGATGCACACGGTGCATCAGAAAACAGAAGCGAACGATTATGTCTCCGAAAAGCTAAAGCTGAGCCGGAAAGAGGATCGTTACACCCACACGACCCAGACAAGACGCAAAATTGAGAGAGAAAGCTCTTCCTCCTCAAGTACCCACAGCGAAAGCGGTGGAGGAGGCTCGGGACGAAGCGGAAAGTTCTAAGCAGAGCAAATCAGAATGGAAAAAGCGACCGGCGGGAGAATTTCTTCCTGCTGGTCGCTTTGCGTTAATGCTCCTTCATCGGGTGCACTGTCCAAGAAACGCGCAGATCTCATCGATCAGCGCAGCGTTGTCATACTTGTGGTAGTTATCATAAAACGCATAGAAGCTTCCCTTGATGAGCATGGAGAGGCGAATGTTGAACTGCATATTGTCTGTATATTCCGGTTTCAGGCGGTAAATATATTCCCGGATCGACGAATCGACGAGGTCTGGGAGAATATGCGCCTGCGAACCGGAGAACAGAAGCTGGATCAGATTGATCTGAGAAAAGAAGCCCGTTGTGATTTCCCTTGTGAACACATCGGGCTTTTCCAGTACATTTTCCGGTCTGGAAATACTGTTTAAAATATTGGTGAGCACCTCTTTCCCGATCTGCTCGGAAAGGTCGTAAATATCCTGATAATGGAGATAAAAGGTGGCTTTGCTGATCTCTGCGAGGGCGGCAAGTTCCCGGATCGTGATTTTTTCGATCGGCTTTTGGGCACGCAGTATCAGAAATGCATTCTTGATGGCGCGTTTGGTTTTGATTTCCCGTTGATCCAAAAGAATTCCTTCCTTTCTGGACAATTTGCCCGAAACGTCCAGTATTGTAACAAGGGGCAGGATTGTCGATTGTGCCGGAAACGCTCTGGCTGGTATGATAATATCATCAGTATACGGTGTAAATAGACACCCGTCAAGAAAATCAACGACGCGTTTTTGTAAATGGCGCGAGTGAGCTGTAACTGCAGATCAGAAAAGCAGGCTGCAAAAAATGACCTTTGCGGGCGGAGAGAGAAGAAAGGAAGAAGAACATGGATTTTTACGGATTTTATACCGGACAGGAATTTGAAGCTTATAAATATCTGGGTGCCCATTACACGAAGGAACGCACGACGTTTCGGACGTTTGCCCCCTCTGCAGCGGGCGTGGAGCTTGTATTAAACGGACAGGGACACGGAATGCAGCGGGTGCATGACGGCAACTTTTATGAAATTACACTGGACCAGGTAAAAGAAGGGGATCTGTATGAATTCCGTATCTGGCACAGGGATGGTTCCTGCCAGGAGCACTGTGATCCCTACGGGTTTGGAATGGAGCTTCGCCCGGCACATAAATCAGTGGTACGGGATCTTAACCGTTATGCATTTACCGATGAAAAATGGTTAAAGGATCGGGAGGATATCAGCACGAAGCCCCTCAATATTTATGAGGTACATGCTGGCTCCTTTAAAAAGCCGGGTACAGGACAGACCGACTGGTATACCTATGAGGAGCTGGGAGAGGTTCTGATCCCGTATCTGAAGGAAAGCGGCTATAACTGTGTGGAATTTCTTCCGCTGAGCGAGCATCCCTGCGATGAAAGCTGGGGATATCAGAATACGGGATTTTTTGCTCCGACTGCCCGGTATGGTACGGCAGAGGGATTACAGAAGCTGGTGGATCAGATGCATCAGAATGGAATTTATGTGCTGCTGGATTTTGTACCGGTACACTTTGCCACAGATGATTACGGTTTGAAACGTTACGATGGCGGAGAACTGTACGAATATCCGAGCAGGGATGTTGGAGTGAGTGAATGGGGAAGCTGTAATTTTATGCATTCCCGTGGGGAGGTGCGCTGCTTTTTACAGTCTGCGGCGTATTACTGGATGAAGGAGTTTCATTTTGACGGTATCCGGATGGATGCCATCAGCCGGATCATTTACTGGCAGGGGGATGAACGGCGCGGCGTAAACGGTAATGCAGTTGACTTTATCCGTTTTATGAATAAAGGGTTGAAAGAGCGCGTTCCGAACTGTATCCTGGCGGCGGAGGATTCCACGAATTTCCCCGGCGTAACGGCGCCCGCTGATCAGGGCGGACTTGGATTCGATTTAAAATGGAACATGGGCTGGATGCACGACACGCTGGAATATTTTCAGCTCGATCCGTCGGCGCGCACGGATGCGTACCACAAGCTGACCTTTTCAATGATGTATGCGTATAACGAGCATTATCTGCTGCCGCTTTCCCACGATGAGGTAGTGCATGGAAAGGCGACGATTCTGCAGAAGATGAACGGCGATTACGAACGGAAATTCCCACAGGCACGCGCCATGTACGCCTATATGATGCTGCATCCGGGTAAAAAGCTGAATTTCATGGGCAATGAAATCGGGCAGTTCCGGGAATGGGATGAAAAGCGGGAGCAGGACTGGAACCTGCTGGATTTTCCGATTCACGAAGCGTTCTATCATTATATGAAGGAACTGAATCACCTTTATCTCGATCATCCGGCGCTCTGGGAAAAGGACTTTAACCGCGACGGTTTTACCTGGCTGGACTGCCATCAGGAGGGGCGCGTGATCTATGCGATGCAGAGAATGGCGGGCGACCAGACCGTGATCGGCGTATTCAATTTTTCCGCTCAGCCGCAAAACGGCTATGCCGTACCGCTGCAGAAAGACGGCAGCTATCGCGAGTTGCTTAACAGCGATTGGGAGTGCTTTGGCGGCAGCAAAAAACGGGAAGAGCCGGTATATGAGAACGGCTGTGTATTAGACCTCTCACCCTTTAGCGCAGTGCTGTTAGTTAACGGTTGAAAAACCTGTCTTGCAATGCTATACTAACATTATCTTTTTGTACCTGCAGGCGATCACGCTGCATTCATAACAAAGCACAGGCATTTTCAATGCACTGCAACGAAGGAGAATACACGAAATGGAACAGTATAAACAGGAATTTATCGAATTTATGGTGGACAGCAATGTCTTAAAGTTTGGCGATTTTACGTTGAAGAGCGGACGTAAGTCCCCGTTTTTCATGAATGCGGGCGCTTATGTGACCGGCACACAGCTGCGCAGACTGGGCGAATATTATGCAAAGGCGATTCATGACAACTACGGACTGGATTTTGACGTGCTGTTCGGACCCGCATACAAAGGCATTCCGCTGACCGTTGCGACGACGATGGCCAGCAGCGAGCTTTACGGCAAGGATATCCGTTATTGTTCCAATCGTAAGGAAGTAAAAGATCATGGCGACACCGGCATTCTGCTGGGCAGCAAGTTAAAGGACGGCGACCGCGTTGTTATTATTGAGGATGTAACGACCTCCGGCAAGTCCATCGAAGAAACCTTCCCGATCTTAAAAGCACAGGCAGATGTGGAGATTGTTGGACTGATGGTTTCCTTAAACCGCATGGAGCGCGGACTTTCTTCTGAGAAGAGCGCGCTGGAAGAGATCAAAGAAAAGTACGGTTTTGACGCCAATGCCATCGTAAGCATGGCAGAAGTGACAGAATATCTGTATAACAAGCCCTACAAGGGACAGGTTTATATTGATGATACCTTAAAGACTGCGATCGACGCTTATTACGCGCAGTACGGTGCAAAATAAGGAGGTTCAACCAATATGGAAGAAAAGACCTACAAGCTTTTGGGCGGCAGCGGCGCTTTGAACATCGCGGTCGGCGCGGTTGTGCTGGTTTCCGGGATTGCAAGCGGCGTGCTGCTGATCGTAAACGGCGCAAGACAGCTGGCGCACCGGGGCAAACTGATTTTCTGAGAATGCAGGAAATGGAATTTTTACGCAGTTCCCGGTTACAGATAGGGAACTGCGTAAGCGAAGCTTTTCGGAAAGGAGACCGGCGTGCACAGGCATTACATTTTTACCGATAAGAGGGAATCCAAAAAAGGGATATTGTCAGCAGTGCTGGGGGCAATGTCCCTGATTTCTGTTTTCCTGACCGTCTATTTTACCTGGCAGAATCATGGGACGGCATATGTGCGCTACGGCGTGGTGGCACTGCTGTGCCTGATTTTTTCTGCGGCAGGTCTGGTACTTGGAATTATGGCGAAGCTGGAAGAGGATAAATTTTATCTGTTCGCCTGGATTGGCATTGTGTTGAACACCCTGACCCTGTTGGGGATCGGGGGGATTGTGGCAGTAGGAGTGTATGGATTATGACAGTAATGGAAGAACGGTTTGAGCTTGCCTCACAGCGTATTTTGGAAATCGAAAAAGAAAAACGGATGCCGGAGCAGTTTCAACGCTATTTTGCAGAAAACGCGGACTATCTGGGCGTCCTGCTTGAAGAATACAAATGGGTAGCATCCGGGGCGATGCGGGAAGCTTCCCTGCAAGAGCTGGAACGGCACAACGAAAGCTGCTTCATCGACCTGATGGGACGCAATTATGAGACAAGCTATGCAAACCCCGACTGGGCATATGCACAGCTTGGAGAAACCTTTGGACAGCTGCTTTCTGCAGTTGCGGCGGAGCTGCGCAGCCTGCCTGCGTTTATTTATGAACAGGATCTGGAAGGCATCACGATCCGCCTGGAGCTGTTTGTCGAAATTTACTGTGCGTTTGCAGAAAGCTTCGAGGAGACAAAAGAAGCACCGGAATATTCCCGGATCCGGGATATTTTCTACTGGTTTGCAAGCGACTATGCGGAGCTGACTGCAGAGCATGCGATCCGCCATACCGTGGACTGGGGACAGAGATTTGCGCTGGACATCATCGAAAACGCAGACCTGTCTGATATCCGTTACCTGTTCCGGTTCGGGGAATATATCGCGGATGATCAGTGGAAGCTGGCAGAGCATTTGAATGGTCTGCCGGAAGAAAAAATTCAGAAAATCGCAGACACCTACACGGAGGGCTTTCGCAAGGGCTTTGAGCTGGCAAAGAAGCCTCTGGACAAAAAGAAATCCGTCCAGATCCGTTATCCTCTGGGCTTTGAGCGTGTCGTAAAAGCTGCAATTGAAAACTTCAGAAAAATGGGCTTAGAGCCTGTCATCGCCCGCACACCTGCGAGCTTTGCAGAGGGACGCAGAGTGTTCCGGCTCGGATTTTTCGGCGGTGCAGTGAACCGGCAGTTCGATTATGACCATGAAAACGACAAGGCACTGTACCTGGACAAAAAATATGTCCACAGGATGCTGGAATGCCGCAAAAATGCGTGGGAAGAGTACAAAGATATGGCGGTTGTCCATGCAGGTCCCGCTGTCATAGAAGCATTCGGCGAAGAGCCCTTCGAGCCTGCGAGCAAGGAGCATCTGCTCACCTTATCGGCCGAACAGCAGAAGCTGTATGTCGAATATCAGAGCCAGGCGGGTGCGATGACGAACGAATATATCGACCCGGAGGAAAGAAGCTTTACCTGTATCGCGTTCCCGGTTCCGGGCATCGGCGAGCATTTCCCGGAGATTTTCGACGAAGTGTTAAAGATCAATACGTTGGATTACAAGACCTACGAGACGATTCAGCAGCACCTGATCGATGCGCTGGATAAGGCAGCGTGGGTGGAGATCAAGGGACGCGGCGACAACCACACCGATATGAAGGTCATGCTCCATACGCTCAACAACCCTGCGCAGGAAACGAATTTCGAAAACTGCGTGGCGGACGTCAACATTCCGGTTGGGGAAGTGTTCACCTCTCCGAAGCTGACCGGAACAGAAGGCGTTTTGCATGTACCACAGACGTTTTTGCGCGGTATGCAGTATAACGATCTGGAGCTGCAGTTTCGGGATGGCATGATTACCAAATACACCTGCCGTAACTTCGAAAAGGAAGCGGAAAACGAAAAGCTGCTGCAGGATGGTGTGCGGTATCATCATATCATCAACCCGGATACATTGATGCCTTGGGACACGTATGATTCCGTGAGTATCCTTTGCGATGACAGTGCGAGAGCAGATGCCCTGTCTACCGCGGTTTTTAATATGGATCCGGAAGCCGGACTGGGGTTTGTGGAAGCACAGGAAGATGTAGAGGCACTGTGGGTATTTCCAGATGGAACTGAGATGCAGAGCAGTGGATTCCAGGCTTATATGAGCCAGTAGGAAATAAAACGGTCTCGGGCAATACATCCATTGCCATGATGAAAAGCGTGTTTTCAGATTTTCCGGTGTATATGCTCAAAATAGAAATCGTATCAAAAGGGCAAGAACAAATCTGTTGGTTATAAATAACTAAAGTATAAATAACTAAAATATAATTGACTAAAATATGGCTGCATGCTACATTATAATTAATGGAGGTGTAGCCATATATGTTTATTGGAAGAGAGCGGGAACTGGCTTCCCTGGAGTGTTTATACAAATCAGATAAGTTTGAATTCGCGGTTGTTTATGGCCGCAGGCGAGTAGGAAAAACCGCGCTGATCAGCCGTTTTATAGAAGAGAAAAAGGCAATCTATCTGATGGGGGTAGAGAGCAGCGAGAAGCAGAATCTGGAAAATTTCAGCAGAAGCATCCTGGAGTATGGAACAGGAATGCAGATGGATACTGCGTTTCTGTCATTTCAAGCAGCGTTGGAGTATGTATTCACCCTGGCAGAAAAGGAGCGGATTATTCTGGTGATTGATGAATATCCGTATGTGGCACGGGCATCGAAGAGCTTCGCATCCACGCTGCAGATGCTGATCGACAAGCATAAGGACCGGTCCAGATTGATGCTGATCCTCTGCGGATCTTCTATGTCTTATATGGAGGATCATGTGTTAGCCTACAAGGCACCGCTGTACGGAAGGCGCACGGCGCAGATGAAGATCCAGCCCTTTGATTTTGCAGATACCTGCCGGTATTTTTCGGATTTCGGGGCGGAAGAGAAAGCACTGATTTACGGAATTACAGGAGGAACGCCACAATACCTGCTACAGATGAGTGAGCACCTGAGTATTGAAGACAACATCAAAAATACCTTTTTAAATCCCACATCCTCCATTTATGAGGAACCGGAAAATCTGCTGAAGCAGGAAGTGCGGGAGCCGGCCCTTTACAATGCCATTATAACGGCCATTGCAGGCGGAGCTTCCCGGATGTCGGAGATTTCTGGAAAGGTAGGAGAAAATACCAGTGTATGCTCCAGCTACATTAAAAATCTGATGGCCCTGGGCCTGGTAAAAAAAGACACACCATACGGAGAAAAGGAATCCCGGAAATCGGTCTATGCGATTGCGGATCACATGTTCCGGTTCTGGTACCGCTTTATTCCAGAAAACAGCTCTGTGATCGGACGCGGGGCAGCAGACCTGGCGTATCGAAGAATTGCTCCTCATCTGGCAGATTTTATGGGAAAAGTATTTGAAGATATTTGCCAGGAATATCTATGGAAGCTTTTACTGGATGGAACCTCTCCGGTAGAGTTTTCCTCTCTTGGAAGATGGTGGGGAACGGATCCTTCTACCCGTAGGCAGGAAGAAATCGACATCATGGGAGAGCAGGATAACAAGACGGCATTGTTTGGAGAATGCAAATGGAGACAGGAGCCGGTGGATGTTGGTGTGCTGGAGACACTGGTAAACCGGAGCCGGCTGTTCCATTACAGCAAAGTGGAGCTGTATTTAATTGCAAAGATTGGTTTTACATCCGGCTGCATGGAACAGGCAGAGCAGATGGGAAATGTACATCTGGTGACGTATCAGGATATCTTAAATGCACTGCAGCCTGAAAAGAACAACGCTAAGAAGGAGGGGACTTTATGGCGACCATAAAAGAAGTGGCGAAGCTGGCCGGGGTTGCCATTGGAACTGGTTCCAATGTTTT
>OGZV01003255.1_pt1 | contig 11195 bp, 6 predicted proteins | sample 1576861 | NCBI WGS metagenome assembly OGZV01 (sample SAMEA3541501, study PRJEB24748) | human gut metagenome | biome: human gut; feature: human-associated habitat; material: faeces | place: China | collected 2012
CGATCACTGCCATTTTCTCAGAAACCTTCTGAGCAGTGCGTCCGCTGATTCCCGTATCTATTTCATCAAAAATCAATGTTTCGATCTGGTCACGATCTGCCAGGATTGCCTTCAAGGCAAGCATAATTCTGGAAAGCTCACCGCCGGATACGATTTTACCAAGGGGCTTCAGACTTTCTCCCGGATTTGTGGAAATTTCATACTGAATTTCATCATAACCATTCTCTGTAAAACTGCTTCTTCTGGAAAACGTGATGGCAAACTGTACATCCAGGAAATTTAAGTCTTTTAATCCCTGGATTACCTTTTTCTCCAGCTGATGGCTGTATTCTTTACGAACCTCCGAAAGACGGCTGCAGGCTGTTTCCAGCTTTTTCTCTGCCTTTTTCAGTTCTTCCCTGGCAGCCTCGAAAATTTCTTCATACTTCTGAAGTTTGTTCAGCTTTTCCTGCTGTTTTTAGGTGTGTTTTGATTTAATTTTTCAGACAATATTGCAAGAAATTTGAAATATAATAAAATTTCTCTTGACAAATACAAAGAGGACAACTAAAATAAGACACATCAAAAGCAAAAACCGATGAGAAAGAGAAGTAGGTTTTAGAAGAGATCACAGAGAGCAGCAGGTGGTGGGATTGCTGTATGGATTCTGATTCTGAATGGACTTTCGAGGGCGGCCTGAAATGAAAAGAGTAGGAACCGCCGGGAACCGAACCCGTTATCAATCAGGAGCGTATGTTAGTACGTGAGAAAGTGGACGAACGTCAATTTGAGTGGTACCGCGATAATAATGAATTTTATTACCGTCTCAAGCAATAAGCTTGAGGCGGTTTTTTGTATATCAGGAAAGTTGATTTATAAAAAGAAATCCACAGTTTATTGACAAGAATCCCAAATCGGCTCCTTTGCTTTTGCAGAAATATTAAAAAAGAAAAAAGGAGACAACAATTATGAAAAAGAGAGTATTAGCAGTTATTTTAGGAGCAGTAATGACAATGAGCCTTGCAGCATGCGGATCATCTGATGCAGGAAAGACATCTTCCAATGATGGAGAGAAGAGCTACACAATCGGTATTTCCCAGTTCGCAGAGCACGGCTCTCTGGACAACTGCAGAACCGGTTTTCTGGAAGGCTTAAAAGAAGCGGGCATCGAAGAGGGCGTGAACCTGACGGTTCTGTTTGACAATGCGCAGGCAGACACCGCGACAGCGAGCATGATTTCCGATAACTACGTTTCTCAGAAAGTGGATCTGATCTGTGCGATCGCAACTCCGTCCGCAATGAGCGCATACAATTCCTGCCTGGACAGCGACATTCCTGTTATTTACACCGCTGTATCCGATCCGGTCAGCGCAGGACTTGCAAAAGAAGATAAGACACCGGAGGGCAACATCACCGGTACCGCAGATACGCTTCCGGTAGAAGCACAGCTGAAAATGATCCGTGAGGTGCTTCCGGATGCAACAAAGATCGGTATCCTGTATACAACAAGCGAAGCAAACTCTCTGAGCACGATTGAAACCTACAAAGAGCTGGCTGACGATTACGGCTTTGAAATCGTAGAATCCGGCATCAATACACTGGCAGACGTCGATATGGCAGCGGCTGACCTCGCAGCAAAGGTAGACTGCATTTCCAACCTGACAGACAATACCGTAGTACAGGGTCTGCAGACCGTTCTGGCAAAAGCGAGCGCAGCGGGCATCCCGGTATTTGGTTCTGAAGTAGAACAGGTAAAGAACGGTTGCCTGGCAGCAGAAGGTATCGACTATGCAGCACTTGGCAAACAGACCGGAGCGATGGCAGCAAAGGTATTAAAGGGCGAGACAGAGGCTTCCGACATGCCTTATGAAGTATGCGAGGGTGCAAACCTTTATATTAACACAGAAGTAGCAAGGGATCTTGGCATCACTTTCCCGGAAAACTACGAAGCGGACGCTGCAGAGGTTTTTGAAACCGTTACAGTAGAATAAATAAAAGGACAGAAGAAACTGTTCAGCAGGTCTGCGCATTTACTGCGCTGACCGTAAGAAAACTTAGACTAGAAGGCAAAAATCCTATCGGCATAGCCGATTTGGAATGGATTTTTGCGCGTAACTGTGAGGGTACTGAACAGTTACGGACAGAAAGAAAAAGCAGGAGGTTCTGACATGGAACTGGTCATCAGTACACTCGAACAGGGTATGATCTACGGGATCATGGCGCTGGGAGTATATATCACTTATAAAATACTGGATTTCCCGGATCTGACGGTAGACGGCAGCTTTCCGATGGGAGCAGCGATTACGGCAGTCATGATTACAAATGGAGTTCCGGCAATTCTTACGCTTCCGGTGTGTTTCCTTGTAGGAGCGCTGGCAGGTGTACTGACTGGTCTGATCCATGTAAAGCTCAAGGTAAGAGACCTGCTGAGCGGCATCATTATGATGACCGCTCTTTACACCGTCAATTTGCGGATCGCAGGCAGGGCGAACCTTCCGTTTTATAAAGAAGTAACTGTATTTGATAATGGTCTGGTCAACGGAATCTGCCAGGGAGCACTGGCGTCCTGGAAAATCGTACTCGTGATGGTTGTCATTACAGTTGTGGTAAAAGTGCTTTTAGACGCTTATCTAAAAACCGGATCCGGCTTTCTGCTCCGCGCAGTCGGCGATAACGCGTCGATTGTAACGGCGATGGGACGTGACCGTGGTAAAGTAAAAATTCTCGGACTTGCAATTGCAAACGGTCTGGTTACGTTGAGCGGATGCCTGTTTGCACAGCAGCAGCGCTGCTTTGAAATTTCGGTCGGAACCGGAACTGTGGTGGTCGGACTTGCGAGTGTAATTATCGGAACGAGTCTGTATCAGAAGCTAGAAGGAATCGGATCGATTTCCAAGGCGCTTCACAACGTGCGGGTTGGCATGGTAACGTTCAGCGTTGTGATCGGATCAATCCTTTACAAAGCCTGCGTTGCGATTGCACTTCGCATGGGATTAAAATCTACAGACTTAAAGCTGATTACGGCGGTACTGTTTTTAGTCATTCTGGTTGTCAGCATGGAACGAAAGGGGCGGAAAAATGCTTGAACTTTCCCATATCGATAAATATTATAATCCGGGCTCAGTCAATGAAATGTGCCTGTTTCAGGATTTTAACCTGACGATTCCAGACAGCCAGTTCGTGTCGGTGGTCGGCAGCAACGGCTCCGGCAAGACCTCCATGCTGAACCTGATCTGCGGCAGCATTTCGGCGGACGCAGGAAAGGTCATCGTAAACGGAACTGATATCACCGGCCAGAAAGAATATATGCGCCACCGCAAAATCGGCAGAGTATACCAGAACCCTTCTGCCGGGACGTGCCCGAATATGACGGTGCTGGAAAATATGGCGGTTGCGGATCTGAAAGAAAAAGGTTATGGATTGAACCGCTGTGTCAGAAAGAGCCGGGAAAATGCGTACCGCGAGATGCTTTCCGGTCTTGGACTTGGGCTGGAAGACAAGCTGGAAACAAAGGTCGGTTCCCTTTCCGGCGGACAGCGTCAGGTACTGGCGCTTCTGATGGCGACGATGACACCGATTGATTTCCTGATTCTGGATGAGCATACGGCGGCACTGGATCCCAGAACAGCGGAAATTGTCATGAAGCTGACGGATCAGATCGTCCGGGAAAAGAAAATGACGACGGTTATGGTAACGCACAACCTGCGCTATGCATTGGAATATGGGGACCGTATCCTGATGATGCATCAGGGAAAAATCGTTCTGGATAAAGTTGGGGAAGAAAAGAACCGGCTCAACACGGACGAGATCATGGGTATTTTCAACCGAATCAGCGTAGAGTGCGGAAACTGAGGCTGTTCGGATCAAAAAAAGGCAGGACAATGAGCGGCAATATCAAAAACTCATTGTCCCGCCCTTTTTTTATGGCAATAGATTGTTTACAGAGTTTGCATTCGTATTACTACCGTATTTTTCACCGTTGACGGCGCATGCGCGGGACGATATAATACGGATATCGAAAGGTTTTTGGGCGTTCTATACAATAGCGTGTACGCTTGGCGGACATTCTATTGTCCTGTATAATCGCTGGCGGCGATCTGCCGCAGGCTGCGGATATTCTGACCGCAGGAAAATTCAAAGAGCAATCATTGTTCCGGTCTTTGGAGAGAGACGGGAGGACGGATGGCGTATATTACGTCGTGGTATTGGAATAAAGGAGATTTTCGCAAGGTAAATGAGGATTCTTTTACGCTGCAGCGAGTTCGTGCACGCAAAAAGGAGCTCATATTTGCTGCGGTCTGCGACGGAATCGGCGGACTGCGGGCAGGAGAATGCGCGAGCGGTCTGGTTGCAGAGCAGCTGACGGAATGGTTTTACCGGGAAGGTTTTTGGAAAATGCGCACTCTTTTCTGGACAAAACAGATGAAAAAGCGGGCACTCGACGCGCTTTTAGACATGCAGGAAAAGCTGGAGCGCTGCGAGCGGGAGGAAAAAATCTGCAGCGGAACGACAGTAACGATGGTATTTGTTCGCGGACGCAGATTTGTACTGGTGCATCTCGGGGACAGCAGGGCGTATCAGCTTTGCCGCAAACGCTGCTTAAATCGGGAAAAACAGACCGGAACCAGGCAGCTTTCACAGGATCATGAAGAGGGCGGCGTGCTGCGCCGCTGCGTCGGGGCGTTTGGGCTGGAAGTGCCGCAATTGTATACAGGAACGCTGGACGACGGGGACATGCTACTGTTGTGTACGGACGGATTTTATAAAAAAGCGCCGCCGGATTTTTTTCGAATCTGCCTGTACGAGGAACGGGAAGCAGGGCAACTGTATCGGCGGCTGAAAGGAATTGGGAGCTTTTTGACGGCCCAGGGGGAAAAGGACAATATGACAGCGGTACTGATCGGATATGAAAAGGAGGAATCTGTCTGGAAAAAGAACGAAAAATCGGTGAAAAATACATTTTAAAAGGAGAAACAGCCAGCGGGGGAACCGGAACCGTTTACCGGGCGTATGATCTGCGTCTGCAAAAGATTTGGGCGGCAAAAAAGGTCGGACGGGATTTCCCAATCCGGGAAGAATTTACGATGGGAAAGCTGGCTGATTCGGCGTTTCCGGGGATTGTGGATGTAGTAGAACAGGAGGAAGAGCGCTTTTTAATTATGGAATGGATTGAGGGGGAAACGCTTGCGGTGCAGATGGAACGAGACGGCGCCTTTGCAGAAGAAACGGTGATCGAGATCGGGATCTGTCTGGCAAAAGCGATTCAGAAGCTTCACCAGATGCAGCCACCGCTTTTGTATTTGGACTGCAAGCCGTCAAATGTGATGAAGGATTCCGATGGAAAAATCAGGCTGATCGATTTTGGCAGCGCGCTGGAAGCGCATACACCCGTGACAAAAGGCATTTCCGCGAGTCCTGGATATGCGGCGCCGGAGCAGCTGAGCCGGGAAATCGAAAAGCGCTGTGTGGATGTCCGGACAGATGTGTTCGGTCTGGGGCGGACACTGTATGCGCTTTTGTGCGGGGCAGACCTTTCCAGACCGCCTTATGCGTTTGCGTCCCTGAAAAGCCGCTGTCCGCAGGTCAGCGATGAGCTGGAACGGATTATCATGCGTGCCACAGCCAGGGAGCCGGAAGCACGGTTTCAGACGATGGAGGCTTTTTTGCAGGTGCTTTTGGCGTTACAGGAGGCTTGCAGGGTAGATGATACAGGAAAGAAAGAACCGTTTTGGCAGAAAGTGCGTCGGAAGAAGACGGCGGACTGTGAAGTGCTGCAGAGCGTTCTCAGGACGGCAAAACCGATGGGAAGGTGGATGTTTGCACTGCTGGCGGCGGTTCTGATGCTGCAGGGGGCGACCGTAGCTGCGAAGGCGGCAGGCGTAGATCGCGCAGCCGGGAAAATTCCGATCACCCTGCGGGACAGCAGTCTGCGAAAGCTCCTGATAAAAGAAAATGCCACGCTGTATACAGAAAAGCCGGTGTTTCTGGAATTAAACCCAAACACCCTTGGATGCGGGGACGAGGTGCGGGTTATGCTGAGTCTGTACAGTAGAAACGAAAAAATCGGAGAGTATGAGCTTGTGATGAGGCAGAAGCGCTGATGCGAAAAAGATGCAGGGGCTTCCTTAAACCGGATGCATTTCGGGCGATGCACAGCTGTAGCGAGACGGCATTTTCGGGAGAAGTCTGCACGTTGGGCAGCAAAATTCGTTCGCCGGAAACCGATTGCACTGCCTGTGGGGAAGTGTTAAAATAAAAATAACTGGGCTTTTGAACAAAAAGAACGCGGAAGCGATAAAACGGAGGGCATTATGTACAGAGATCATACCAAAGTCGTAAAAATTGGAAACCGTGTAATCGGAGGCGGCAATCCGATCTTGATTCAGTCGATGACTAACACACCGACCGAGGATGTGGCGGCGACGGTTGCGCAGATTCACAGACTGGAAGAGGTTGGTTGTGAAATTATCCGCTGCACCGTACCGACGCTGGAAGCTGCGAAAGCGATTTCTGAGATCAGAAAGCAGATTTCCATTCCGTTGGTTGCGGACATTCATTTCGATTATAAGATGGCGATCGCCGCGATGGAAAACGGAGCGGATAAAATCCGTATCAATCCCGGAAACATCGGCGGTGCAGACCGTGTAGCGGAAGTAGTGCGTGTTGCAAGGGAACGCAATATTCCGATCCGTGTCGGCGTAAACAGCGGTTCCCTCGAAAAAGATCTTGTAGAAAAATATCATGGCGTAACGGCAGAGGGGATTGTAGAGAGTGCGCTGGATAAGGTGCATATGATCGAAGACCTTGGCTATGACAACCTGGTGATCAGCATCAAGTCCTCCGATGTTATGATGTGCGTGCATGCGCATGAACTGCTGGCAGGAAAGACACCTTATCCGCTGCATGTCGGCATTACGGAATCCGGTACGGTTCTTTCCGGTAATATCAAGTCTGCGATCGGTCTGGGACTGATTTTAAATCAGGGAATCGGCGATACGATCCGTGTATCCCTGACAGGGGATGTTGTAGAAGAGATCAAATCTGCGAAGCTGATTTTGCGGACGCTGGGACTGCGCAAAGGCGGTATTGAGGTTGTCAGCTGTCCGACCTGCGGACGCACGAAGATCGACCAGATCAGCCTCGCAAATCAGGTAGAAGCGCTTGCAGCGCAGTTCCCGAACCTGGATATCAAGGTCGCAGTCATGGGCTGTGTCGTAAACGGACCCGGCGAAGCAAAGGAAGCGGACCTGGGTATTGCAGGCGGCATCGGGGAAGGTCTGCTGATCAAAAAAGGGCAGATCATCCGCAAGATTCCGGAGGCAGAATTTATTCCGACTCTGCGGTATGAACTGGAGCACTGGAACGAACAGTAATCGTTTTTGGTGTAAAAGTATTTACGAAAATGGAGAGTAAAATGACCAAAGGTTTCATGGAAGTATTTCCGGAGCTTGTTCTGGAACAGGAAGTACGGGCATTGTTTGAAAAAGTAAAGGTAGAGCGGGTGACGACCACGCGGCAAAAGGATCTGATCAGGGTGTATATCAGCTGCGGACGCCTGATCCCCAAAACAGTTATTTTCCGGGTAGAGGAAGAGATTGCAAGGCAGCTGTTTCCGAACTGCAATATCACGATCAAAATTCAGGAAAAATTTCAGCTGTCCGCCCAGTACAACCTGAAGAGCCTGCTGGAAACCTATCAGGAGAGCATTTTACTGGAATTAAAGGAATGCAGCCCGGTGGAATACAGTCTGTTCAAATCAGCCAATATTTCCTTCCCGGATGAGGGGAAGCTGGTGTTGGAAGTGCCGGATACGGTAATCGCGCATGAACGCTGTCCCGAGCTTGTCCGTATTCTGGAAAAAATTTGCTGTGAACGGTGCGGAATCCCGATGGAGGCGGCCGCACATTACTGTCAGCCGAAGGAAAATCCGAGAAAAGCGGAGGAAGAGATTGCGCTGGCAAGAAAAGTGGCGATGATTGCCGCGAAAGCGGGTGCTCGTCCGGCTGCGACGGACTATGGCATGAGCCAGGAGCAGTTCGCAAGCGTAATGAGCGGCGGATACAGCGCGTCCGGTAACGATGGGCAGCCGCAGTATGCAGGCGGACAGGATGGCACCGCATGCAATGCTGCACAGAACGCAGACAGCAGCGTAGCGCAGTATGGTGCAGCGGGGATCGCAGGGCAAAATGGTGCGATGCCGGGTGACAGGGCAGAAGGCAGCATGCAGGCTGGCGGTATGGATGACGGCTATGAAGCATATCTTGCGTCCATGGGCGCAGCGGCGCATGCTGCGCAGGAAGCTCCCTTTGAGGGCGGCATGGTGATTTTGGCGGAAACAGCGGCAGCAGCGAATCGGATGCGCCCGGATGCACCGGCAGCAGGGCAGAGTGCTCCGGCAATGGGGCAGACGGCAGCTCCTGCGGCAGGCACGAACGGTACCACATCGGCTGGCGGCAGAAATGTAGGCGGACAGAGCAAATACGGCAAAGGCAAATTCAACCGGGAGGGGCGTGGTGATTATCGCCGCGGCGTCAAAAAAAGTGACAATCCGGATGTGCTTTACGGACGGGATTTTGACGAAGAAGCAATCCCGATCGAGGAGATCATCGGTGAGATGGGAGAGGTTGTTATCCGCGGCAAAATCATCGCAATGGATCAGCGTGAAATTCGCAACGAGCGGACAATCCTGATTTTTGATGTGACGGATTTTACTGACACGATGACCATCAAAATTTTTACCTTAAATGAACAGCTGGCAGAGGTAAAAGAGGGGATCAAGCCCGGCGCTTTTGTCAAAATCAAGGGTCTGACGATGGTGGACAAGTTTGACGGCGAGCTGACGGTCGGTTCGATTGTCGGGGTAAAAAAGATTTCGGATTTTACCACGTCGAGAATGGATCATTCCGTGCGCAAGCGTGTGGAACTGCACTGCCATACAAAAATGAGCGATATGGACGGTGTATCCGAGGTAAAGGATATTGTCAAGAGGGCGTATCAGTGGGGACATCCGGCGATCGCAATCACGGATCACGGCGTCGTACAGTCATTTCCGGATGCAAACCATCTGTTGGATGACCTCTGGAAAGCAGAGAAAGAAAAGCGTAAGGCTGCAGGAGACGAAAATCCGGACAGAAATGATTTCTTTAAAGTAATTTATGGATGTGAAGCGTATCTGGTGGATGATTTGAAGGAAATCGTAACCGGAGATAAGGGTCAGGTATTGCGGGATTCCTATGTGGTATTTGATATCGAGACAACCGGCTTTTCGCCGGTTAAAAACCGGATTATCGAGATCGGTGCGGTCAAGGTGGTGGAAGGAAAGATTGTGGACAGGTTTTCCACCTTTGTCAATCCCCGTGTGCCGATTCCGTTTCGAATTGAGCAGCTGACAAGTATTAACGATGAAATGGTCATGGATGCACCGGGGATTGAAGAAGTGCTGCCGGAGTTCTTGAAATTCTGCGAGGGTACGATTTTTGTCGCCCACAATGCGAATTTCGATATGAGCTTTATTATGGAAAATGCGGCGCAGTTAAATATCGAGCTGCATCCTACCTATGTGGATACAGTCGGCATTGCGCGCGTGCTTTTGCCGCATCAGGCGAAGCATACGCTGGATGCGGTCGCAAAAACGATGGGTGTTTCCCTGGAAAATCATCACCGCGCAGTGGATGATGCGGAAGCAACGGCGGAAATTTTCGTAAAATTTATTCCGCTTCTGGAACAGCGCAACTGTCACACCCTTGCGGATGTGAACCATTTGGGAGATTCCAGCCCGGATATTGTAAAGAGACTGTTTTCCTACCATGCGATTATCCTTGCGAAAAACGATGTGGGGCGGGTAAATCTGTACCGTCTGGTATCGGAGTCTCATCTGACTTACTTTCATAAGACACCGCGAATTCCGAAGAGCTTGCTGATGAAGTACCGGGAGGGACTGATTCTGGGCAGTGCGTGTGAGGCAGGCGAGTTGTACCGTGCCCTGCTGGATGAAAAGTCGGATGCGGAAATTGCGCGGATCGTGAAATTTTATGATTATCTGGAAATCCAGCCGACCGGCAACAACATGTTCATGATCCATTCCGACAAGATTGAAAATGTCAACTCGGTGGAGGACATTCAGAACATGAACCGAAAGATCGTCAGGCTGGGCGAGCAGTTCAATAAACCGGTTGTAGCAACCTGCGACGTGCATTTTCTGGATCCCGCAGACGAGGTATACCGTCGGATTATCATGGCGGGCAAGGGCTTTAAGGATGCGGACGACCAGGCACCGCTATATCTGCGCACGACGGAAGAAATGCTGGAGGAGTTTCAGTATCTCGGCAGTGAAAAGGCAGAGGAGGTTGTCATTACCAACACCAATCGGATTGCGGATCAGATAGAGACGATTTCTCCGGTGCGCCCGGATAAGTGTCCGCCGGTTATTCCAGACAGCGATAAAACATTGACGGAAATCTGTTACCGCAAGGCGCATGAGCTTTATGGGGAAGAGCTGCCGCAGATCGTTGTGGACCGTCTGGAAAAGGAGCTGAACTCTATTATCAAAAACGGATTCGCCGTAATGTATATCATTGCGCAGAAGCTGGTTTGGAAATCGGTGGAGGACGGCTATCTGGTTGGCTCCAGAGGTTCTGTCGGTTCTTCACTGGTGGCGTTCATGGCGGGGATTACGGAGGTAAATTCCCTGAGCGCCCATTATCGGTGCCCGAAATGCCATTATTACGATTTTGATTCCCCGGAGGTCAAAGCCTTTGCCGGAAACGGCGGCTGCGATATGCCGGATAAAATGTGCCCGGTCTGCGGAGAGCCGCTGATTAAGGACGGTTTCGATATCCCATTTGAAACGTTCCTCGGATTTAAGGGGGATAAGGAGCCGGATATCGACCTGAACTTTTCCGGCGAATATCAGAGTAAGGCGCATAAATATACGGAAGTTATTTTCGGCGCAGGACAGACGTTCCGTGCCGGTACGATCGGCACGCTGGCGGATAAGACGTTATGTGAAAAATTATTTTGAAGAGCGCGGAAGCAAGAAGCGAAACTGCGAAATCAACCGGATTGTACAGGGCTGTACGGGAGTGCGCCGAAGCACGGGACAGCACCCCGGCGGTATCGTTGTTTTACCGGTGGGAGAGGACATCAACTCCTTTACGCCGGTGCAGCATCCCGCAAACGATATGACAACAGATACGGTAACGACCCATTTCGATTAC
>OGZV01003256.1_pt1 | contig 11189 bp, 8 predicted proteins | sample 1576861 | NCBI WGS metagenome assembly OGZV01 (sample SAMEA3541501, study PRJEB24748) | human gut metagenome | biome: human gut; feature: human-associated habitat; material: faeces | place: China | collected 2012
CTGACACTTTCATGAAGATTTCAGGCGTAAAGGTTGGCAGTGGTTCAAATTCAAACTTGTTTTTGCCCACTGTCAAAGTATCTCCAACCTGATAAGTACCGGTATCGTAAACCCCGATGATGTCTCCTGCTACAGCATTGCTGACATTTTCACGGCTTTCGGCCATAAATTGAGTCACGTTAGATAACTTAGCGCCCTTACCAGTACGAGGCAGGTTGACGCTCATGCCACGCTCAAATTCGCCAGATACGATCCGCACAAAGGCGATCCGGTCGCGGTGACGAGGATCCATATTAGCTTGAATTTTAAAGACAAAGCCTGAGAAATCCTTGTCATAAGGATCGACAAGTTCTCCATCTGTCTTCTTGTGGCCGTGTGGCTCCGGAGCAAACTTGAGGAAGGTTTCCAAGAAAGTCTGTACTCCAAAGTTCGTCAAAGCGGATCCGAAGAAGACGGGAGTCAATTCACCTGCAAGGATGGCTTCTTCTGAGAAGTCATTTCCTGCTTCTTGCAAGAGTTCGATATCGTCTTTTACTTGCTCGTAGAAAGGGTTGTTAGCAAAAAGCTTGTCTCCATCTTCTAGACTAGCAAAACGTTCATCCCCTTTGTAGAGTTCCAAACGTTGGTTATAAAGGTCATAGAGTCCCTCAAAGGCTTTCCCCATCCCGATCGGCCAGTTCATTGGGTAACTCGCGATGCCCAAGACTTCTTCCAATTCTTGCAAGAGATCCAGTGGCTCACGTCCATCCCGGTCCAGCTTGTTCATAAAAGTAAAGACTGGAATGCCACGGTGTTTCACAACCTCAAACAATTTCTTGGTTTGGGCCTCAATCCCTTTGGCAGAGTCCACCACCATGACGGCAGCGTCCACCGCCATCAAGGTCCGATAAGTATCTTCTGAGAAGTCCTCGTGCCCTGGCGTATCAAGGATATTGACCCGTTTGCCATCATAGTCGAACTGCATAACAGATGAGGTTACTGAAATCCCACGTTGCTTCTCGATATCCATCCAGTCAGATTTAGCAAAGTTTCCTGTTTTCTTTCCTTTTACAGTACCGGCTTCCCGAATCTCTCCCCCAAAGTAGAGCAACTGCTCTGTAATCGTCGTTTTACCAGCATCCGGGTGGGAGATGATGGCAAAGGTACGGCGTTTTTTGATTTCTTCTTGTACGTTCATGTTCCTAATTCTTTCTCTTCTTATTTTTTGATAAATTTACAAATTCATCTCTACATCGGATTTCTCCTCAATTTCTCTATCTGTCCTATTATAGCGAAAATAGGCACTTTTTTCAACGATGATTCTTCTTTGAGAGCAAAAAGAAAGACTAAAATCCGTAGATTCTAGTCCTCTTATCATGACTGTTAGAAGGCTCCAAATCCTCCGCCACCGCCACCATCAGAAAAGCCACCGCCGTCAAAGCCACCACTGCCATCTGAGGAGTTAATAGAGAAGCTTGAAACACTATAGGAATCATCTGCATAGCTCATTAAGGTAGAGCCATCTAAATAGGTATTTGGAGAGGAAGTTAGCCAAAGAACACTGTCCCAGTCTTCATATGGCACGGAAATCTGATGATTTTGGAGTACCTGGCTCACTTTTTTAGCTTGGCCATACAAGGTCGCATAGACTAAGATACGATTCCATAGGACAACACTCTCAAGTTCTGCTTGATTGAAATTTGGAATACTTTCAATCATATTTCGAAAGGCCATCCATTCAAATTGTGAATCCAAGTTCTCTAAGGATTGGAGATGTTCTTCGCGAATTTTCACAAGAATATAAAATGGAATGAAGAAGACGACCAACAATACAATCATCCAAAAATAGAAGGAAGATAGGTGGGAACCAAATCCAAAAGATAAGAAACACATGCTCACAAATAAGATCAGTAAGAGCCAAAAATGTAAGGCACAGCCTGTTTTTGAAAAAGCTTCTTCTTTTTCAGATAAGTCTCTAAAATAAGAGGGCAACCCTAATTTCGTAATTTCCTTATCGACGCCTTTTGACAATTGCTGGGCGTCCTTTTTCAAAAGTGATCGAACGTCACTTCCGACCTTTCGAATACGGTCTCTTTGGGTGTCTGTTTTAGCAGCTCGAAAATCTTTTTTAAGGGCTGCTTGATTAATTTTATATTTCGAGAACACCTCACTGATCCTGATTTCAGTTTCTTGATCAAAGATCATTTCAATAAACTTCAATTCAAAATCAGCCAAGCCTTCATGGTGAAGACAGGTCAAGGTCGCTCCACTTTCATCTCTCGTCAAACGAAGATTTCCTCGATCAATGAGATCCAAAATACTTGCTTGGATGAGATGATTAAATTTTAGTTGACCTTTCTCTCTAGACATGACCATCTGTTCAAAATCAAGTTGATACAAGGCCTTGGCTAGGACAAAGGGTGGCAAGTTCTGTGGGGGTTCGTATAATCTTACTCCTTTTGCAATCCGACGAGTTCTGGTACTGATCATATATCGGATCCATGGAATGAAAGCTAGAACAAATAAAAGAATTGCTACAATTGGAATGACTCTGAGAAACAGTGTCTTGTAGATGACTGTTTTTTGTTGAATGGATTTTTCTTTTTTAAGAAATCTATCCTTTCCCTTTTCCTTTTTAATCTCATTAGATTGGCCTCGACGTAGAGCTTCTGTCATGGGCCAGTATGCGTGGAGCTCCAATTTTCCATTCTTTGGGAAGTTCCATAACTGAATGTGATAACCAGTCTCGGTCCGTTCAATCTGGGCTGGTGGATTAAAATAACCGGTATGAGCATACAAGTCTCCCTGCTTGGCATCCAAGCCATCCACATAAAAATCTAATTTCGCGACTTTCTCATCTCCATCTGAAATAGGAAACCAATTCAGTTCTGCAATATCCTTGTAGAAAGTCAAGAGATGATCAATCTTCCATTTTACTTTGATCTTGACCATCCCTCCGACGATACGGGCATTGTATATTTTTAATTGACGACCATCTTCCAGGTCTGTCTCCTCTACACGAATCTCACGTTTTTCCCCATCCACATAGGCTTCCACCTCAGGATGACGATGAATCTTAAACCCTTTTGGAAGAGGATCTGCGCTTCCTAGAGTCACATATTGACCATGATAGCCTGTCTGAAACTGATAGGTAATTTCTTGTGTAAATGTTGCTTGGCTATCTTCCTGCAATTGGAGGTGTCCTACATAGGATTCAATCGAATAGCGAACTTCATCATCTGCATGTGCGATCGTGATTGTACAAACCAAACTCCAAATAAGGGAAATCATTAGCAAGAAACGCTTCATATATTCTCCTTTAATATAAAACAGGGTTGAGACCGAAATGTCCCAACCTTTATACTGGTTATTTTCTCACTTTTACCCGCTCACTTCTACGATTGAAGATCTGATTAAAGAGTAATAAAGCAAGGGCTAAAATACTAGATACAACCAGGTAGTTGAGCCAGACTTTATCCCCTCTCATAATCGGAGGGCGGGCCATCAAACCATAATTACCTCCCGTCAATTGATTGACTCCAACCAGAAATAAATCTAAAACAAAGGTATAAAGAACAATCTGACTATTTTTTAAGAGGTTTCGATCATACCATCTCAAGAGATAAATCAAGGAATTGATCAGGAGACAGTAATGTCCGAGGAGGAAAGAAAAGCTCGTAATATGAGGGAAAGTGTAGGGGTCAAAGACTGGATAGCCCAAAGCAAAGATGGCTCCACTCACTCCCATCAAGGCAAAGAACTGTTTGCTTTTCCATCTGTCTGGTAAAAACAAGACCGCAAACATGGCCAAGCGGCAATGATAAAATGGTAAGCTATTGGACCAAGGAATGTGGTAGGCAAAATACCAAAGATACAAGCAAATTAACTGGAAGCCTTGTAAGTATTGAAAGCATTTGCGAAATTGCTCATTCTGATAATAGCGAAGTGACATCATGATCGCTGTCACAATTAACAAGACCATCACACTATACCAAAGTGCTGAGATTGCTGGTGGTGCTGTTGATTCTGTAGTGAAAAAATGATGCATAAAGTCTCCTTATTTAAACAGATTCAGGTATTCTTCTTTTCTTACTGTACTGAACGATAGTATTGATGAGGATCAGTGTCCCCGTCATTAGGACTGTCACGATCAAATAGTTGAGCACAAGGCCATGGTCACCTATGACAGGTGGTCGACGCAGAAAGCCATAGTTTCCGCCCGTTACAAGGTTGGCTAGAACAATAATGGCATTGACTCCAAACGTCATCTGACAGATCTTCCAAACAGCCCCTTCTTCCACCTGGTAGGATTGAACCAGATAGATTAGACAGTTGGCCAAGAGGGCCCAGTGACCAAAGACATTGTTGATCGAGGAAACGTGAGGAAAAGGGTAGGGATAAAAAACAGGATGAACCAAGGCCATAATGGAGCCAAAGACTCCCACGAGGGCAAAATATTGCTTGAAGCTTCCCTTGGGGGCCAAAAGAATAATCCACATAGCCATCCGGCTATGATAGAAGGGAAGACTCTCTGAAAAAGGCAAGCGAGCTGCTAAATACCAAGAGTTGATAATGAGCAACTGGATCAACTGTCCCCAATACCAAAAGGTTTGGTAGCTTTTGGAGTGAGCAAATCGAACGGACAGAACTCCCACTACTACCAAAGAAGTAGGCAATAAGAAATACCAGACCCCCAATTGAGGAGGGGATGTTGGTTGACTAGTGAAAAATAAGTCCCAAAGTGCCATGATTTCTTTCCCTCATCTACTCTTTTTTCTATTCCGAACGCGAAACGACAGTCTCTTCAACCATCTTGTATTTGTAGCGCTGGTTGACCAAGCAAATACCAGCCACCATCACGATGCTGACCAAGAGGTAGTTCAAGAGAGCACCGTGGTCTCCAATGATTGGTGGACGTCGTAAGAAGCCGTAATCTCCTCTGGTCAAAAGATTGACCAAAAAGATGACGGCATTCATACCAAAGGTGATCTTAACAATCCGTAAGGTGTCCTGTTTTTCCGACTGATAAAACTCCTGCAGGTAAATCAAACTATTGGCAAACAAGGCCCAGTGACTAAAAATCAGGTTGAGTACAGTAATATGGGGGAATGGGAAGGGGTCAAAGGCCGGATAAACCAAAGCCGCAATGGATCCTAGAACACCCAACAAGGCAAAATATTGCTTGATATAGGTCCCTCTAGGAGCAAAGAGGATCGCAAGCATAGCCAAGCGACAATGATAAAAAGGTAAATTGTCTGTCAAAGGCATGTGGGCTAGAATATACCAAGCATTGATGGTTAAGACTTGAATCAATTGTGCCCAATACCAAAAGCGTTGGTAGCTTTTAGACTGTGCATATTTGATGGAAAAATAGCCAACCACCAACAAGGAAGCTGGTAGGAAAACATACCAGAGTCCAAACTCAGGCGGGGCTGATTTTTGGTTCGTAAACAATAAATCCCAAAGTGTCATTTTTCTATTCCTTTAGTTTATAGTAGCCTATTTTTGTATAACTTCCTTCACATTTGCTAGGCTTTTTCTAATTCCTCTACCAATTTGGCTAGATTCATGGAATTGCTTCCCTTGATGAGGATTTGGTCCTGCTCTTTTAAGCTTTCCTTGACTTGTTTGACCAGGTCCTCAAATTGATCTTCCTCAGCGGTCTTTTTGAAATAATAGACATGTCCGAGTGGGAACATCTGACTCGCTAATTGAGCCAAGCCCGCAATGTCTTGCCCATAGAAAATAACGGTATCCAAGACATCCGGTGAGAGGCTGAGGATCATTTGGTTGTGTAGATTTACAGATTGCTCCCCTAGTTCTTTCATATCTGCAAGTACGGCTAATTTTCGGCCATTTGGATTCGCAGGAATAGTCGAGAAAGTTTCTAAAATCAAGCGCATAGCCGTCGGATTAGCATTGTAGACATCGGATAAGATATCTGCTCCGTTACTGGCCTTTTTCCATTCCGTGCGGTTGCGCGTTAATTGCAAGGTTTCAAAACTATCACGAATCGCAGCTTCACTCACTCCTTCTTTCAAGGCAACATAAGCTGCAATCATGGCATTGGTCGCATTGTATTTTCCTGTTACTGGAAGATCGATCGCTTCTTCTAAGAAATTAGCTCGGAAAGTTAAGCTATCCTTTCGCTCTACCAACTCGGTAATAAAAATCTCCTCGTCTGGACCAAAGCGGACCACTTTTTGTTTTTCAGGGAGATAGGCATTCACGATCGGATCAGCTGGAACCACCAGAAGGCCGCCTTCTGGCATGCCATCCGCAATTTGGAGTTTTCCTTTTGCGATCTCGCTTCGATCTTTGAAAAATTCCAAATGGGCTTCCCCAATTAAGGTGACAATAGCAACCTTGGGATGCGCCAGTTCTGACAAGAGATGGATATCTCCTAGATGGTCTTGCCCCATTTCAAGGACCAGTTTGTCCGTCCCTTCTGGCATATGCAAAACCGTATAAGGAAGACCAATTTCGTTATTATAGTTTCCTTGTGTTTTATAGGTCAGGTAGGTGGTGGACAAAAGCTGTGCCAACATATCTTTTGTGGTGGTTTTACCATTTGACCCCGTCACTGCAAAAACATCTACTTTTGTCTTTTGAAGATAGGCTGCAGCAAGTGTTTGAAAAGCGCTCAGCACATCTTCCACCAAAATATAAGGGTGGCCTTCTACCACTTTCTCTGAAAAAGTGGCTACGGCTCCATTTTCAAAAGCAGTCTCAATAAAGTCATGACCATCACGCGCTCCCTTTAAAGGAACAAACAGGTCTCCAGGCCCAATCAATCGGCTGTCAAATTCCGGCTTGACGAGGGCCACATCTTCAAATTGGCTGATATCATTTTTTGCATGTACTAGATGAGCAACTTCATGTAATGTGAGATTCATATCCGACTCCTCAGTTCTCCGTAGCGTCTTCAAAAATTTGGACGCTCCTATCAAATTCTTCTCATTATACCATATTCTAGACCACAAAAAAAGTGGCTGGGACAGAAGTCCTAGCCTCTTGATTGTTTTTGGATTGTCGAGCAAGACGCAGTAGTTGAGTGGGCTCTACTACGCTGATTTTATCAGCTTTTACAGCCCTACTCAACTGTGCGGAGGTGGGACGACGAAATCGAATTCTAACGAATTACCGATTTCTGTCCCACTCTCTCTTTTCTTACAACAAATGCGCTTCGTGTTTTTGGAAGACTTCTTTTCCAAGCTCTACTAACTTGGTGATCAAATCTGTATAGTTGAGTCCCATATTGTCCCAAAGCAGAGGATACATAGACCATTGGGTAAATCCTGGCATGGTATTGAGTTCGTTTAAGAAGATCTCTCCTTTATCGGTATAGAAGAAATCACAACGCGCTAAACCTAGACCACCGATTGCACGAAAGGCTTTTTCTGCGTTGGTCCGCATGGTTTTCACAACCTCAGGGTCCAATTGAGCTGGAATCGCCATGGTAATTTTGTTGTCGATGTATTTGGCATCATAATCATAGAAGGCCACATCTTTCACAACTTCACCTGGCAAGGTACTCTTCACATCATAGTTTCCAAGCAGTCCAACTTCGATCTCACGCGCATTGACTCCTTGCTCTACCAAGACACGGCTATCGTATTTGAAGGCCAATTCGAGAGCAGTCCGAAGCTCTGTTTGGTTTTCAGATTTTGAAATCCCTACGCTAGAACCCATATTGGATGGTTTGGTAAAGACAGGATAAGAGAGAGTCGCTTCAATTGTAGCAATTTTCTCATCCACGTCATCGCCTTCCACTACAGCTACATAAGGAACTTGAGGAATTCCAGCAGACTCCAAGACCCGTTTGGTCGTGATCTTGTCCATCGCAACACTGGAAGCTAGGATGCCACAGCCGACATAAGGCATCTTCAAGACTTCTAAGAAGCCTTGAATGGAACCATCTTCTCCCATTGGTCCATGAAGAACTGGAAAGACTACTGCTCCTTCCTTGTAAATCGCAGATGGTGCCACTTTTTTAGACCAGTCCACTGTCTCATTGGTCATCAATTTCTCATCATCCGCTGGTTTCTCTTCAAAAGCTTGCGTCTGGATGAAATCTCCTGACTGCGTAATAAAGTAGGTTTGAACCGAAAATGCTTGGTAATCAATCGCGCGCATCACGCTTTCTGCTGAAAGAACAGATACTTCACGTTCTGCACTACGTCCACCATACAACAGGATTAAGTCTTGTTTACTCATAGTTTCTCCCTAATTGTTCCCTTGATTTCTTACTTGATAGTATACCACAATGATAGCCCTTTCGAAAGAACTTCTCTTATAATTCTGTCCGATTTTCAATCGCACGAAGCAAGGTCACTTCGTCCGCATACTCGATATCGGCTCCAACTGCCAGACCACGTGCCAAACGGGTTACTTTGATCCCTGCAGGTTTGAGCACGCGCGAGATATACATAGATGTCGCTTCCCCGTCTGCTGTCGCATTGGTCGCAACAATGACCTCTGTGACTGTTCCATCCATCAAGCGACCAATCAAAGTCTTGAGATTGATGTCATCGGGTCCCACGCCATTCATGGGCGAGATCAAGCCATGCAAGACATGATAGCGACCATGGTATTCCTGGATATTTTCCATAGCAGATACATCCCGGCTATCTTCTACAACCAGAATGAGGGATGGATCCCGCGTTTCATCTCGACAAATCTCGCAGGTTTCTTCATCGGTTAAATTGCCACAAATACTGCAATACCCTAGCTCACGCTTGGCATTCAGTAAGTTCTTGGCAAATTCATTGACATCATCATCTGACATGCCAATAGTGTAAAAAGCAAGACGGGTCGCTGTTTTGATCCCAATTCCTGGTAACTTCGAATAGCTGTCAATTAATTTTGCAATAGGTGCTGGATAAAGCATAGTTTCCTTTCTAATTCATGGGGTGTTTCTGATTGTATAAGTTAATAATGTCACGCGTAATGGAATGACTGACCGTCGCTTGTAGATTGGTATTATGTGGAAAAACCACTGCTACCGCAATCTTTGGATTGTTTGATGGTGCATAAGCCACAACATTGGTATTAATGGCTTGTTTGCCTCCATCGACTGTGGTTTCAGCTGTACCGGTCTTGGCACTAATGGGCACACTAGCACCTCGACCCACAGTCTTTCCTGTCGTTAACCCACTCGTACCATTTGCAACTTGGTAGAACCCTTGCTTGATCAAAGCCATGTCCTCCGCTGAGATATGGACCTGATTGAGCTCCTTGGTTTCGATCGCTTTTTTCAACTGACCAAGCCCCCCTTGATCATTATTGTCATAGATGCCTTCAACAACATGAGGACTCACCCTCTTCCCATCATTCGCTACCGTTGCCGCATACTGGGCCAATTGCATCGGTGTATAGTTATCAAACTGACCAAAGGCATTGGTCAAATAATTGCCGACTGTGTAGTCTTTTGGAATAAAACCGGTCGATTCATTGGGAAGGTCAATCCCCGTTGATGTTCCAAGACCATATTCCGCAAAACTAGAGCGCAGTTTTTTCATAGCCGGTTCAACCTGATCCACTTGTAAGGTCATGTTTGGAGTGTAGGGTTGCCCCATCATCTTAAGGGCAATTTGGACCATATAGGTATTGGAAGAGTATTCCAATGCTTCCACCGCATTGATGGAACGACTACCGTATTGGGTAAACCAAGAATTGATAGGAGCTGATCCTGCAAAAACAATCGGCTGATCGGTCAGAACCTGGTTCCCTGAAATGACTCCATTTTCCCATCCCGAAGTCAAGGTCGCTCCTTTGACTACGGATCCTGGAACGAAGACGTTGGTCACTGTTCCCAAAGCATCTGCTGATAGATCTTGACTACCAGCCTGGTGTTTAATCCCTGCCATGGCAAGGACCTTTCCTGTATCGGGCTCCAGAGCTACGGCATAGACACCTTCGGAGTAGGTCGCATTTCCAGCTTGCAACTCTGCGCTAAAGGCGGAGCGAAGGATATCTTCCACTCCTTTTTGGAAATCCAAATCAATCGAGAGCTTGAGGTTTTCTCCTTTGGCCCCTTTTGAAACATCGACCACTTTCTCCATGTTGCCATTTTTATCTAGGAGAATTTCTTTTTCACTGCGTTTTCCTTGAAGGACATTTTCGTATTCTTTTTCGAGATAAGAGGTACCAACCCGGTCATTGAGAGCATAGCCTTTTTTGACATAGTCCTCAACCTCTTCTGCTGGAAGTCCCGCCTGCTCGGTTGATACATTTCCAATAATAGAAGCTAAAGGAGTATCCAAAACCTTGCGGTCCCAGCTAGTCGTGATGGCAATTCCCGGAAGGTCCTGACTATCCGCTGCGATGGTCGCAATCTGCTCAGCTCCTAGTGCCTGCGTCGTAATGATTCCCGTCGCAAAATTCTCCACCGCATTCATCTGGCTATAGAGATAAATAATCTTTTTCTCATCATCTGTATAGCCGAGTTTTGAAGGGTCGATACTATCCACTGCCGCTTGATAAATCTTGGCTTCCGGCAGTCGGTTGCCATCGGTATCAAATTTCTTTTTCTCAGGCAGGTGTTCCACGACCTCTTGGTAGACCTTGGTATTGGCTAGATAGTAATCCACTTCTTGCCGTTCGGTTACCTGAGGATTTTCTACGTCGACATACTGTAAGAGTTTCCCAGCTGTCTCTCGCATTTCTTGGGCCGTCATTTTGCGATCGCGCGTAAAAGTCAGGACCTGTTTGCCCACATTTTCCACCAAGGGCTTACCAGAAGCATCATAGATTTGCCCTCGCACACTCCCTTGTTTGACCGTCTTTTTCGTAGCTTTTGCCAATTTATCCGTATAGTAGGCTTGGTGAGTGATCTGCATATAGCCAAGTCGGGCAATCAGCACCAAAAAAAGAAGGCAAATCAAACTAAACAGCAGGTAGAGTCTGCGTGTAATCGAATGATTCTCAAACTTCCGTATTTTCTTCTTCATGAAATTTTCTATCCTTCTTTTCTAATGAACACTTACCTTCCATTTTACTATTTTTCCAAGAGTATCTCAAGAAAAGGAAGGTCCCTTTTCTCCTTTTTTGCAAGGAAAAAAGATTGGACCTGTTTGCCCAATCTCTTCTTTTAATAGGTCACCGCGTTGACCGTTCCTTTGTCATACTCAGCAATGAAAATATTCTGAACCTTATCATAGCCTTCTTTTTCCAATTCTGCCAGCAACCACTCTTCATTATTCCCAATT
>OGZV01003259.1_pt1 | contig 11183 bp, 10 predicted proteins | sample 1576861 | NCBI WGS metagenome assembly OGZV01 (sample SAMEA3541501, study PRJEB24748) | human gut metagenome | biome: human gut; feature: human-associated habitat; material: faeces | place: China | collected 2012
AGGGCACAAAATAACTGGCAAGCGGCGGCATAAAAGCAGAGAACAGCCCCACCAGTGCCCCTACGATGCCCACGCAGAGCGCCGGCAGGGGATTGCCCACCCACAGCATCAGCAGAAATTCGCCAAAGAAGAGCATTGCGTCCACAGCCAGTGTGCAAACGAACAGATAGACCAGCTGCCCAGTGGGAAAGGCTTCCGTGTAGCCGTGCACGATGCCCAGCAGAACGGCGGCTCCCATTTCCAGCAGAGTCACCAGCAGAATTTCCAGCAGGCCAAAGGCGGCTTTGCCCGCAAACAGGCTGCGGCGCTCCTGCAGGGTGTAGAGGAGCTTTGGCATACTGCCTTTGACCTCGATCGCCCACAGGCGGCTGGCAAGCACGGCCATCAGCACCGGCATCAGAATGGCCTCGATGACCGGGATGCTGTAAAGCAGGGCGCTATAACCGTTGGCCAGTTCTCCAGGGTCAGAGGGAGCAAGCCCGCCCACCCATAAGATCATGATGAGGGGCACCAGCAGGCAGAGCAGCAGATCGTGCCGCCGGTGCGCCTTCTGAAGTTCAGCATGAAAGGAACGCAGCATCTCAGGCCACCTCCCCGTTGGTCTGGGTCAGGCTGAGGAAGATCTCTTCCAGATTCTTTGTCTGGGCGGTCAGCCCGACCACACCGACACCGTTTTCGGCCAGCGTGCTCACCAGTGCCGCCAGTGCTTCGTCCGGCAGGGCGGGCAGTTCCAGCACATCCGGGTGCTGTGCCTGTGTCACCGCCCGGATGCCCTGTCGGTTCAGCACCGCAATGCTTTTGGGAGCATCCAGCACCCGCAGTAGGATCCCGCCGCGGCTGTGCTTCTGCAAGGCCTGCAAAGAGCCCTCAAACAGCATCTTTCCGTGGTTCAGGATGCCCACCTGTGTGACCATCTGCTCGATCTCGCCCAATAGGTGGCTGGAGATCAGCACGGTTGCCCCGGTGGTTTCCGGCATGGAGGAGATCAGGCTGCGCATTTCCTGAATGCCGGCCGGGTCCAGACCATTGGTCGGCTCGTCCAGGATCAGAAGCTTGGGGCTGCCCAGCAGAGCCATGGCGATGCCGAGCCGCTGCTTCATGCCCAACGAATACTGCCCCACCTTCCGGTTGGCATCGGCAGTCAGGTGGACGATCTCCAGCACCCGGTCAATGTCCTTGTGGGCAACGCCTTTCAGGTCGGCCACAATGGCCAGATTTTCCCGGGCCGTCAGATGCAGATAGCCGGAGGGGGATTCGATCAGGCTTCCGGTCTGCCGCAGCAGGGGGATGCGGTTTGTTTCGTTCATGGTATGGCCCAGCAGTTCCACGCTGCCGCCGGTGGGGTGCACCAGCCCCAGCAGCATCTTCATGCTGGTGGATTTGCCCGCACCGTTCGGGCCTAAAAAGCCGTAGACGCACCCTTGCGGGACGGTCAGGTTCAGATGATCGACCACGGTGCGGCCGTTGTAGCTTTTGCACAGGTCGTGTGTTTCAATGACAGGTTTCATAGAGGATGCTCCTTTCTCGTTCGCTTGGAACACCCACAGTTTACCTCGGCGGGCTTAAGCTCCGCCGAAGCCTGTCTTAATCTGCGCTTAAATTTTCGCAAAATCCGGACATTTCCGGCCAGAACGTGTTATAGTGGGAACAGAAAATGACCGGAGGAACACCGCGATGAACACGATCCAACAGGCACACATTTTACTTGTAGATGACAACACCGATCTGCTGCGGCTGCTCGAAGAGCAGCTGCGTGGGGCAGGCTATCAGAACATCCGCACCGTGCAGAACTGTGCCGCCGCACAGACCGCCTTTGCAGCCGAGATGCCGGAACTGATGATCCTGGACATCAACCTTCCGGACGGGGACGGGTTTTCGCTGTTTCGTACCCTGCGGGCAAAAGCCGATGTGCCGACCCTGTTCCTCTCAGCACGGGACGCCGATGCCGACCGCTTGTTCGGGCTGGGACTGGGCGCAGACGATTACCTGACCAAGCCATTTCTGATGCAGGAACTGCTTTTGCGGGTGCAGCACCTTTTGCAGCGTGCTTACCGGACCGAGCTTTCCCGGACAAAAGCAGCAATCTTGCAGCTGGGCGACCGGAGCGTGGACCTGCACGATGCCCTTGTGACCCTGCCGGACGGAACCACCCTTGCCCTGACAGCGACCGAGCGGACGCTTTTGCGCAAGCTGGCCGAAAACCGCGGGCATATCGTGACCTACGATGCGCTGTGCGAAGCGGTGTGGGGCGCGGATTATTATGGGTATGAAAACAGTCTGGGGGTTCATATCCGGCATCTGCGGGAAAAGCTGGAACCGGAGCCGGGCAGGCCGCGCTTTCTGCAGACGGTGAGGGGCATCGGGTACAAGCTGGCAAAGGAGGATGCACGATGAAAACCTTTGTGCGGCTCATCCGGCGGTATGTTCTGGCGGCGGTGGGCATCGTTCTGCTGCTGGTGTTTCTGGGCCTTGGGCTGCTGGTGTTTCTGGGCTGGCAGGAAACGACCCATCTGCCGCAGAGGACCTATGCGTCCAGCGAAATTGCGGATGCCATGGTGGAAACTCCGGCGGGGCTTGCCCTTGGCGCAGCGCACACCCCGGAAGAATGGATGGACGGCTATGCATGGGCCATGGTGCTGGACGATACCGGAAATATCCGGTGGAACTATGCCCTGCCGGACGCGCTGAACCATGCCTATACCACCGGAGAAGTGGCAGGGTTTGCCCGCTGGTATCTGGACGATTATCCGGTGTTCTGCTGGGCAGAGGACTATGGCCTGTTTGTCATCGGGCTTGCCAGAGGTAGTTTGTGGAAATACAGCATTTACACCTCGCCGGAGTACATCCTGAGCCTTGCCAAAACCATTCCGCTGGGGTTTGGGCTGCTGTTGCTGCTGGCAGCGATCTGCTGTTTTCTGCTCAGCTGGCAGGGGGCCAAGCGGCTGGAAACGGTGGCTTCCGGGCTGGATGCGCTGGCCGAGGGGCAGACCGTACAGCTGCCTGCGGAGGGCTTTGCCGGAGAGCTGGCCGAAAAGCTGAACCGGACCAGTGCGCAGCTGCAAACGCGGAACGAACTTCTGGCCCGGCGGGACGATGCCCGCACCCAGTGGATCGCCGGGGTCAGCCACGATGTGCGCACCCCGCTGGCGCTGATCCTGGGCTGGGCGGAGCAGCTGGAGCGGGACGCCGTCCTGCCGGAAACTGCCCGGCAAAAGGCCGGCGGCATCCGCACCCAGAGCGAAAAACTCCGCACCCTGATCGAGGATCTGAACCTGACCAGCAAGCTGGAATATGGGACACAGCCCCTGCGCAAGCAGGAATTTGCGGCGGGGCCGCTGTTCCGGGAGCTGGTGGCGCAGTTCTGCGAAAGTCCGCAGGCGGAGACCTGCGAGGTGTCGCTGCAGCAGACCGCTGCCGCAGAGCAGGCGAAACTCTGCGTGGACCGCGCCCTGCTGGAACGATTGCTGGAAAACCTGCTGGGCAACAGCATCCGGCATAATGCGGCACCCGTAGAGATCGAGGTGCAGACGGATGTTGCCGGAAATCGCTTCTGCCTGACCGTCGCGGACAACGGCACAGGCTATCCGCCTGCCGTTCTGGCGGCACTGCAAGGCACGCCGCAGAACGAGCAGACCCCGCACATTCTGGGGCTTCATGTGGTGGAGCAGATCGCCGCCGCGCATGGCGGCAGGGTGGCGTTCGGGCAGAATGTGCCAAACGGTGCAAAGGCAACGGTGTGGCTGCCCTGCGCTGAAAAAAGGCCCCGGCAATGCTCCTGATGCGCGAGCGTTTCGTCAGCAGGTCGGCTGTCAGGGGAACGGAATAATGCCGGGACAAACGGCAGAGTACTTCATACCATGAGGTGCTCTGCCGTTTCTTTTTGGGGAACGGGGGACGGAAATCTTTTGGATTGGAATGAAAATAACGTAAATGCACTGTATTTTGTTCGGTTGGAGAAAGTGATACTTCACGATGCCGAGGTCCAGCTTGGTGTAGAACCCCTTGCCGCAGGCGGCAAAATCCCTCGAAAGCTGCTCCATCTGTTGTGCTGCTGCATCGTGTTCCATGGGCACCTCTCCTTTGTTGATCGGTTTAAACCATAATACCATAGATTTCAGCTCATAACACATCGGGAAAGAAAATCGAGACGGAAGAAGCGACGGCAACAGAAAAGGCAGCCGTCTGCTGCAGACCGCTGCCTTTTAAAAAGAAGAAAGAGAAAGAACTGGAAACTTAGCCCTGCTCGGCGATGAACTTACCGGTCAGGTAACCATAGGTACAGGCAATGGAGTGGCTTGCACCGGCAATGGTGGTGGGGTAGTCGCCCACAAAGCGGCCGCCCTGGGTGTTGCCGATGGCGTACAGGCCGGGGATGACCTGGAAGCTGTTGTCCAGCACCTGTGCATTGGCATTGGTGCGCAGACCGCCCAGCGTGACCAGGAACCGCAGGGAGCCTTCGTCCTTGATGGCATAGAACGGGGCCTTGCGCAAAGCGAACATGCGGAGGGGCGACTTGCCGAAGTCCTCGTCCACGCCCTTGTCGCACAGCTCGTTGTAGCGCTCCACCGAGGCCACAAAGTTGGCCTTGGCATCTGCGTCCAGCCCCAGCGCGTCGGCGAGCTCTTCGATGGTATCGCCCTTCCCGGCGGTCCACTCGTCAATGCTCTCCTTCAGCGTGTCGCTGGCGCTGCGCACGCAGCCCAGGCCGCCCTGCATGGCGGGAAGCTGCTCGGCCCAGTCGGAATCAATGACCATGTAGATGGGGCCGGGCTGGCGCACGAACTGTGCGCCGTAGTGGTCGTTGGTCTGGTCCTCGTTGTGGAAGCGGATGCCCTGTGCGTTCAGCTGCAGGAAGGCGTCCGGGCCCAGCTTGCCGAAGTCGCCGTGGGCCATGCTGCCCAGAGGGCCGGGCTCCATCTGCGCACCAATCCACATGCCCATCTGCTGGCCGTCACCGGTGTTGGCGTAGTTGGCCTTGATGTCCGTGTGGCCGTAGGTGACGTCATAGCGATCAATGATGTCATGGATCCAAGGCAGGTAGTAGGCCATCATGGCGTCGTTGTGGCCAAAGCCGCCGGTGGCCAGGATCACGCCCTTGGAGGCGTTGACCTGCGTATAGCTGTCATCGGTCAGGCTCTGGAAGATCACGCCGGTCACGCGGCCGTCCTCGCCGCGGATCAGCTGACGGGCGGGAGAATCAAAGTAGGCTTCCAGACCGTTCTCGGCCACGGCCTTGTCAAAGTTGGCCTGCAGCACGGGGGTGTGTCCCTTGGGGCGGAAGTTCAGGGTGCCGGAGAAGATGCGCTCGTGGTCCACAGTGGGGTCATACTCCGGGAAAGCACCCATGGGGATGGTGTAGACCTGATTTTCGTCGGCGGGCTTTTCGCCGCCGATGGGGACCCACTGGATGCCGTCGTAGCCCTCGGCGTACCAGGTGATGGCTTCGCCGCAGTTGTCGGCCCACTTTTTCAGGATGGAGGGGTCGGCGCGATGGGACATCTGGGTCATCAGTTCGTTGACCAGCGCATTGGTGTCGATGTCCTCAATGCCGGATTCCCGGGCCTTGTCACAGTTGAAGAAGGAGAACTGCGAGGAGCGGCCGCAGACGCCGCTGGTCTTTTCAACGGCGATGACCTTCAGGCCGGACTCGGCAGCCGAACGGGCGGCGCAGACACCGGCAACGCCAAGACCCACGACGCACACGTCGCAGTCCAGCGTCTGGCTGATCTTGTTGGCAGGAATGGCTTCGGGTGCGTCCATAAAGCTCAGGTCCAGCACATGGCCGGCAGCGGCCTTGTCGGTCACCTGTACGGTCTCGCCCTTGGCCTGTGCAATGCAGGCCTCGGCAGCCACCTTGACGGCGGTGGTGGTGACGGTGGCACCGGCCACATTGTCGATCTCCGGGGACTGCTTGCTCAGCAGCTGCTCGGTGAGGGTGTCCTTGGCGGCCTGACCGATGTTCTCGGTCTCACCGGACAGGTCCAGCTCCACGTTGGTGATGCTTTCGGCGTCAAAGGTCATGGTGACCGTGACCGTGCTCATGCCGTTTGCGGTGGCAGAGTAGGTGCCGGGAATGTAGGTGCCGCGTGCAGCCTCCGAAGAGCTGGCGGGTGCCTGCGAAGCGGCGCTGCAGCCTGCAGCCATACCGGCTACGGTGGCAGCGGCAGCGGTGCCGACGGCTTTGCGCAGGAAACCACGGCGCGAGATCATGTTGTTCTTCATGAGAAATCCTCCTGTGTTTTTGTGGGCCCGGCGGTGTGAGGCCGGATGCCTGTTTCTGCCACACAGTGTAGAAAACGGCAGAGGGATTGTCAATTCGTTCACAATAACTGGGCGCTTTTTGCCGATAACTGGCAGGCACCGGTGGAGAAAAAAGATTTCGCCTTCCGGCGGGCAGTGTGCTATAATGGAAAAGAAATGTCTGCCCGCCGGGCAGGAAGAGAGGAGAGGGGCTGGTTTGTTTCAGATTGGGATCTGCGATGATGAAGCGGGCAGCAGAGCGTTGCTGGCCGGGTATGCCCGGACGCTGATCCAGCATCAGGGGCTGAATTTCCGGCTGCAGGAATACGCTTCGGCAGAGGCACTGCTGTCTGCACAGGACAAACCGGAAATCCTGCTGCTGGATGTACAGATGGGCGGGATGGACGGCGTGATGGCTGCCAAGACCCTGCGGGAACAGGGCTGCGGGTCGATCATCATCCTTGTCACGAATTATATCCAGTACGCCATCGACGGCTATGAGTTCAATGCGTTCCACTTTTTGAAAAAGCCGGTGGAATACGAGCGCTTCTGCCGGGTGGTGGGGCAGGCGATGCGGCTGGTCTACCGCAATGCCCATGCCACGCTTGCGGTAAAATGCGAGGAGGGCCTGCGCCAGCTGACGGTGCGCACGATCTCGTACTGTGAAACAGACCGCGGCGGGGTGCTGCTGCATCTGCCCGGGGAAACAGTGCGCTGCCGCCGGGGCATCGCCCAGCTGGAGCAGCAGCTGCAGACCGAGGATTTTTTCCGCTGTCATACGGCCTATCTGGTCAATCTGGCAGAAATCGAGCGCATTGGTGCGGCAGATCTGACCCTGAAGGATGGGACGGTGCTGCCGGTGAGCAAGCACCGGAAGAAGGCGTTCCGGGAGGCGGTGGCCGCTTTCTGGGGAAAGGATTACGCATGATACAGATGCTTTTGCAGCCGGTCTCCTTCAGCGACCTGCTCAGCTGTCTGGGATATGCGGCTGCCTATGAAACGTTTTTCCGCCGGATGCGGACAGAACTGACCTGGAAGCGGCGATTGTTCATGCTGCTGGCGGATCTGACAGGGTATCTGATCCTGATGCGGCTGCTGCCCCGAACCGAATATCTGCGGGTCCTGCTGCTGCATCTGATCCTGGCAGCGGCGTCCACGCTCCAGCTGCGGCTGGAATGCAGGCTGGACTGGAGCTATGCCGTGTTCCTGGGAACCTCCTTTGTGCTGTACCGCGGTGTATGGAATGCACAGCTCTCGGCGCTGCTGCTGCCATGGCTGGAAGAGAATGCGCTGCTGCGCAATGCGGTCAACCAGATCGTTTCACTGCTGCTGCTGTATGCACTGCAGAAGTGGGTGGTGCGCATGGACCGTACCCGCACGGTGAATCGGTATGAGCTGTTCGTGAGCCTGTTCCCGGCCTGCGTCATGTTTACGGTTCGCATTGCAATCTATCACTACTGTTTTTATCTGGAAGCTGTGCTGGCCGCCCGTGGCGTGCAGGTATTTGTCCTGCTGGGCGGATTGCTGGGCATTTCGACCCTGGTGACGCTGGGCGCCAGTGAGATGTATTTTTCCTACATCCACACACAGGAGGAACTGCAGCTGGCCGAACAGCAGCTGCAGCAGCAGTACCGGCTGTTTCAGGAGCAGCGCACAAGGGATGAACAGCTGAAAGGCGTGTACCACGACATGGCAAACCACCTCGGCGTCCTGCGCGGTATGACCCGGAGCGCAGATGCGGAAGAGTACATCGCAGCCCTGACCCGCGAGACCGAAACCGCGCTGCAGGGCGTTTCCACCGGAAACTCCACGCTGGACCTGATCCTGCGGCAGAAAGCGGAGCAGTGCACGGCCCGGGGACTGCATCTGGAAGCCGCCGTGCATATGCCGGAAGGGCACGGCCTTACCTCCATGGAACTCTGTGTACTGTTTGCAAACTGTCTGGACAACGCCATGGAGTCGGCGGCAGACCCGGCAGTGACGGACAAGGTCATCCGGGTGAACGGCGGTGAACACCATGGCTGTCTGGTGGTCCGGTTTGAAAATGCCTGTGCCAGGTCCCTGCAGCTGAAGGACGGCCAGCTGCCCACCAGCAAAAAAAGCGGTGTCCATGGATATGGGCTCAAGAATATCCGCACGGTGCTGGAACGTCACGACGGAACACTGAGCCTACAGCCGCAGCGCGGCCGCTTTGTGCTGACCTGGCTGCTGCCCCTTGACCAAAAGGCCCCTGTTGCTTTTGGTCAGAATGTGATAAAATAAAACCATCAAGTTACATAGGAGGCGCTTTCATGCTCAAACGTCTGCGCGCAGATCACCCCATTTTGTATTGCATCCTTGCCGAGGTGCTGTTCCTCGGCTCCCTGTTTTTGTCCAGTCTGGTGCTGACCGTCGCGCTGATGGCGGCCGGGGCAGATTTTTCCGGTCTGGATGAATACCTTCTCAGCCTTATACAGGAGCTGGTGGGGGCAGGGGCGGCCTGGCTGCTGCTGCGCCGCACCGGGCGGCAGAGACTGCTGGGCCGCCGCGGCAGCGGCTTTTGGAACGGTCTGCTGGTGGGGATGTACCCGCTGGCATTCATCTGCTACAGCATATACAGCGCACTGATCTTTGAGCGGCCGGACACGCCGCTGCTCCCGGCGGGGCGCATCCTGAGCTTTCTGGCCTGCATGGCAATGGTGGGCGTGGCGGAGGAATTCCTGTTCCGGGGCGTCATTGCCGAAACGCTGCTGGAACACTTCGGCACCAGCCGGGCCGGTGTCTGGAAAGCCTGCCTGCTGTCCGGCGTGCTGTTCGGCGCGGCTCACCTGACCAACCTGTCCAGCTCGGCACCCTTCGGCGTGCTGATGCAGTGCGCGTTCTCGGCGTCGCTGGGAGCGCTGTTTGCGGCCATCTACTTCCGCACCGGCAACCTCTGGGTCACAGTATTCCTGCACGGGGCCATGGACATTGCCTCCATGCTCATCGGCGGGCTGTACGGCACCACGACCCTCTCCGAGAGCGTGAGCGGCTACGACGCCTCCATGCTGCTGACCGTGGTGGTATACCTGCTGCCCGTTGCGTTCCTGCTGCGGAAAAAGAAGCTGCCGGAGGTGCAGCTGTACTGGGGAGCGTACACCCAAAAATGAGGGCAGCAGGCAAAAAAATCCTTGCAATCTGCCCTGCAATCTGGTATACTGTATCTGTTACCGTGGTACGGGGCTGGGAGTATGCCCGCATACCGGGAAAACCGTTTCCCGCCGCTGTTCCATTGGCACATAAAATTTTATAAAGAGGTATAGTACTATGAACAAGCAGGAAGTTATGGCCAAAGTCGCTCTGACCGAGAAGGACACTGGCTCTCCCGAAGTCCAGGTCGCTCTGCTGACCGCTCACATCAACGAGCTGAACGAGCACCTGAAGAAGAACCCCAACGATCACCACAGCCGCCGCGGCCTGATGAAGATGGTTGGCCGTCGCCGCAATCTGCTGGCTTATCTCCAGAAGAAGGACATCGAGCGTTACCGTGCTCTGATCGCAACTCTGGGTCTGCGTAAGTAATTTAAACAGAGGGCAGGTACCGCAAAGGTGCCTGCCTTTTGCTTTTGTATACAAATGGCAGCGGCTGCGTATTGCAGCAGTAAATCGAACGCCTGTGCCCCGAATGCTTTTTCATGGCGCGGACGGCTCACATCAACGGCAGAGACATTCCCCCGGTGGGGGGGGGAAAAATATCTCAAACAAAACCGGATGTGAACGGCACGGACGCTGGATTTATTGCTATGATGCGCGTGCCACCGCCTTTTGGATAGAAAAAATCCGAAAAAACAAGGAGGCAAAAACAATGGCAATTGAATTTGGTTCCCGCAGAGAGACCTTTGAGAACTACAAGGTCTACGAGACCATGCTGGCAGGCCGCCCGTTCAAGGTAGAAATGGGCAAAATGTGCGGTCTGTCCAACGCCAGTGCGCTGATCCGCTACGGCGAGACCTGCGTTCTGTGCAATGTGGTCATGAGCCCCAAGCCCCGCGAAGGCGTGGATTTCTTCCCGCTGAACGTCGAGTATGAGGAAAAGCTCTACGCCGCAGGCCGCATCCCCGGCAGCTTTATGCGCCGTGAGGGCCGCCCCGGTGAGCGCGCCATCCTGACCAGCCGCGTGGTGGACCGCCCCATGCGCCCGCTGTTCCCCAAGGAAATGCGCAACGACGTGTGCATCACCATGACCGTCATGAGTCTGGACCCCGACTGCAGCCCTGAGATCGCCGGTATGATCGGTGCTTCTCTGGTCACTGCCGTGTCCGACATCCCGTGGAACGGCCCCATCGGCGGCGTGCAGGTGGGTCTGGTGGACGGCGAGATCGTGCTGAACCCCACGCAGGAGCAGCGCAAGGTGAGCGACCTTGCCCTGACCGTTGCCGCCACCATGAACAAGATCGTGATGGGCGCTGAGGGCCGGCTGGGCCAGGGCCAGTTTTTTGGAAGCTGTGGTCAGGTTCCCTGTTTCGGCGACGGTGATAAAATTACGGTAAAATTCAAAATCCATAGCTCACCTCTAAAAAATATAAGAAATTCTTATTATAATAACAAAGAAATAGTATTTTACTTTTTTATACCACCATTCTACAATAAAAATAGTTTGAGAGCAAGAAGGGGATGGGGTTATGTACGGAAGTAAACGCAAGCGCCGCCTGCACAGCGTAGCGGTATTGCTGGGACCGCTAAGCTTCGGCTTGACGATACTGCTGCTGGAATGGTTCTTTGGCTTCAAAGCGGCTGCGGCGCTGGGGACGACGGTCTGGATGGCGCTGTGGTGGATATTGCGGCCGGTCAATATTTCGGTGACGGCGTTCGTGCCGATCGGTGTCAACGCATTGTTTGACCTGATCCCGATGCAGCACGTTATCAGTCAGTATTTTTCTGAGATAATCGTGCTGCTGTTCGGCGCTGATCTGGTCTGCCTGACC
>OGZV01003264.1_pt1 | contig 11167 bp, 8 predicted proteins | sample 1576861 | NCBI WGS metagenome assembly OGZV01 (sample SAMEA3541501, study PRJEB24748) | human gut metagenome | biome: human gut; feature: human-associated habitat; material: faeces | place: China | collected 2012
TGCGCTGCTCATCAGCGTCAGCTGACTGAGGCAATCAAGCGTGCACGTCACATTGCTCTTCTGCCGTACACCGCAGAGTAAGCGATATCATTCGTTTTTAATTGTTTTAAGGATACGCAAGGCCCTGTTTTCCTCGGAAAGCAGGGCTTTTTTGCGCCCCGAAGCAAAGTGTTACACCTGCGTTACAGTTGCACCCATACTATACACAAAAAGCACAACCTGTGGTATAATCATATAGCCGAAGAAAATACATCTTCGCCAATTTCCCTCGAAAGGAGCTACACACGATGACCTTCAAAAAGGTTCTTTCATTTTTTCTGACCGGCGCGACCGCGCTGTCCATGACGACGGCGGCGTTCGCTTCGGAAGATACGGTGATCATGCTCCCGGCCGATGTGGCGTCGCAGGACTGGTACGCCCCGGCGGTGCGCTATGTGATGGAATATGACCTGATGGACGTCGGACACCCGGAGAACGGCGCATCCGTTTTCGAGCCGTCGCGCACGGTTTCCCGTCAGGAGGTCGCGGACGCGATTTACCGCGCCGCGCGCTGCCTGAGCACAAAATTCGCCGCTGAGCCGAGCCAGAGCGGCATTTCCGGCATGGCGGATTACGCTGAAATCGGTCAGGATTACTACAACGCGATGGCGTTTTGCTACGAAAACGGCATCATGACCGGCTCGGACAAAAAGCTGAACCCCGGCGCCGCTATCACCCGGCAGGAGTTCGCAGCCGTCCTTCAGCGCACGATGAAGCTGTTCGCGGAGAACGGCCTTGCCGAAATTGTCCCCGGCGACGGCATGGCGGTCTATGAGTTCAGCGACAGCCGCAGCATCCAGAACTGGGCCATCTCGTCGGTTTCGTTCTGCATCAAGAACCACCTTATGCAGGGAGACAACAGGAACGCATTCAACCCGACGGGCAATGTAAACCGGGCGCAGGTCGCGAAGGCGCTGAGCAATATTGCCGCCGCCGCAAAGAAATAACAGAAGATACAGAGGAACAGTCTGTCGATAAAGTCTGTTTTCGCGATGCTGCTGTCGCGCGGCAGCGCGTATGAAATAGTAATTGCGCAGCGATTATCTCAGCCCGCAGGCCGCTATCCTCAAAAATATGCAATAAAAATATTCAATCGTTTCATCCGAGGCCATGTGCCTCGGATTTTTTTTCGTGCAAGACTAAAAAGTTTGCACGTGTCATGACACGTGTGCTATAATAGCTGTAAAACGGCTATCGGCAGCACCGCATCATAAGAGCGGCGGTGCTTGACAGGGAAGGAGTATAAACGAATGAAAGCATATTTCGACAGCATCAAAAAGGAGGTTCCGGAAGCGTTGCGGGAGGTTTTTCTCGACCGGCACGACACGGCAGTCATCACCATTGACATGCACGACGGCCATCTGTCAACCGACCCGGACTGCCCGTGTCCGTCTCCGCGCGGCCGCGAGATCATCGAGCCGCTGAATCATTTTATGGACGAGGCGCGCGCACTCGGCCTGCCGGTCATCCATGTGCGCTCAACGCTTCGCAGGGATGGCGCGGATGAAAAACTGTTCCCGTCGGCGTGGCGCATGGTGTTTCCGGTGACGGTCGGCGAAATCCCCAACATCGCAGAGCACGCCCTCGAGGGCACGCGCTGGAACAGAATGTCCATCGATGTACACGACGAGGATTACATGGTGACGACGAAAAAGCGCCTGAGCGCGTTCTACCCCACCGATCTCGAGCTGCTGCTGCGCAATCTGGGCATCCGCCGCGTGGTGCTGACCGGCTGCATGACCGACTGCTGCGTCATCAATACCGCGTTCGACGCTGCGAACCGCGATTTCCGCGTGGTCGTGCCGCGCGATCTGACCCGCGGCTCCGAGCATCTGGAGGAGCCGGCGCTGCGCATGATCTCGCTGCATCTGGGACTGGTCGTGGATTCGGATGCGCTGCTCGGCGAATGGCGCTCGCAGAAGGAATGAAAAGGTGAAATAAGCTATGAAAATCGGAAGAACGGAAAAATGCTGGCTGGCGGCGGTGTTCTTTTTCTGGGTATTTTATAATTTCCCGGGATTTCCGGCCTACGGCAATGAAACGGCCTGCATCGTGCACGGCCTGATCAGCTTTATCGGCACGGTGCTCTCCGTGTACATCGGCTGCAAGCTGACCGAAAAGGAGTATCCTCTGATCGAGGACGAGGAACAGGAAGAGACGGCGCAGGAGGATACGCATCCCGCGGCTGAAACCGAACGGAACAGATAAAGGATAACAGAGAAATGACAACACAGGGTTTACTTTCGGGCAGAACAGTATGGATCGTTTTTGCGGCATACTTTCTGTTTTTGATCGCTATCGCACGTTATACGACGTGGAAGGAAAAGCGCGATGCAGGCAGGGTCGATTTACAGGGCGGCCGCTTCAAATGGCCGGTCATGGTCATGACCTATATCGCCTCGTGCATGAGCGTCTGGGTGTTCTTTGCAGGCCCGGGCGCGTATTACCGCTACGGACTGGGATACTTTTTCTCGGAGATGTGCATCTATTCCATGTTCCCGATCATCTGCTATTTCACGATGACCAAGGTATGGCTGGTCAACCAGCAGAAGCACTTCACCACGCCGGCGGATTTCTTCTACTGCCGCTATCAGTCCAAGGCGCTGACCGTTATCATCGACCTCGTCTACATCGTCTGCGCCGTGCCGTTCATTTCGGCGGTGCTGGTAGCAGGCGGCCGCGCGGCTGAGGTCGCGACCGGCGGCGCGGTGTCCTCGCAGACGTTCACGCTCATCTGCGGCATCATCATGACCGTGTTCGTCATGCTCGGCGGCGTAAAGTCCACCGCGCTGGCGGACGCCGTACAGGGCTGGTTTTTTATTCTGGCGCTGTGGGCCATCATCTTTGTAACGCTCAAGGTCGTGTTCAACGGCTCCATCATCGAAGCCTTCCAGACCGTCCGCGTGCAGACGCCGGACTGGTTCTCCTATCCGGGTCCGATCGGCGTGTGCACCTATCCGTCGCGCGTCAGCTATCCGCTTGCGTGTGCGTTCGGCTACACGCTGCTGCTGCCGCAGGTGTTTGTGCGCTCCGGCTATTACAGCGCGGGTCTGAAGGACCAGCGTCAGATGGCGTTCCTTGCACCGTTCCTGCAGATCATTGTCTGGGGCGGCACGATGCTCATCGGTCTGGTCGCGCTCGCGGCCATGCCGGACCTGACCAGCTCGGAGACCGAACTGGTCATCCCGTATATGTGCAACATCATCGCGGGCACGCACGGTCTGCTCGCGCAGATTTTGATGATCGTGTTCCTCATCGGCGTACTGGCGGTCGGTCTGTCCACCGCAAATGCGCTGCTGATGGTCATGTCCTCTATCATCTACAAGGATCTGCTCGTCGGCATCGGCCACTGTAGGTTCAAGGCCTCCGAGACCTCGGTTATCCGCGTGGTAATTCTGCTGTTCGGTACCGTAACAGTTGCCGTATCGCTCATGCACTGGGAATACGTCTACAATCTGATGATTTTCGCGGATTCCCTGGTCGAATCGCTGTTCCCGGCGCTGGTATTCGGCATTTACTGCAAGTGGGCAACCCGAAAAGCCGCTATCACCTCGATTTCGGTCGGTGCGATCATCATCTGCCTGACCTTCTTCGTCTGGGATCTCGGCTATGTGTGGTACGGCACGATCGGTCTGGCGACCGCGTTCGTGCTGATGTATGTGGTCTCTAAGCTGACAAAAGACGACCCGAAGGACAGCGAGGACTTTTACGAGGCGCTTGACTCCGGTCACAGACGCTTCATGCGCATCAAAGCAAAAATCAAGTAACAGCAGGAGGGCGAAATCCTATGATACGATTTACGCTCAATGGCACACAAATTGAAATAGAAGACGGTGAAAACCGCACCCTGCTCGAATATCTCCGCAATGTAAAGTGCATGAAGGGCACAAAAGAAGCCTGCAGCACCGGTCACTGCGGCGCATGCAGCGTGCTGGTGGACGGCAGGCTGACGCGCTCATGCGTGACGCTCGTGCGCCGACTGGACGGCAAAGCCGTCGAAACCATCGAAAACGCACCGAATGACACCATGCTGCAGGTGATTCAGCACTCGTTTCTCGATGTCGGCGCTGTGCAGTGCGGCTTCTGCACACCGGGCATGGTGATGGCGACAAAGGCGCTGCTGCTGCACCATCCGGCTCCGACCGAGCCGGAAATCTACGACGGACTGAAAAACAACTACTGCCGCTGCACCGGCTATGTCAAGATTATCGAGGCGGTCAAGCTGGCAGCGGCGCGGCTGCGCGGGGAAGATCCGGATATCGACAGCTTCCGCAGCCACGAAAGCACGGTTATTGTGGTTGGTGAAAATCAGGTCGTGCCCGAAATCACCGGTTCCGCAGTCGGCAAGTCGGTCTGGGATGTGGACGGCATGGACAAGACCGGCGGCAAACTGAAATTCTGCGACGACCTCACCGCTGAGGACATCGGCGCGGATACCCTGCTGCATGGTGCATTTGTCTGGGCGCCGGCACCGCACGCAAAGATCAACACAGTGGACTACTCCGCCGCCGAACAGGCGGAAGGCGTGGTGCGCATCGTGACGGCGGCTGATGTGCCCGGCATGAATAAGGTCGGCACATGGACGCCGGAGCAGCCGGTCTTTTGCACGGATGAGGTGCGGTTTCTCGGTGACCATCTCGCGCTGGTTGTCGCGGATACGGCGGCGCACGCGAGAGCGGCCGTCAAGCTGGTCAAAATCGACTATGAAGAACTGCCCGGTATCTACACCATAGCGGACGGCTACCGCAAAAACAGCTTCATCGTGCACACCGGCCGCGTCAGCGGCGATGTGGAGCAGGCAAAGCAGCGGACGGATATCGTCAAGCTCAACGTCTCCAAGGATATTGAGCCGCAGGAGCACGCCTGCATGGAGCCGGTTTCGGCTATCGGCATGGTGCAGGACGACAAAACGATCCTCTATTCCTGCACACAGGCGCCGTTCGAGATCCGCAGTATGCTGGCAAAGATTCTGGACAAGCCTGAGGAGGATATCCGCGTTATCGTGACGCCGCTCGGCGGCGGCTTCGGTAAAAAATGCGACTCATTTCTCGAAGCACCGGCAGTTGTTGCCGCTCATGCCTGCGGCAATCCGGTCAAGATTACGCTGACGCGCAAGGAGGATTTGATCCTCACCACCAAACGCCACGGCTACCATACGGATTACGAGATCGGCTTCACGCCGGACGGCAAGTTCCAGTATCTGGACTGCCGCATGTTCTCGGACGGCGGACCGTACGAGTGCGAAAGCTACGGCACGCTGATGACCGGCGCGCTGATGAGCGGCGGCCCGTACATCATTCCCAATGTCAAGGTGGAAGGCTCAGCGATCCGCAACAACAATTTACAGGGCGGCGCGTTCCGCGGCTACGGCATCAATCAGGCGGCGATCTCCATCGAAACTGCGATGGACATGATGGCGGAAAAGCTGGGCATCGACCCGTTCGAGCTGCGCCGGCGCAATGCCGTCTATCCGGGTGCGGCGTCAGTCGGCGGTGAGGTGCTCAAATACAGCATGGGTATGATGGATACCATCAATCAATGCGAAAAAAGTTTACGAAAAGCACTCAAGGAGTACGAAGGACAGTATCCCAAAGGCAGCAAGGTGCTCGGCTGGGGCATGGCCTCGGGCTTTAAGAACGTCGGCGTCGGCAAGGGTATTTTCACCGATGACGGTGCGTGCAAGCTGATTCTGCAGGGTGACGGCCACCTGCACATGATCGTTTCCGGCACGGATATGGGACAGGGCTTTCGTACAGCCATGACGCAGATCGCGGCGGAAACGCTGGATATGGACATCCGCGATATTTACATCACCAACGGCGACACCGAGCTGACCATCCCGACCGGCGAGTCGGTTTCCGAGCGCCAGACGCTGTGCGGCGGCCGTGCGGTATATGAGGCGTGCGTCAAGCTCAAGCAGGATTTAGACAGCCGTCCGTGGCGGCCGGGCGAAGAACGCCGCGCGGAATACTATTATGCATCCGACCCCTGCTTCGCCATCGGCGATTTTGAGGGCGCAAAGCAGCGCGGTGCAAAATACCGCAATTTTCCGGCGTATGCGTATGCCACGCAAGCCGTTATCGTTGAGGTGGACAAGGAGACCGGCAAGGTTCGTCTGCTCAAAATCATTGCGGCGCACGATGTCGGCCGCGCCATCAATCCGCATATCATCGAGGGACAGATGCACGGCTCCTGCTCGATGGGACAGGGCTACGCACTGACCGAGGGTTATCCGACAAGGAACGGCTATCCGGTCAAGACGCTGTACCGTCAGTTGGGTCTGCCGCGTGCCGAGGATACGCCGGATTACGAGATTATTTTAATCGAGGACCCGGAACCGCAGGGCCCGTTCGGTGCCAAGGGCATTTCCGAGGTTGCGACCGTGCCCGTCACACCGGCGATTCTCAACGCCGTGTCGCGTGCCATCGGCGTGCGCATCAATAAGGTTCCTGCGTCGCCCGAGGTCGTGCTCGAGGCCATCCGCACCGGCAAGTGCGAGGTGCCGACCATGGAGCAGCAGCTTCAGGCGCTCGAAAAGGATTGCGAATGTCACCGTTTGTCGGACGGTGTGCAGTGAAATTGTCGTTGTTGACAATGACAGTCGAAACAGCATCACCACCCATAGTGCAAAGACCCGGAATCTTCCGAAGAAAGATTCCGGGTCTTTGCCGTTTTCACTTATTTTCCGTCTGTTTTTTTACCGCCTCTGCGATTTTGCGGTACTCCGGCACGTCCACGCCATACTGCTCTGCCAGACGCACAACCTGATAAATCAGACCATCCACCTCGGACTGCTTGCCGGCTTCCATATCGCGCTGCATAGAGGTAGACGCGGTCGGTGCAAGTGCGTCCAGAATGCGCAGGTTGCGCTCGACCAGCTCCCCCGGCCTGCTCTCCAGCGGAATACCCATCTTGTCCGCCAGCGCAACGACCTCTTTCATCAGGCGTACAAAGCTGTCGCGCACCTCGCCCGGATGCTGCATTTCCGCAGCTTTCGCGTGATAATACTGTCCGCAGGCCGCATTCGGCGACACATACGCAAATTTGAGCAGCGTGTCGCGCTCGACATACGGAGAATAAACCGGGTCAATTCCGGCGTTTTTGAGGTCAGTCTCGACCTGCTGCAGCACCGGATGATCGGTCTTGTGGCTCGGCAGTCCGTACACGATACGGCAGATCGCACCGTGCTTCTGAATGACGCCCGGCGCAATCCTGTTGGCCGAAATGTAGATGCAGCCGTCCGTGACGAGCAGCTCAGGCAGCTCCGCCTGCAGGGCACGGCCCGTGCCGTAGATGTTGAGCACCGGAATAATTACCGTGTCCCTGCCTGCTGCCTTGCGGATGAACGGCACGGTATCCGCGAGAGAGTATCCCTTGACACACACGAAAATCACATCCAGCGCGGGAGCGCCCTGCTCCCTCGCGGCAAGAAAGCCGTCCATGTCGATTGCCTTGACCGGAATGCTCTCGCGCTCATTTTCTCCGGATACAAGCGTCAAGCCGTGCTTCTGCAGGACCGCAAGATGCTTTCCGCGTGCAATAAGCGTGGTATCCGCACCGGATTTGCTCAAATACGCGCCTACCGGTCCGCCAACGCCACCGGCACCGATAATCATATAACGCAGCTTCATCCTCTGTTCCTCCGATTGCTTTTTCTGCATTATAGCACAAAATCGGCAATGTATCCACAAGTCTGTGGATATCTCTGTGCAGCGTGTGATTCTCCGCTTCTGTCATTGCATCTGTTCCCTTTTCACGATATAATGATTTTATATATTCTCACCCGTCTAATTTGTTCGACAAAATTCGACAGCCTGCAAGGAGGTCATTGCACATGGCTGGCAACCCCAAAAAGAAAAGCACCGGCATCGTCAACGCCGCCATTGGCGCGCTGGCAGTCGTGCTGGCTATATTGATTGTCTGGATGATGAACCTCGTTTCCGGTATTCAGGGCACCGCGCGTATCATCAACTACGCCGGACTTGTGCGCGGCAAGACCCAGCGTATCGTCAAGCTGGAAATCTCCGGTCAGCCGCAGGACGGCATGATCGCAGATATTGACGCGTTTATCGCCGGACTGCGCTTCGGCAGCGACGAGCTCAACCTCGTGCGGCTGAACGATGACGCCTTCCAAAGAAAAATGCAGGAGCTGGATGACTATTTTCAAGCACTCAAGCAGGAGATCGGCCGCGTGCGCGCAGTCGGCTCAAATAACACGGACATCATTCTCATCAGCGAAACCTTTTTCGGCATCTGCGACGACGCGACCGGTCTGGCAGAGGCGTACTCGCAGCGCAAGGCAACCTCGCTTTCCGCTCTGGAAAAGTACATCACCGCGGATATCGTCGTGCTCATGCTGCTGATCGGCTACCAGCTGTTTCAGGCGCTGCGCACGGCTGCGATGAACCGCGCTCTGCAGCATAAGGTCTATCTGGATGCCGCGACCGGCCTGCCCAACAAGAACAAGTGCGAGGAGCTGCTCGACGATCCGACGCCGCCTGCGCCCGAAACCGGCGTGTGCAGCTTTGACCTGAATAATCTGCGCCGCATCAACAACAGCATGGGCCATGAGGCCGGTGACGCATACATCCGGCGATTTGCGGTCGCGCTGCGTGCGGCCATGCCCGAGGAGCATTTTGTCGGCCGTGCAGGCGGCGATGAGTTCCTCGCGATAACGCACGGACCGGATGCCGATGCGCTGCAGAAATTGCTCTCCCACGTCCGTAAACAGCTTGCTGAGGAGTCCCGACAGCATCCGGATACACCGCTCAGCTATGCGGCCGGCTTTGCGCTTGCATCGGACAATCCGGACAGCAATATGCGCGATCTGTTTGACCTTGCGGACAAAAACATGTACATCAACAAAAACCACGTCAAGCGCGAGGAAGCCGCCGCCGAAAAGCGGCTGGATTTTCAGCTGCTGAAGCAGGTCAACCGCCTGCACCGCAGCTTTTCCGACTGTCTGTACTGCGATGCGCGTCTGGACACCTACCGCACCATCCGCGCGTGCGAGAGCTTTTTTCTGGCATCGGACGGCAGCTACACCGGCGCCGTCGAGCAGATTGCCGAGGAACAGGCTGCTAAAAGCGAGCGCAGCCGCGTCCGTTCTGCGCTGCAGCTTGACGTACTGCAGCGCAGCCTGCACAGCGCAGAGGATACCCTCGAACTGCAGTACAACGCGGCCGAGGAAAGCCGCTACAGCCGTTTGACCGTTCTTCCGATTGACTGGGATGAAGCCGGTGTGCTGCACCACTTTATCCTCGCGTTCGAGACCATCCGGCTGAACGCCGACCAAGCCATCGACCCGAAGGAGCAGCTGACGCTGTACTACGAGCAGCTAAAGCAGTCTATCCTTGAGAACGATAGCTATGTGGACGCGCTGCTCGATATGGCAGGCACAATACACGGTAAACCTCACGCGCGACACCCTCGAGCGCAACATTTCACCTGCGGGCAAGAGCGATTCGGACCGGGCGCTGTTCCTCGACTACCCGCTTCCCTGCTCCTACCGCGACTACTGCGACGAGTACCGCAAGCGCGTCACACCGGCAACACTCGGCAGCTACCGCACGGCAGATACCAGTGCCCGTCTGCTCAAGCGCTTTGCCGCCGGTGAAAAACACATCACGGTGGAGTACTGCGTGCAGGAGGATGACGGCGCTATCCGCTGGGTACAGAAAACCGCGCTGATGACGCAGACCACCGTGTTTGATCCGGAAATCAATGCCGAAATGCCGATGGTCACGGCGATTATCCTGCTGCAGGATACCTCGCAGATGCACGCCCGCGACGAGCAGGAGAACGCCCGTCTACAGGCCGCCTTCGATGAAATGCGTATTGCGAACCGCACCAAAACCGAATTTCTCTCGCGCATGAGTCACGATATCCGCACACCGCTCAACGGCATTATCGGTCTGCTGCAGGTGGACGAAACCCACTTTGATGACAAGGCGCTGCTGCTGGAAAATCACAAAAAAATGCAGATTTCCGCCAATCACCTGCTGTCGCTCATCAACGATGTGCTGCAGATGAGCAAGCTGGAGGAGGGCACGACCGTCCTCACGCATGAGCGCATCAGTCTGGTGGAGCTGACTCGCGATATCATTACCATTATCGTCGGCCGCGCCGAAGAAGCCGGCATTGAGTGGGAGTACGAAAAGGACAAATGCATCATTCCGTACCCGTATATTTACGGCAGTCCGCTGCATCTGCGGCAGATTTTCCTCAATATTTACAGCAACTGCATCAAATACAACCGTCCCGGCGGTAAAATCACCACCCGTACGGACTCGCTCGGTGAACAGGACGGCAAATGCATCTACCGCTGGACGATTTCGGATACGGGTATCGGCATGAGTCCGGACTTTGTTGACCATATTTTTGAGCCGTTCACGCAGGAAAAGCAGGACGCGCGCAGCTATTATCACGGCACTGGTCTCGGCATGACCATCACCAAGGAGCTTGTCGACCAGATGGGCGGCTCGATTACGGTCACGAGTCAGCTTGGCGTCGGCTCCACCTTCGTGATCACCCTGCCGTTTGAAATTGCACCGTCTCCCGAGCAGACACCGGACGCACATGCCGCGCCGGATATCAGCATTGCAGGCTGCAGGCTGCTGCTCGTCGAGGACAATGCGCTCAACGCCGAAATCGCACAGATCCTGCTGACCGACGAGGGAGCAACCGTAACCGTCGTTACGGACGGCAAACAGGCTGTGGAAATCGTGCAGAACAATCCGCCGGACACCTTCGACGCGGTTCTCATGGATGTAATGATGCCTGTGATGAACGGCATTGACGCTACGAAGACCATTCGCTCGCTCAACCGCCCGGACGCGAAAACGCTGCCCATCATCGCCATGACCGCAAATGCCTTTTACGAGGATGCACAGAAGTGCCTCGCCGCAGGCATGAATGCCCATCTGGCAAAGCCGCTGCAGATAAAGAAGGTCAAGCAGACAATCGCTGAATGGGTGAAAAATAACCGATCTGCAAAAAAGGACGCGTAAAGCGTCCTCAGTCTGTCGAAAAGTCATATAGTCAGCATTTTTCAGCATTTCGCGCGGCAGCGCGCATGAAATAGCATTTGCTCTGCAAATGCTCAAAAAGGGGGAGCATGTATCACCCT